>Ga0228707_1000032_pt1 | contig 14580 bp, 9 predicted proteins | sample McNCre117_Aug_MT_FD_181472 | JGI IMG/M metagenome (GOLD analysis project Ga0228707, IMG submission 181472) | Metatranscriptome of freshwater microbial communities from McNutts Creek, Athens, Georgia, United States - 11-17_Aug_MT (Metagenome... | ecosystem: Environmental > Aquatic > Freshwater >...
CAACAAAAGGAGTCAAAAATGGCAACTCAAGCCCCAGTCAACAAACAAACCCTCGTTCAGATCACCTACCCACAAACAATCAAAACACTGACCGACACTTTGAACAAGGAGGTCAAATGGAATTTTTTAGTGAGATACTTTGCGAAACAATCGATGTCTAACATAACTAAAGAGCGATTCTTTGATTGGATCCAGACTCCCGATCAATCTTTTGAAGGGTCCTGTACTCCCCCATTTGAGACCCCCATTACGGTCTCTAATTGTTTTGCTAAAGTTCATGAACTGGCGCGTCAAATTTTGCTCCCCATAGATGAAGAGCATGACAAAAATCTAGAAGACCTTTTCAGTATTTTTAAAAATCAATCACGCCAAATTCAATGCTTTACTCCTGCAGAAACAATAAACATAGCCGACGACCTTTTGACTCATATCGAACGGATGACGGGTTGTAAATTAGCGTTAAAAACAGAATCTGACAAAAGATCACTCTTTAAAAATTTTAAAGATTTATTTATTGTGCCAGCTAACCAAAAATTGATGGATGAGGAAATTGATGCAAAAATTAAAGACATGTTTGCGATCCTAGAAGAAGAGCCATCCATTTCTGCTGTCAGATTGGCACAAAATGTTAGACGTCTTTGGCACTTCCCCGCACAAGAGGCGCCAAGATTGCTCACTGATTTATCTGAATTTCTCGTCAAACACAACCCCTATAACAAAACTCTTCGAGACATCTTGAAAGAAGCCATAGAATACAAAACTACCCAATCTCTAATCGATAAATCGTTGATTTATAGATTGCCGCATTGTCCCTTTGCGATTAAAATACAAAGAGTAGAGATGGACGTAACAGGAAATTTTGCTAGATTTAAGTTAACCTCTGCAGAAAATAGTTCCGCGGTGTTAAAGGTGGATACAAATACGTATACAATCGTTTCTCTGTCGTTTGATCGGTCTGTGGCGCAAGAGTTGAGCGAGTTAACAACAAAAAGTGGTGATTCCCCGACCTCTTTTCAAGTTGAAGCTAAAATGTCTATTTCAGGTATATGTAATTTTTTTGAATCTGGGAAAGAATACGTCCTAACCAAGAAAACAGATAAAAAAGGGGGAGTCTTGGGAATGGGTGCAAAAACATATACAAACTATGTTTTTACTTCAGAGAAACATTCCTCCCATTCGATTACCTTTCACGTTGTAGAAAATGAGCAAAAATTTGAAATTACAACTTCTAAAGACAAAAAAACTGTCACACAGGATATGGACTGGCGCTTATATCAAGCCCTTTTCTCAGTCTTAACAACTAAGCCAGAGACTTACTGTGTTACCGACACAGGGGGAACAAGATTGGATGAACACTTACTTTCGCTCTCTAAAAGAGGGTTAGCGACAGAGGGAGCCCTCAAAAAAGCTTTAAAAGAGCGAGACGGTTTTACGGCAGAGGTGTTAGATCACTTAATCAACAACCAACAAGCTCCAAAGATAGAAGAAGGTTTTCTCTTCATTAACCACCATCCCCAAAATGCCCTATCTGAAGAGCTCTACGAGGCTATATTTAGTCAAATCCCTTTATTTCATAGGCTTTGCGCTAATCGGTATGTAAAGGAGCGGTATGGAAAGGGGGAAGGGGAATTGCTGACCCCAGAGCTTCAACACAGATTCGGAACCGATCTTCTTCACGAAGCGCAATGCCTGATCCTATCATTTGGAGATCCCAAAGCGCAACAGGGGAATCGGGATTTAATCAAAAACCTGTGTGAAGTCTCCCAACTGACAGAGTCGATTGGAAGCGAGGTTTATGCCATTCCGTTTATCGGATCGACAGGATCAGGAAAGAGCACAACGGTCAGCTATATGATGGGTATTCCCATGGAGGAATTTCAAGATGAATTTGGGGAGACAAGGATTAGGCATAAAGAAACAGCCAATAACACCCTGCCCAAAATCGGCTTTGCCCTGGGGCTTTCGGAGACCATCCACGCCAAAACATTTTCCTTGCTCCCTCCGCCTCCGTTTGAAAAAGACCTTAACGATCCATTTGCAGAGCCTCCTAAGCACGATCCTGAATTCCGCGGAGTGTTGACAAGGGAGACTCTCAAACTTGCCGATTTCCCTGGCTTCTTTGATACGCGCGGGACCCATTACGAAATCATCACTAATTTCAGTATAGATCGAGCGATGGAAGCTTTTAAAGGAGTCCCCGCAATCATCCAAGTCTTGCCTTATGAAAACATCACCGCAGATAGGGCTCGCCTTCTCTATAGCACATTGACAGAGTTAGAAGCAAAATTTCCCACCCTACTCACCAATGAAAAACTTCAACAAAGAATCCATTTCGTGATCACTAAATTTGGACAGATCGGAAAAGAGCACATCAAATCGCGGCTAGAGCAACTGATCAATGAATACAGGCAAGACGGCCTTTCAGGCGAAAAATATTTTGCCTTTCTATTGAACCAACTGCTCAAGCAGCGTATGCACTTACTTAATCCACTCAGTTCAGTGGCAAGACTAGATATTTTAGAGAATATTATTCAAAGCTTTAGCAAGGACGAGGAGCCCATCAAGAGCACCTATCAAGGAGGATTTAACGATCCTAAAATGCAACTTAGAGTAGGAGATGTGTTGTCTGGAGCGATTGTCTGTTGGCAAAGGTTATTGGAAGAATTTTTAAACAAAAAAACCGAACTCCATTCAAATAAAAAACAATCGGAAGAAAAAACATTAGTCCTTCAAAATAGCCTTGAAGAAGAGAAAACAAAATCGGAGGCTTTGGCTAATCTTCAAGCCAAACAAGGAAAGCCATTCGATCCAGATGACCCTTTCCTAGAAAAGGTGTTAAATGAAATTGCAGCCTCTCTTGAGAAACAAACAAAGAGCTATGAGCAAAAGATTGAAACTCTCACACAAGAAATTGACTCTTTAGCTCAAGAGATTGCTCAAAATACAACTTCGATACAAGAGCTCGAGGTCGAAGTGTCTAAGCTTGGAACCGGGTGTATAGATGAAAAACTTCACCAACATGAGATGAAAAAAGGCGATAAACAAACGTATTCAGGAACATGGAAATCCCATGTAGATGTCGCTGCTAAAATTAGAAGACAACTAGATAAAGGAGCTGATAATTTGAGTGAGCATGAAGAGGAACTAGAGCACAATCCCCACGCCCGTATTGTAGGAGAAGGAGACTGGCAATGTTCTCGTGCTGTTGTCTTACATAAAAAATATGAGCTAGTGCCTTCTCATCTTAACGAAGCCGAGAAATTGGAAAAGTTAAATGAGTTAGCTGGGGGAGTGGGATGTCGGTCAGTAGTATTAGACGATGGAAGCGGGTGGAGAATCGATGTTGAGTCTGGAGGAGATCTAAAATTCATAGATATAAAAGTTCATGATTCTGGCAAGAAATTCATGTACGGGTATGAAGAAAAGTTTCATGTTTCTCCCCCCTATCCCAAACTGGTAATCAAAGCAGTCCTTCCTTGCTCCGTGTATAACCATCAATTAATAGAAGAGAAAAAAGGAGATATAAAAAAACTAAAAGACGAAAACGCGGAAAAGGAAACACGAATAGCTCAAAAGAAAGGTGTTAAACTAGAAAATGAACATCAACTCTCCCAATTAAAGAAACAGCTCCAAGACAATCTAAAAGCTGGTTTGGAAAAAGCGGTAGATGACGCCCAAACCAGCCTTGAGGTATGTCGGGCTTCGATTCAAACCCAAAAAGATGAGATAGAACAATTAAACATACAAAAAAAACGCCTTCAAGAAAAACAAAAACGGTATGCTGTCTCTATACAGGTTAACCAGGATTTAATCGAAGGGACCTACCTCTGCACTAAAACTTTCAAGCCCACTAAAAGCGATATTAGTGCGGGAGAGATGATCAATAAAAAGAACAACGACGTTTTGGAGAAATGTCAGAGTTTTGCACGCTTATATGATTCAAAAAAGAAAGAGATCGATGCAGATGTTAAAGAGATTTTGTCACCCGCTTCAGCTTAGAACGGGCAATACAAGGTAGAAAAGCCACCAATGAGAGGCGCTCGTTGGTGGAAAATATGGTAAAAAAAGAGCCCCAAGGAGGTTTTTATGTCAATCAGTCAGTCAACTCTATCTATCCGTATGCAACCCGGAAGAGTTTCGAGTGCAGAGCCTCAAAATCATCCGGGAGTTTTTTATGTCTATTCTCAAGAACCATCCGTTAAACAAAAAGAAAGAGAGTTCGAAGCCAACAAACAGCAAAATACAGTAGTCTGCTTTTATTTAAAAACGGCAAAAGAGTGTTTGGAAGAGGGAGTCCAACAGTTTTACCTCAACCTTGCGGCACTCAATTTAAAAGACCTTGTGAACCGCTGTCGAAACGAGAAAAATGCTAAACCCATTACTGAGAACATTTTTTACAAATCCGATCTCGTTTCCCTCCCGTTTCTTAAAACCCATGATGTCATGGAAGCTTTGGGAGAGGTTTCCAACTGGAGTATTGGAATCACAAAAGACCTATTCCAAAATATAGAAGGGGGAAAAGAAAGGGAGCATACGAATAATTGGTTATATGAAAGATTTACAACATGTTGTGAAAATAGACAATTTGGACAGTCTAAAATATATTTTTATTACTACATCTGTCAAACAGACATTGATTTAGACAAGATCAAAAATGCAATGCCTAAACTAGAAGCAATCTTCCGTTTTTTTGAGACCAAAACCTACGTCCCCCAGACCTCAGATATTCTCCCCTTGATGAGTGGGATGGAGAGCCTCTTAAACATCGACATGACCTTATTGGCCTTTTTACATCAATATCAAACAGCCCCCGATAAAACCAAATTTAACTTTTGGGGGACTCTATCTACCGCATCCGCCCCTCATCAGATTGTCGACTGGACCCTCCACCGCCCATTTCATCCCCAAACGCAAGACGCCAAAAAAATCACCCTGCGTCAAAAGGTCTCCTCCTTTTCTCCCTTCTTCACTGGACTAGATATGGATATCACGTTTAAAAACACCCTATACCAAGAGAGCGGAACTGTCCACAACATGACCCGCAATGAACAACTCGAGACCTTAACAGCCGCAAAAGTTGTCGCAGAACACTCCTTTTTAACCACCCTACACTCGATAGAAGGATTAGAGCAAGAAGCCCAGGACGTCGAACGACAAAGAGAAAACCAAGGAGAAGAAAACAGCCTTCAAGCGACACAAACCCAAGAAAGCCGCAGAGCAACCGGAGAAGAGGCAGGACAAGAAAACCGGCAAGAGAGGGGCGATACCAGAAGCCGACGCCAAGAAACCTCCCAGACTCACCATCAAGAAATAGAGACAGGAACAGAATTTTCGATTTCGAATAAAAATACAAACGAACACGGAGTCGAAATACAAAACAAACACAGCCACACCAATGAACACAGCAAAAAAAACGCAAGCCATTCTGAAACAACCAATCAAACCAAAACCCAAAACAGTGGAAGTGGTGGAATCAATTTACTCATTTTTTCAGTGGGGGGTAGTGACTCGAGCGAAGACACCACTAGCACAACCCACGGAACCAGCCATGAAACGTCTGCAACCCATACCGACACTCACGAATCCGGCCGTGTTGAACAAAATAAAAACATCCAGGAGAACCAGCAGAGTCAAAGCGGACACGCGGCCCAAAGAAGAGTAGAGGCCCTCTCCTCTAATCAAGGAGCAGAAGACAGCCACGAGCAACGTCAAACCCAAGCCGCCTCTTTCCTCACTAAAAAAGAATCACAGGATGTGAAGGGATTAGAGGAAAGAGTAAACGCGCTGAGAAAACGGCAAACGGACAAAGAACGAGAAAACAATACAAAAAAATTATCGCGCCAACAATCCGACCAATCCGATCAAAAATCGATTAAAAACATTTTCGACCATCAATCGTCTCAAAACACCCTCTCTTTTAAAAGCGAAGCCTTCTCTTCACATCACACCCAATCCCAGACACAAGAATGGACCCAAACCTGTGCCGTCAAAGGAGGCCATCTCCTCATCACAAAAATTGACTACCTCCGAGAAACCGTGATCACCCCCGTTCGCCACGTTGCCGAAATGCGCTCTCCCCAAATAGCCCAGTTAATCCAAACAGTGGGGCAGACCTCCGATTCTCTTCAGCCTTTAATCAAACGGCTTCAAAATATTTTTAACCGACGGTTCCATGTCACCAGTTACGATGTCTCTTCACACTCCTTACCTCCCACAACCAAGTATCTCGATTTAGAGGTTACCGATGGACCTGCGGCTTCTCATGATGCGATCAATCGGTTAAACCGTATTTACCATGCACTTGATTTGTGCGTCTCGACCCATGGGGAGGTTGAGAAAAATTGGACACAATACATCTTGCATCAACACACTTATGTCGAACATGCCGGTTGTAAATATACACACCAAGCGTGTGAGGCCCTACAAGAGATGTTTAATGCCTTTAAGTTAGATGACATCTTCTTCCATCCTGCATTCGCCCGCTTGTATCAACAATTGCAACACCTCAAAGCCGACCTCCTGGGAGAAACCAGAACCGGACGGCCTTTTATTCCTAATAAAGACTCGGGAGGGTTATTACAACACCTCGATGCCGATGGCCTTGTCTTGGGAGAGGGACGGCTCAGACGAGAAGATAGCTACAAAAACCTCCTCGTATGTGGGAGTGTTGGATGCGGCAAGACCTCAACCATCATCATTCCCAACCTCCTTGAGCTCAAAAACTGTTCCATCTTAGTGACCGATGTCGATGGAGAGATTTACGCCAAGACCCACCAGGCAATGGGGGAAAAAGGCTTCGTCGTTCAATGTCTCGACATCCAAAATCCCTCTAACGAAAAAGGAAAAATCTTCAACCCTCTTAGCAATTTAGAGTCAACGAGTTTTGAGGCGATCAAGCAAACCATTGACTGTATCATGAAAGCCAAAGGCTTTGATGAAACCAAAGGAGAGAAAGATGCCTTTTGGGTCATCGGAGGCAAGAACCTTCTTGAACTGGCTCTAGAAGTGTTAATGGAAAAAAATAAGGACCAACTCCAAAAAGTCACGCTGAAGGCTCTATTTGATACAGTGATCCAGATGGATCAAGCTCAAGTTCAAGAGTGGGCTAAAACGAGTCAGAGCGTTAGAGTCAAAGAGCTTGCCCAGGCGATACAGTCAGGGGGGAATTCTTTTGCGGATCGGGCGGCCTATGCCAAATCAGCCGTGGAGTATTTTTCCGCTCCTATCATCACTCAGCTCACTTCAGCGATGAATCCGACGACACCTTCAAAGATTGATTTTAACACTCTTCGAACACGGCCCACCGTGATTTACTTGAAAATTGGGACCCCTCAGCTTCATCATTACAACGTCCTTTTATCCCTCTTTTACACCCAATTTTTCTCCCATTGCATGCGTAATTCCGCCGTCACGACGGGTCAACAAAGACTGCTGCCCATCATGTGCTTGATGGATGAATTTGGCCATACCCCGATCCCCGACTTTCAGATCAACATCACCACCCTTAGAAAACATCACGTCTCCGTGACAGCCATCGTGCAGTCTCTTTCCCAACTCAACGACCTCTACGGAGAAGAAAACGCGAAGACCCTCTTACAAGGGGGCTTTACTTCAAAACTCTATTTTGCCTTAGATCCAAGCGAAGTAGAAGTGGCTCAAAACATAGTCGCGGCGAGTGGTCAAGAGATCCAACGGATGAAGAGCTTCTCGGCTGGCCAGGTCTCGTTCGCAGAACAAAAAGCAGACACATTACAGATCGAAAAAATTATGTATCCGGGCCTCAATAAAGCCACCTTTTTACATCAAGGCTTTAAACCCATCCAGCTCGAGCTGATGCCCTATTTTAAAAATCCCAAATACCAAACACTCCTCGAGTCTCAAGGAGTCTCTCTTGCCCCTCCCATTGTAGACACTGTTGCATCAGATACGATCCTATCCAAAGAAGAAGCCATCGGTCGGCTCATTCAAGTGATCAAGAGTAAGCACCCTAACATGGGACTGGAAACCATTAAGAACAAAGCTCGGAAGGGTGGATTAAAAGAATATTTGAGGCAAAAAAAAGTGAATGTTGACGAAGAACCCTTCTCTTCCTTAATCCTTCAAATTACGGCAAATCGTTCGGATCTATTTTCCAATTTAAGATATGAAAGGATGACACAGGACAATAAAGACGCGATAAAAGCAGCCTATGAAAGAGCCTCTCAATCAAACGATTTAGACACTTGTGTCGAATTGATTGAAGAATTATTAGAAAAAGGGTTCAAATTAGAGGAAGTGGCCTTTTTACAAACGCAGATCACAGCCCTACTTCAAGCACGTCCTGAACTCTCAAAACAGATAGAGACGTTGTTGATAGAGATTTTTATCCTCAAAGGCGAGATGAGTCAGGAGAGTATTCAAAAGACGCTTGGAGATCCTTGGGGAACAAGTCCAACATTGTGTACTTTGATTAAGTGCCTTTTAATAAATGCCCACAAAGATCCAGAAACCAAGAAGGGATTAACGGCCCTTTGCAGGGATCGGCTCAAAGAACTCTATCCCACAAGAGGCGCTGAATTTGAAAGAGTTCTGACCTTTTATAGTCAGCTCACAGGAAAGAGTCCCATACAAACACAGCTCATCCTAAACAACCATCAACCTCCCAGCTTTCTCTTTATAGAAGGCAAAAAGTGGGGAATTGCTCACTCTGAACATAAGGCACACGATTTGGTGCTTGTCCTGGAAGTCAGTTGCGGATCAGAGAAAAAAACCATCAAGTACTGGGCTAATGCTCCCTCAGATGAGGAGAAAATCAGAGTGTATATCCCAAATGGGGAGGGCGCATGAGAGTTGTAAGAGCCTTGCCTTGTTTGGTTGTAACAAGCGCAAGTTTAAATCCTAAAAAGGATTTGTATTTAACCCCTTAACAAGGAAAAAATTATGGCATTTTTAGTCGCAGCAATAGGGGCCGAAGTCTTAGGAGCAGAAATGGCAGTGGCAGGAGCTGCTGAAGCCGGAGCTGGAGTTGCTGAAGCTGCATTGGGAGCTGAACAAGCAGCGGCGGGTGCAGCAGAAGTTGCAGAGGCTGGGAAGGAAATGATCACTCCCCCAGAAGGGATGGTCGAACAGACACAAAGGGTTGAACAGTCCCTTTCTCAAGAGTCAAAAATAAGCACCAAACAGCTAATCAATCACGGTCTACAACAAAGGGATAGAACGGAAAAGACCAGAGAACAAGAAGAAAGCAAGCTGAGAAGGTAAAAAAATTCTACATATAGATACACGTGATAAAGTCAGAAAAAGAGATGCCAAAATCGACCACAAAACAACTCTTGAGTCTTTTATCTTTAAACCGTTAAACGAGATATTGCTATGTCATTTTTACTCAACGCCGTTACACCTTCTAGTCAATTTAGAGAGGTTCCAACGGCCTCCATTATAGATGGGAGGCCCACCCTTGAAGGACACATCCCTAGCAGAACTCAACGAGGATCTTCTCAGCCCGATCCATTCATTGAAACCCAGGAAGAAGAGAGAACGCCGGTGGGGATGCGTTTCCCCCACGCTGTCCCTAGAGGCTATCTTTCCCCTTTATCCAGCGGGATGAACTCCACTGTCGCAACTGAAGCTGATTTTCAAGAACGAAGCATTTCAGGATTTTCAGAGCTGTTGCGCGATCTTCCCAGCGCTATATCTATTAGTGGAGAAGAAACCCCTCCCCCCACTCAAGAAATGACTCCAGAGACAATCACAGCCTTAAGAGGTAGGAGAGGAGCGGTCTCAGCTCAGGACGCGGGGAGAGAGCAAAGAGAAGCAAGAGAAGAGATGGGAACTTCGCCAGCAGAGATGATAGAAATGAGTCAAGAAGCTCAGATTAGTGCGGCAAGAGGACGGAGAATGGCCCATTCAGCTCCTGGAGCCGGAGCCTCTATTGCTGAAAGTTCAACTGAGTCACCTCAGCCAGAAGCCGAACCAGAGCCCGGGGAGTCTATAGAGTTAGGACGAAGATAGACCCAAAAATATGTAGTAACACGCGTTTTAACCATAGAGAAACTAAAAAGTGGTATCTATAAAGAAAACTGAGAGAGTCTCGTACGACCCCATCTAATGAGACACAAAATTAAATTGAGGAGGATCTGTGTCATTTTTAGTCAACGCTTTGTCAAGTCAAGGGGGAGCAAGCAAAGACCCCTCCATAGAATCAACATTCGGAGCTGCAAAAGCTGCACTTGTATCATCAGAGGATGAAGCTGGGCAAGAGATTAGAATAGAGCCGGTACAAGAAAGTGCGGAGTTCACTCATGAAATCGAACGCTCTGTTTCACAAAGTTCTTTTGGAACCCTTGCTAGTTTTAAACAAGGAGAGACTCGAATAAAAATTACCTCTTCAACTGTTAAACATATTTTAACCCCAGATCAAATACAGCCCAGTGCAGACCCAAAACGAACAGGACATCAAGAGGAGTTTAAAAACAAAGGATATAGTGTTAAAGAAGGCAAAACAGTCTTTGCTAAACAATTGGCTGAAAGCTTACAACGAGACCCAGAGCCAAATTTACCTGAAAAATATTATGAATCTAAATCTAAACCTAATGAAATTCCCAGAACTTCCAATCCCTATTATGATCCAAAGAGACAAACTGCACTTCAAGTAGTCACTAAAGTTCCCCCTCAAGAGGATTTATCAAAAGGTAGAGAGGGGTATTTAGTCACGGCTTTTCCTAAGAGTGGATTAACAAAAGATCTTACAAAGACTCGTACAAAAGAGGCTCAAACACTACTTGCAGATATCTATAAAAAGAGTGTTGCTAACGTAGCGGCCGAGAAGGAGATGATGATAGCCCCTGAAGGGATGACGAATCAGCCCCAGTTAGGAAATGAGGCTGATCAGAACATCATGAACTCGCAACATCGAGAAGTAAATAATCCAAAACCAGCAATCGAACATCAACTTCAGCATTAAATCCGGAGAATTTTCTATGTCATTTTTAGTCAACGCCGTTAAAAAGGAGATTCCCATAGTGTTAGACGAGCATCAACCAAAACACTCTCCGGGATTAGGCAAGCATTATGGAGGAAGAGGAAGTGAGTTTTTAGATATGACAGCAGATCAAACACATCAACTTGCTAACAAGGTTTTCGATTATATGAGAAAAGATGGTCAATTTAACGAATTTTTTACAAGAGCCCCAAGGACATGTGAGAGACAAGCTCCTGATGTGTTCTCTATTCCAGTAGGAGATTTAGATCTAACAGAAAAGCTCAAATTTAAAAATCCTGAAGATCTAAGGAAAAAAAACCAAGAAGAAGAGGTACAACACATTAATGTGGAGGCTTCTTTTGACAACAAAAAACGCGAATGGCAGGCACATTTTTATCCTAGTTCTACAGCACAAAAAAAACCGTTTAATCCTCAATTACCACTAGATCTCTCCTGTTCATCTGGGCCTCCTCCGAAACTTTTAGATGAATCTTCGCCCGTTCATCCAAATAAACACGCAAATTCAGCGTACTCTGGCAATTTTGTAATAAAACCGCATTTTGAAGCGGGGGAAAACCAAACTGCGGCTGCGCAAAAAGTTTTGCGGAGTGAAGATTCTCCTCCTGTAGCAGAACTTGAGGCTGAGCAAGAGATGATGATGGCCCCTGAAGGGATGACGAATCAGCCCCAGTTAGAACATGAGGCTGATCAGAACACCGTTAACCCCCAACATCGAGAAGCAGAACAATCCACACTAGAGCTCGAACGTGAACTTCAACCTTAAATCCGGAGAATTTCTATGTCATTTTTAATCAACGCCGTTACACCTTCTAGTCAAGTTAGAGAGATTCCAACAGCCTCCATTATAGATGGGAGGCCCACCCTTCAAGGAGACATCCCCAACAGAACTCAACAAAGAGACTCTCAGCTCAATGAGCAAGAGGTTGAAGCCCTAGAAGAAATGCATCAAATCCCACAGGTCATTCAACAGCAATCTCCAACACACCCCAATCTCAGCCCTGTATCCAGTGGTGCTGCCACAAGAGGTGAAGATGAAAGAGTTTATGAACAGATATTCCATAATGGCAAACTCAGAGAACTGCAAGTCAGGGATCGAGATGGGGATGAAGAAAAAGATATTGACTTTTCCCATGTGCGCGGGGGAGGAAATGGGAACATCGAAGGACTACACGTCCATGAATGTCGATAGGATTATAAACAAAGACCCCCTCGTAATGATTTTGAGATAGAACAACCCTTCACTAGCGCAAAAAAGACACAAGAGAATGAAATTCGTGCGTCAAGAGGAACAAGAGATGATGAAGTTAAACCTTCCCACAGCACCCCTAGAGATGAATGGAAGGCCCACCCTTTCAAGGACAGATCCCCGATAGAACCGACTTCAGATAATAAAGAGTGGAAATATTCATCTACGCATTCAGTGAAAAAAGACCAGTCCAAGGCGTCTGATCGAACAGGCATAGTTCAGTTAGAATCAAATCCGGCCGGCTTAAATCAAGGAGAATTAAAATGGCAAGTTCCGTAGTAATTGACAAAACAACTTTAATAAACCTCTATTCAAAACAGCTCCAAGAGTTAACGGATGTCTTAAATACGGAGGTCAAGTGGAATTTTGTGGCAAGATATTGTGCGCAACAATCTATGGCCACAATAGATAATAATCGATTTTTTCAGTGGATCAAAACTCCTGATCAATCTTTTGAAGAGTCCAGTAGTTCCCCGTTTGCCGCCCCAAAGAAGGTCTCTGCTTGTTTTGCCAAAGTCCATCAACTAGCCCGTAACATTTTATCGTCTCAAGATAAACAGCATGACAAAAATTTAGAGGCTCTTGTCAACACCTTTAAAAAACAATCAGCCCAAATTCAGTGTTTTGCTCCTACAGAAACAATAAAGATAGCCGATGCCCTTTTGGGGCATATCAGTCGAGTGACGAGATGCACATTATCGTTAAACCCACAGGAGAAGCTATTATTAGTTAATAATTTTAATAACCTGTTTCATGTAACAAGCCATCAAAAACTGATGGATACGGAAATCGATCTCAGAATTCAACAGATGTTTGCAATTCTAGAAGAAGAGCCAACCATTAGTTCTACCAAATTAGCACAGCACCTTAGGTTTCTTTGGAATGTCCACGATCAAAGATCTCAAAAACTAATCACCGACCTGTCTGAATTTTTTGTTGTACATAACCCCCATAACAAAACCCTACAACACGTTTTGAAAGAGTCTATACAATACAACAACGTCCAACCTCTGATCGGTCAATGGTTGATCTACAGACTACCAAGTCTGCCTTGGGGGATGAAAATAGAAAATGGAATAATCTGTAAACAAGAAGGGTTTGCTAACATTAAGTTGGGGTCTGCAGAAAATTGTTCCGCAGTGTTAAAGTTCAATATAGACACGAATAAAATCATTTCTATTTCGTTTGATCGGTCTGTTAAAAAGGAGACTTACAGTGTTACCGATACAGGGGAAACAAAATTGGATGAACATCTACTTTCGCTCTCTAAAAGAGGGCTGGCGACAGAGGGAGCCGTCAAAAAAGCTTTAAAAGAGAGAGACAGTTGTACGGCAGAAGTGTTAGCTCACTTAATCGACAACCAACACACTTCAAAGATAAAAAAGGGTTTTATTTTCATTAACCACCATCCTGAAGAGGCCTTATCTCAAGAGCTATATGAGGCTATATTTGCTCAAGAGCCCCTATTTCATAGACTTTGCACCAATCGGTATGTGAAGGAGGGGTATGGAAAGGAAGAGAAAGAATTGCTGAACCCAGAGCTTCAACACAGATTTGGAGCCGATCTTCTTCACGAAGCACAATGCTTGATCCTCTCGGGTGGAAATCCCAAAGCGCAACAGGGGAATCGGGATTTAATTAAAAACCTGTGTGAAGTCTCCCAATTGACAGAGTCGATTGGACGCGAGGTTTATGCCATTCCGTTTATCGGATCGACGGGATCGGGAAAGAGCACAACAGTGAGTTATATGATGGGTGTTCCCATGGAGAAATTTGAAGATGAATTCGGGGAAACAAGGATTAGGCATAAAGAAGCAGCCAATAACACCCTGCCCAAAATCGGTTTTGCTCTGGGTTTATCAGAAACCCTCCATACGAAAACGTTTTCCTTGCTCCCTCCACCTCCGTTTGAACCAGACCCTAACGATCCATTTGCAGAGCCTCATAAGCACGACCCTGAATTCCGCGGAGTACTGATGTCTTAGAAAGTGCCCTCTTTTTGTCATAGAGCTCTTTCCCCCTTAAGCAGCTCAATTGCCTCTTTGCAACCTTTAATCTCTTTCTGCTCAGCGCTTAGTCCTGAAGATATCGGTTGCCCTTTCCTATATTTGAGATCTATTAATTTAACGTTGATATGCCCATTTTTTCAGGAAGACCACAGTCAGTTAAACTTTCTATTTGTAGAAATTGCGCAACAAACTCCTTTCCAAGAGATCATGAATATCTGTTTTTTAATTTTTTGTGAGGACCAAATACCGCTTTTGATCGATTAAGCCATCAAGTTCTTGAGGTTGGCTAATTTCAATCTGGAATAACCACCCCTCCTCTTCTGGAGAAGAATTAATGAGGCAAG
>Ga0228707_1000033_pt1 | contig 14258 bp, 27 predicted proteins | sample McNCre117_Aug_MT_FD_181472 | JGI IMG/M metagenome (GOLD analysis project Ga0228707, IMG submission 181472) | Metatranscriptome of freshwater microbial communities from McNutts Creek, Athens, Georgia, United States - 11-17_Aug_MT (Metagenome... | ecosystem: Environmental > Aquatic > Freshwater >...
ACCCACTTCACCTCTGAAGTGTACATCCTGTCCAAGGATGAGGGTGGTCGTCACACCCCGTTCTTCAATGGTTATCGTCCGCAGTTCTACTTCCGTACGACCGACGTGACCGGCTCCATCGATCTGCCGGAAGGCACCGAGATGGTGATGCCTGGCGACAACATCGCCATGACCATCAAGCTGATTGCCCCGATTGCTATGGAAGAAGGTCTGCGCTTCGCTATCCGTGAAGGCGGTCGTACCGTCGGCGCTGGTGTGGTTGCCAAGGTTATCGCGTAATATCTGTACCTGAGTGCGGCGCATGGTGCGCCGCACTTTTTGCTCTTTGGGCAACAACATGCAAAACCAAAAGATCCGTATCCGTCTCAAGGCCTTCGATTACAAGCTGATCGACCAATCCGCCCTCGAGATCGTTGATACCGCGAAGCGCACCGGCGCTGTCGTCCGTGGCCCCGTGCCCCTGCCGACCCGCATCGAACGTTTCGATCTTCTCCGTTCCCCGCACGTCAACAAGTCCTCCCGCGATCAGTTCGAAATCCGCACCCATCAACGTCTGATGGACATCGTGGATCCCACCGACAAGACCGTGGACGCTCTGATGAAGCTGGATCTGCCGGCTGGCGTTGACGTCGAAATCAAGCTGCAGTAATCAAGACTATTGCGCAAGAAGCTAAAGGGCCGATATAATCCGGCCCTTGCGTTTTTTGCGCAGTTTGTAATTGAATCGGTCCTGGTCAATCGCAACCAGGGTAAGGAGAATAAAATGAGTCTAGGCCTTGTCGGGCGCAAGGTGGGCATGACTCGCATTTTTGCCGATGATGGTCAATCCATCCCGGTGACTGTGCTGGATGTGTCCAACAACCGTGTGACCCAGATCAAATCGGCTGAAACGGATGGCTACTCTGCCGTCCAAGTGACCTTCGGTGTTCGTCGTGCTTCCCGCGTTACCAAAGCGGAAGCTGGCCATCTGGCCAAGGCTGGTGTCGAAGCCGGTCACGTGCTGAAGGAATTCCGTGTCGACGCTGAGCGTCTGTCCTCCCTCAAGGCTGGTGATGTGATCGGTGTCGATCTCTTCGCCGTTGGCCAAAAGGTCGATGTGAGCGGTGTCTCCATCGGTAAGGGCTACGCCGGTACCATCAAGCGTCACAACTTCGGTTCCGGTCGTGCAACCCACGGTAACTCCCGTTCCCACAACGTTCCTGGCTCCATCGGTATGGCCCAGGATCCGGGTCGTGTGTTCCCTGGTAAGCGCATGACGGGTCACCTCGGTGCTGCCAAGTGCACCGTGCAAAACCTGGAAGTGGTGCGCGTTGATGTTGAGCGTGGCCTTCTGTTGGTCAAGGGCGGCGTGCCCGGCCATGACGGTGCTGACGTGATCGTGCGTCCGGCTGTCAAGGCGGGTAAGTAAGCGAGGGCGTGATGGAACTGAAGCTGTTGAACGAACAGGGCCAGCCTGCAGCGACCCTGCAAGCCTCTGACGCGCTGTTCGGCCGTGAATACAACGAATCCCTGATTCACCAAGTCGTGGTGGCCTACATGGCCAACGCCCGTTCTGGCAATCGTGCTCAGAAGGGTCGCGACGAAGTGGCTCACACCACCCACAAGCCCTGGCGCCAAAAAGGCACCGGTCGTGCTCGTTCCGGTATGGGCTCCAGCCCGATCTGGCGTGGGGGTGGTCGTGCTTTCCCGAACTCCCCGGATGAGAACTTCTCCCAGAAGCTGAACCGCAAGATGTACCGTGCCGGTGTGGCCGCCATCCTGTCTCAGCTGGCTCGTGAAGATCGTCTGTCCGTGGTGGAGAGCTTCTCTGTTGAAGCTCCCAAGACCAAGCTGCTGTCCCAGAAGCTGAAGGGCATGGGTCTGGACTCGGTTCTCGTGATCACCGATTCTTTTGACGAAAACCTGTACCTGTCTTCCCGCAACCTCCCGAACGTTCTCGTTCTGGAAGTGAGCGAAGCTGATCCGGTTTCCCTGGTTCGCTTCCCCAAGGTGCTCGTCACCAAGGGCGCTGTGGCCAAGATGGAGGAGATTTGGCAATGAGCGGATTCAACCAAGAGCGTCTGCTGCAGGTGCTGCTGGCCCCCCAGATCTCTGAAAAGGCTACCTTCATCGCTGAAAAGAACGAACAAGTTGTTTTCCGCGTGGCAAGCGACGCCACCAAGCCTGAAGTGAAGGCTGCTGTCGAGCTGCTCTTCAAGGTCGAAGTGGAGTCCGTGCAGACCTGCAACGTCAAGGGCAAGCAGAAGCGCTTCGGCAAGACCTTCGGTCGCCGCAAGGGCTGGAAGAAAGCTTTCGTCTGCCTGAAGCCGGGTCAAGAGATCAACTTCGCGGCAGGGGAGTAACAGATGGCACTCGTTAAAGTCAAACCTACTTCCGCCGGCCGTCGCGCCGTTGTGAAGGTGGTCAACCCCGGCCTGTACAAGGGTCGTCCGGTTGACTCCCTGGTGGAAAAGCAGACCAAGACTGCTGGCCGTAACAACAACGGTCATATCACCACTCGTCACAAGGGTGGCGGTCACAAGCAGCACTACCGTGTTGTCGACTTCCGTCGCAACAAGGATGGCATCGTGGCCAAGGTTGAGCGTATCGAATACGATCCCAACCTTTCTGCCAACATCGCCCTGCTGTGCTACGCCGACGGTGAGCGTCGTTACATCATCGCCCCCAAGGGCCTGGTGGTCGGCCAAACCGTGGTGAGCGGCTCCGAGGCTCCGATCAAGGCTGGTAACACCCTGCCGATCCGGAACATCCCCGTGGGTTCCACCCTGCACTGCGTCGAAATGCTGCCCGGTAAGGGTGCTCAGCTGGCTCGTGCCGCTGGTACCTCCGTCCAGCTGCTGGCTCGCGAAGGTGTCTACGCTCAGCTGCGTCTGCGCTCCGGCGAAATCCGCCGTGTGCACGTCGAATGCCGCGCCACCATCGGTGAAGTCGGTAACGAAGAGCACAGCCTGCGCAAGATCGGTAAGGCCGGTGCCAACCGTTGGCGCGGTATCCGCCCGACCGTTCGTGGTACCGCCATGAACCCGATCGATCACCCGCACGGTGGTGGTGAAGGTCGTACCGGTGAAGGTCGTGTGCCCGTCAGCCCGTGGGGTCAACCCACCAAGGGCTACCGCACTCGTAGCACTAAGCGTACCGACTCCATGATTGTTCAGCGTCGGCACAAGCGATAAGAGGTAAGAAATGGCACGTTCTATTAAGAAGGGCCCGTTTGTCGACGCTCACCTCCAGAAGAAGGTTGATGCTGCGCGGGCCTCGAATGACAAGCGTCCGGTCAAGACCTGGTCGCGTCGTTCCACGGTGCTGCCGGATTTCATTGGTCTGACCATCGCCGTGCATAACGGCCGTCAGCACATTCCGGTGTACGTCACTGAAAACATGGTTGGTCACAAGCTCGGTGAATTTGCGCTGACCCGCACTTTCAAGGGCCACGCTGCCAGCAAGAAGGCCAAGCGCTAAGGAGAGATGACGATGGAAACCAAAGCCGTTCTCCGCGGTGTTCGCCTGTCGGAACAAAAGGGCCGTCTGGTCGCTGACCTGATCCGTGGCAAGTCTGTTGAGCAAGCTCTGAACATCCTGGCCTTCAGCCCCAAAAAGGGTGCGAAGATCATTAAAAAGGTGGTCGAGTCTGCCATTGCCAATGCCGAGCATAACGATGGTGCCGATATCGACACCCTGCGCGTGAAGACCATTTACGTGGAACAGGGCATGACCCTGAAGCGCTTCACCGCTCGTGCAAAGGGCCGCGGCAACCGTATCAGCAAGCCGACCTGCCACATTTACGTGACTGTCGGAGAGTAAGGAGATCCCATGGGACAGAAAATCCATCCGACCGGCTTCCGTCTGGCGGTTACTCGTAACTGGGGCTCCCGCTGGTTTGCCGCTGGCACCGACTTCTCCAAGATGCTGAACGAAGACCTCAAGGTCCGTACTCATCTGAAGAAGAAGCTGGCACACGCCTCCGTGAGCCGTGTTGTCATCGAGCGTCCTGCAAAGAACGCCCGCATCACCATTCTCAGCGCCCGTCCGGGTGTTGTGATCGGCAAGAAGGGCGAGGACATCGAAAAGCTGAAGGCTGATCTGCAAGGCATCATGGGCGTGCCCGTGCATGTGAACATCGAAGAAGTTCGCAAGCCTGAAGTGGATGCTCAGCTGATCGCTGACTCCATCTCCCAGCAGCTCGTCAAGCGGATCATGTTCCGCCGCGCCATGAAGCGTGCGATGCAGAACGCCATGCGTCTGGGTGCCCAAGGCATCAAGATCATGAGCTCTGGTCGTCTGAATGGCGCTGAAATTGCCCGTACCGAATGGTACCGCGAAGGTCGTGTGCCCCTGCACACCCTGCGCGCCGACATCGACTACGGCGTTTCTGAAGCTCACACCACCTATGGTGTCATCGGCATCAAGGTGTGGGTGTACAAGGGTGAGGCGCTGGCTCGCAACGAACAACCCGCTGCAGCCGAAACCGAAACCGAAAATCGTCGTGGCCGTCGCCGCGAAGGTGCCGACAACAAGCCGGGTTCCAAGCGTCCCGCACGTCGCGCTGGTGCGAACAAGAAAGAAGCAGGAGTGAATGATGCTGCAGCCGTCGAGAAGGAAGTATCGTAAGGAGCAGAAGGGCCGCAACAAGGGTCTCGCCACCCGCGGTACCAAGGTTAGCTTTGGCGAGTACGGCCTGAAGGCGGTTGGGCGTGGTCGTCTTACTGCTCGTCAGATCGAATCTGCCCGTCGTGCCATGACCCGTCACATCAAGCGTGGTGGTCGGATCTGGATCCGTATCTTCCCGGACAAGCCGATTTCCCAGAAGCCGGCCGAAGTGCGGATGGGTAACGGTAAGGGTAGCCCGGAGTACTGGGTTGCCGAAATCCAGCCGGGCAAGGTTCTCTATGAGATGGATGGTGTCGATGAGGCCCTGGCACGCGAGGCTTTCCGCCTGGCTGCTGCCAAGCTGCCGATCGAAACCGTCTTCGTTTCCCGGATGGTGGGGTAAAACATGAAAGCTACCGAATTGCGTGCTAAGGATGTGGATCAGCTGAACGCTGAACTGCTGGAGCTGCGCAAGGCTCAGTTCAGCCTGCGTATGCAACTGGCGACTCAGCAGCTGTCCAACACTGCGCAACTTGGCAAGGTCCGTAAGGACATCGCCCGGGTCAAGACCATTCTTCGTGAGAAGGCGGGTGCCAAATGAACGATCAAGTGCAAAAGAACAAGCGTGTTGAAACTGGTCGCGTTGTCAGCGACAAGATGACCAACACCGTGACCGTTCTCGTTGAGCGTCGGTTTAAGCACCCGCTGTACGGCAAGGTCATCACCCTGACCAAGAAGTACCACGCTCACGTGGAAGGCGGCATTGCCAAGCAGGGCGACCTGGTTGAAATCGAGGAATGCCGTCCTCTCTCCAAGACCAAGACCTGGCGCGTGACCAAGGTTCTCGAGCAAGTTGTCTCGGTCTAAGTTGTACAAGTTGTTGTAATACCTAAATAACGGCTTGCCAAGTGATTGGCGAGCCGTTATCATAGCTATCTTTGCTCTTACACAGTTCTGTGTAAGTCCAATCAACCCGAACGGGATCCAAGACTGGCCGCGTAATGCGTGTCAAGTTGGAGAGTTTAAATGATCCAAATGCAAACGATGCTGGACGTGGCCGATAATACCGGCGCACGTTACGTGATGTGCATCAAGGTGCTCGGCGGCTCTAAGCGTCGCTACGCCGGTGTTGGTGACATCATCAAGGTGAGTATTAAGGACGCTGCTCCGCGTGGCCGTGTCAAGAAGGGTGACGTTTATAGCGCCGTGGTGGTTCGTACCGCCAAGGGTGTTCGTCGTCCCGATGGCTCGCTGATCAAGTTTGATCGCAATGCCGCGGTTCTGCTGAACAACAAGGGCGAGCCCCTCGGCACCCGTATCTTCGGACCGGTTACCCGCGAACTGCGGACCGAAAAGTTCATGAAGATCGTGTCCCTGGCTCCCGAAGTTCTCTAAGGAGTAGCTGTGAGCAAGATTCGCAAGGGCGACGAAGTCGCCGTCCTTACCGGCAAGGATAAGGGCAAGCGTGGGACCGTGCTGCGTGTTGCTGACAATCTGGTGGTTGTGGAAGGCATCAATCGCGTCAAGAAGCACGTTCGTCCGAACCCCATGAAGGGTGAAGTCGGCGGCATCGTCGAAAAAGAAATGCCGATCCAGATCTCCAATGTGGCGCTGTTCAATGCTGCGACCCAGAAGGCTGATCGCGTCGGCTTCAAGGTTCTTGAAGATGGCCGCAAGGTCCGCGTCTTCAAGTCCAACGGTCAAGTGGTTGATGCGTAAGGGATAGTCATGGCACGCCTGCAACAATTCTACAAAGAGACCGTTGCGCCCGAACTTCTGAAGAAGTTCGAGTACAAGTCGGTCATGCAAATTCCCCGCATCACCAAGATCACCCTGAACATGGGTGTCGGTGAAGCAGTGGGTGACAAGAAGGTTCTGGATCACGCTGTTGGCGACCTGCAGAAGATCGCCGGTCAGAAGCCCGTGACCACCAAGGCCAAGAAGTCCATCGCTGGTTTCAAGATCCGTGAAGGTTATCCCATCGGCTGCATGGTGACCCTGCGTGGTCCCCGCATGTACGAATTCCTGGATCGCCTGGTCACCATCGCCATTCCCCGTATCCGCGACTTCCGCGGTATCGCTGGCAAGGGCTTTGATGGTCGTGGTAACTACAACCTGGGCGTCAAGGAACAGATCATCTTCCCCGAAATCGAGTACGACAAGATCGATGCTCTGCGTGGGATGAATATCAGCATCACGACGACTGCCAAGTCGGACGAAGAGGCGCGCGCTCTGCTCGCCGCATTCAAGTTCCCTTTCAAGAACTGAGGGTGATATGGCGAAACTGTCTCTGATCAATCGTGAAGAGAAGCGCGCTAAGACCGTTGCTAAGTATGCAGCCAAGCGTGCAGCACTGATCGAAGCGATCAACAACGCCAAGCTGTCGGATGAAGAGCGCATGGCTGCCCGTCTGAAGCTTCAAGAACTGCCGCGTAATGCAAGCCCGTCCCGCCAGCGTAACCGCTGCGAGCTGACTGGCCGTCCCCGTGGTGTTTTCCGTAAATTCGGTCTGTGTCGTAACAAGCTGCGCGAAATCGCTTTCCGCGGCGAAGTTCCTGGCATGACCAAGGCAAGCTGGTAAGAGGTCGAAGATGAGCATGTCTGATCCGATCGCCGATATGCTGACGCGCATTCGTAACGCTCAGCAGGCGCAAAAGACCTCGGTTGCAATGCCTTCCTCCAAGCTGAAGGTTGCAATTGCCAAGGTTTTGAAGAGCGAAGGTTACATCGATGACTTCGCTGTGACCCAAGAAGGCAGCAAGGCCGAACTGGGTCTGTCCCTGAAGTACTACGCCGGTCGTCCGGTGATTGAACGCATTGAACGCGTCAGCCGTCCCGGCCTGCGCGTTTACAAGGGTAGCGATGACCTGCCCCGCGTGATGAACGGCCTGGGTGTGGCGATTGTTTCCACTCCCAAGGGTGTGATGACCGATCGCGCTGCACGCGCTGCCCGTATGGGTGGTGAAGTGCTGTGCATCGTGGCTTAATGGGAGATAGAACATGTCTCGCGTAGCCAAGAATCCGGTCGTTCTGCCTGCTGGCGTTGAAGTGACCCTGGGTGCTGATATCGTGGTGAAGGGCCCCCTGGGCTCCCTGACCCTGCGCGCCCACCCGTCCGTCAAGGTCGAGCGCGAAGGCTCCAGCCTGCAATGCTCCGCCGTCGAAGGCGCTCCGAATGCCAAGGCCATGTCCGGCACCATGCGTGCTCTGCTGAACAACATGGTTGCTGGTGTTTCCAAGGGTTTTGAGCGCAAGCTCACCCTGGTGGGTGTGGGTTATCGTGCCCAAGCCCAGGGCGACAAGCTGAACCTGAGCCTCGGTTTCTCCCACCCCGTCGTGCATCAAATGCCCGTCGGTATCAAGGTTGAAACTCCGACTCAGACCGAAATCATCATCAAGGGTACTGACAAGCAAGCTGTTGGCAAAGTTGCCGCAGAAGTGCGTGCTTACCGTGCTCCCGAGCCTTACAAGGGCAAGGGCGTCCGCTACGCCGACGAGGTTGTCACCTTGAAGGAAACCAAGAAGAAGTAAGGGCGGATCATGACCACCAAGAAGGAAACGCGTCTGCGTCGGTCCCGCAAGACCCGGGCCAAAATTGCGGAAATGAAGGCTGTCCGTCTTTCCGTGTTCCGTTCCAACTGCCATATCTACGCCCAGATCATCTCTGGTTGCGGCTCCAAGGTGCTGGCTGCCGCCTCCACCGTCGAAGCCGAAGTTCGTGCCCAGGTGCCGAACGGTGGCAACAAGGCCGCTGCGGAAGTGGTTGGCAAGCTCATCGCTGAGCGCGCCAAGGCTGCTGGCATCGAGGCTGTTGCCTTCGACCGTGCCGGCTTTCAATACCACGGTCGCGTGAAGGTGTTGGCTGATGCCGCTCGCGACGGCGGCTTGAAGTTCTAAGCGAGGTTTAGCATGGCTAAGCAGCAGACTAAGAAAGTGCAGGCCTCCGACGAGCGCGACGACGGCCTGCGCGAAAAGATGGTATCCATCAACCGTGTTACCAAGGTTGTGAAGGGCGGCCGAATCCTCGGCTTCGCTGCTCTGACCGTGGTCGGTGATGGTGATGGCGGCATCGGCATGGGCAAGGGCAAGTCCCGCGAAGTGCCCGTGGCCGTGCAAAAGGCGATGGAAGAAGCTCGTCGCAAGATGAGCAAGGTGGCCCTGAAGAACGGCACCCTGCATCACTCCGTTATCGGCAAGCACGGTGCTTCCTCCGTGCTGATGCAACCGGCTCCGCAAGGTACCGGTATCATCGCCGGCGGCGCCATGCGCGCTGTGTTCGAAGTGATGGGCGTGACCGACATCATCGCCAAGTCCATCGGTTCCACCAACCCGTACAACGTGGTTCGCGCCACGCTGAATGGTCTTCTGGCCACCAACGCTCCGTCCGTGATTGCGGCCAAGCGCGGCAAGACCGTTGAAGATATTCTGGGGTGATTCATGTCCGATAACAAAGTCAAGGTTACGCTTGTCAAGAGCGTCATCGGAACGAAGCAGTCCCATCGTGCAACTGTGCGTGGTCTTGGGCTTCGCCGTCTCCACCAAACGGTGGAACTGCAGGACACTCCTGCAGTTCGCGGCATGATCACCAAGGTCGCCTACCTCGTTAAGTGTGAGGCTTAAATGCGCCTGAATACCATCAAACCTGCCGCTGGTGCCAAGCACGCTGCCAAGCGTGTCGGTCGCGGTATTGGCAGCGGTCTGGGCAAGACTTGCGGTCGCGGTCACAAGGGTCAAAAGTCCCGTGCTGGCGGCTTCCACAAGGTTGGCTTCGAAGGCGGTCAAATGCCCATGCAGCGTCGTCTGCCGAAGCGTGGCTTCGTGTCCCTGACCCGTGCCCGCATCGCTGAAGTTCGTCTGTCTGAGATCGAAGCTCTGCCGGTTGACGAGATCGACCTGCTGGTCCTGCAGCAAGCTGGCGTTGTCGCCGCTGACGCTCTGGCCGCCAAGGTCATCCTGTCCGGTTCGCTCACCCGCAAGGTGACTCTGCGTGGCGTTGCTGCCACCAAGGGTGCCAAGGCTGCCATTGAGGCCGCTGGCGGTTCCGTCGAGTCTGCCGAGTAAGGTCTAAGCGTGGCGAACCAACAGTCCGCGCTGGGGGCACCTGGTAAGTTCGGGGATCTCAAGCGTCGCTTGATGTTCCTGCTGGGGGCACTGATCGTTTATCGTATCGGTGCCCACATCCCGGTGCCCGGGATCGACCCTGTGGCTCTTGCAGATCTCTTCAAGAGCCAAAAGGGCGGCATTCTCGGGGTTTTCAACCTGTTCTCCGGTGGTGCGCTTTCCCGTTTCACCATCTTCGCGCTGGGGATCATGCCGTACATTTCGGCATCGATCATCATGCAGCTGTTGTCGATTGCATCGCCGCAGCTCGAAGCGTTGAAGAAGGAAGGGGAGGCTGGTCGTCGCAAGATCACCCAATACACCCGTTACGGGACTTTGGCCTTGGCCTTGTTCCAGGGGATGGGGATCGCGGTGGCCCTGGAGTCCCAGCAGGGTCTGGTTCTCGATCCGGGCTTGATGTTCCGGTTCGTGACAGTCTCCACTTTGGTGACTGGTACCATGTTCCTGATGTGGCTCGGTGAGCAGATCACTGAACGGGGTCTCGGTAACGGGATTTCGATCATCATCTTCTCGGGGATCGCAGCAGGTTTGCCCAATTCGCTGGGCGGGCTGTTCGAGCTGGTTCGTACCGGGGCCATGCATCCCTTCACGGCTCTGGTGATTTGCATCCTCGTGGTGGTTGTAACTGGCGTGGTGGTTTTTGTTGAACGTGGTCAGCGCAAGATTCTTGTGAATTATGCGAAGCGCCAGGTGGGGAACAAGATCTATGGTGGTCAAAGTTCTCACCTTCCGCTCAAGCTGAACATGGCAGGGGTTATTCCCCCGATCTTCGCCTCCAGTATCATTCTTTTCCCGGCAACCCTGGCCCAGTGGTTCGGGTCTTCCGAGAAGATGAGCTGGTTGAAGGATCTGGGTTCGACCCTGGCCCCCGGTCAGCCGATCTACGTGATTCTCTACGCCGCCGCTATTGTTTTCTTCTGCTTCTTCTACACGGCCCTGGTTTTCAACTCTAAGGAAACTGCGGATAACCTCAAGAAGAGTGGAGCGTTTGTTCCTGGCATTCGCCCGGGTGAGCAGACTGCGCGTTACATCGATAAGATTCTGATGCGCTTGACGCTGGCTGGGGCGGTTTACATCACGCTGGTCTGTTTGTTGCCGGAGTTTCTGATCCTGAAGTGGAACGTACCGTTCTACTTTGGCGGGACGTCCTTGTTGATCATCGTGGTGGTTACGATGGACTTCATGTCCCAGGTTCAGGCGTACATCATGTCCCATCAATACGAGAGCCTTTTGAAGAAGGCTAACTTCAAGGGCAACCGGGGCTCACTCAAGTAAGCGTATGTCGAAGGAAGATTACATCGAGATGCAAGGTGAGGTTCTTGAGAACCTCCCCAACGCGACCTTCAGGGTCAAGCTGGAAAATGGTCACGTGGTCCTCGGGCACATCTCCGGGAAAATGCGGATGCACTACATCCGTATCCTCCCCGGTGACAAGGTGACCGTTCAGCTGACCCCGTATGATTTGAGTCGAGCCCGGATCGTTTTCCGCGCGAAGTAACAGACAAGAACTCAGGAGCTAGTAATGAGAGTCCAAGCATCGGTTAAGCGTCTTTGCAGAAACTGCAAGATCGTCCGCCGCAAAGGTGTGGTCCGCGTGATCTGTACCGATCCGCGCCACAAGCAACGTCAAGGTTGATGCGGTCACCCGCATTCTCTATAATTTAATGTTTAGCATTTTGGGGTGAACGCATGGCCCGCATTGCAGGGGTAAACATTCCCAATCATAAGCACACCGAGATCGCTCTGACTGCGGTTTTCGGGATCGGTCGCACTCGTGCGCGTCAGATCTGTGATGCGGCCAATGTGGGCCGCTCGGTCAAGATCAAAGATCTTACCGAAGTCGACATGGAACGTCTTCGCGATGAAGTCGCGAAGTTCACCGTCGAAGGTGATCTGCGTCGTGAAGTGACGATGTGCATTAAGCGCCTCATGGACCTGGGGTGCTATCGCGGGGTACGCCATCGTCGTGGTCTGCCCCTTCGTGGTCAGCGCACTCGCACCAATGCTCGTACCCGTAAGGGCCCGCGCAAGGCGATCGCTGGCAAGAAGTAATCAGGGATAAGACATGGCAAAGACTGCTGCGAAGGTTCGCAAGAAGATCAAGAAGAACGTGGCCGAGGGCATTGCCCACGTTCACGCTTCTTTCAACAACACGATCATCACCATCACCGACCGCCAAGGTAACGCCCTTTCTTGGGCCACCTCCGGTGGTGCTGGCTTCAAGGGTTCCCGTAAGAGCACCCCGTTTGCTGCCCAGGTTGCAGCAGAAGCCGCCGGCAAGGTCGCGATCGAATGCGGTATCAAGAACCTGGAAGTTCGCGTCAAGGGCCCCGGCCCTGGTCGTGAGTCCAGCGTGCGTGCCCTGAACGCTCTGGGTATCAAGATCACCACGATCACCGATATCACCCCGATTCCGCACAACGGCTGCCGTCCGCCGAAGAAGCGTCGTATCTGACAAGGAGTTGAACAGTGGCTCGTAATCTCGATCCCAAGTGCCGCCAGTGCCGTCGCGAAGGTGAAAAGCTCTTCCTGAAGGGCGAAAAGTGCTTTACCGACAAGTGCGCCATTGAGCGTCGCGCCTATGCTCCTGGCCAACACGGCCAGAAGTCCGGTCAGCGTCTGTCCGGTTATGGCGTGCAACTGCGTGAAAAGCAAAAGATCCGTCGTGTTTACGGCGTTCTTGAGCGTCAATTCCGCAAGACCTACGCTGAAGCTGACCGCCGTAAGGGTCAGACCGGTGAAAACCTGCTGATGCTGCTGGAAGGCCGTCTGGATGCAGTCGCCTACCGCATGGGTTTTGGTGCTTCCCGCGCCGAAGCTCGTCAGGTGGTTCGTCACAACGGCGTGCTGGTGAATGGCAAGCGGGTTAACATCCCGTCCTACACCGTGCGTCCGGGCGATCAGATCCAACTGACCGATACCGCACGTGCTCAGCTGCGTACCAAGGCTGCCCTGGAAGCTGCAGAATCTCGCGGTTTCCCCGAGTGGCTGGAAGTCGATGCCAAGGCCGGTAAGGGTGTGTTCAAGGCTTATCCGCAACGTTCGGAGCTGCCTGCCACCCTGAACGAAGGTCTGGTCGTCGAACTGTATTCGCGTTAAAAGCGGTCGTGCCCTAGGGGCACGACCCGAAAGAAGGATTGTCGATGCAAAGTAATGCTCTGCTGAAGCCTCGCATCATCGAGGTGCAGAACGTTTCACCGGTGCACGCCCGAGTGACCATGGAGCCCTTTGAGCGGGGCTTCGGCCACACCTTGGGTAATGCGCTCCGTCGCATTCTGCTGTCCTCGCTGCCTGGCTACGCACCCACCGAAGTGTCGATCGAGGGTGTTCTGCACGAATACTCCACCCTGGACGGTGTCCGCGAAGATGTGGTTGATCTTCTGCTGAACCTCAAGGGTGTCGTGCTGAAGCTGCATGGCCGTACCGAAGCCACTCTGAGCCTGACCAAGTCTGGCGAAGGTGTGGTGACGGCTGCTGACATCCAAGTCTCCCATGACGTGGAAGTCATCAACCCGGATCACGTGCTGGCCCATCTTGCCCCTGGTGGCAAGCTGGACATGCAGATCAAGGTTGAGCAGGGCCGCGGCTATGTGCCGGGTAACGTTCGTCCGGTCACCGGCGAAGGTAAGACCATCGGTCGCATCGTGCTGGACTCTTCGTTCAGCCCTGTGCGCCGCGTGAGCTACTCCGTCGAGAGCGCCCGGGTGGAGCAGCGTACTGACCTGGACCGTTTGGTCCTGGACATCGAAACCAACGGTGCCGTCGATCCGGAAGAAGCTGTCCGTTTCGCCGCCCGTGTTCTCATGGACCAGCTGTCCGTTTTTGCGGACCTGGAAGGCACGCCGACCGCTGTTGAGGCGCCGAAGGCTCCGGCCATCGATCCTGTTCTGCTGCGTCCGGTGGATGACCTTGAGCTGACCGTTCGCTCCGCGAATTGCCTGAAGGCCGAGAACATCTACTACATCGGTGATCTCATTCAACGTACCGAGACCGAGCTGCTCAAGACTCCGAACCTGGGCCGCAAGTCTCTGAATGAGATCAAGGAAGTTCTTGCCTCGCGTGGTCTGACGCTGGGCATGAAACTCGAAAACTGGCCGCCGGCCGGGCTGGAAAAGCTCGGTTGAGCGTAACGAAGAAGAGGTAATTACTAATGCGTCACCGTAACGGTCTTCGCAAGCTCAACCGCACCAGCAGCCACCGTCAGGCTATGCTGCGTAACCTCGCGAACGCCCTCCTTCAGCACGAAGTCATCAAGACCACGCTGCCGAAGGCTAAGGAACTGCGTCGCGTCGTTGAGCCGCTGATCACCCTGGGCAAGAAGCCCAGCCTGGCCAACCGCCGTCTGGCTTTCAACCGTCTGCGCGACCGTGAAATGGTCGTGAAGATTTTCGACGAACTGGGCCCCCGCTTTGCCAATCGCAATGGCGGCTACCTGCGTATCCTGAAGTGCGGTTTCCGTGATGGCGACAATGCACCGATGGCTTTCGTCGAACTGCTCGACCGTCCTGAGGTCGAGGCTGTCGAAGCCGCTCCGGAACAAGCTGCTGCCT
>Ga0228707_1000036_pt1 | contig 13465 bp, 9 predicted proteins | sample McNCre117_Aug_MT_FD_181472 | JGI IMG/M metagenome (GOLD analysis project Ga0228707, IMG submission 181472) | Metatranscriptome of freshwater microbial communities from McNutts Creek, Athens, Georgia, United States - 11-17_Aug_MT (Metagenome... | ecosystem: Environmental > Aquatic > Freshwater >...
CCTAGAATCTATGCCTAAAGAAGATACGATAAAGATTGAAGGAACTGTAGAAGAATTACTTCCGAACATGAACTTTCGAGTTGTTTTGCAAAATGGAATGAAAGTAATTGCCCATCTTTGTGGAAAGATGAGGATGAGAAATATTCGGGTATTAGTTGGAGACACGGTAACCGTGGAAATGTCTCCTTATGATTTGACTAAGGCACGTATTATTTATAGGCAGAAATAGTTCTCCCTTAAAGGAATTAAGGAGAAAAGCTTTAACGAAAACAGTTGATTATATTTGCTTTGCACAGTAACCTTTAGGCCTTTCGAATAAAGTTGGGCCCAGGTAGCTCAGTGGTAGAGCACTTGCATGGTAAGCAAGTGGCCGTAGGTTCAATTCCTATCTTGGGCAAAGTAACAAACTTTTGAAGGAGTATACATAATGGCAAAAGAAACATTTCAAAGAAGTAAGCCTCACGTAAATATCGGAACTATTGGTCACGTTGACCATGGTAAAACATCCTTGACTGCGGCAATTACGAAGGTTTTAGCGGAAAAAGGCAGAGCCAAATTTCGTGATTACGCTTCAATCGACAATACCCCTGAAGAAAAAGCTCGAGGGATCACAATCAACGCAACTCATGTTGAATACGAAACCGATAGTCGCCATTATGCTCACGTTGATTGTCCTGGGCATGCTGACTATGTGAAAAACATGATCACCGGTGCGGCTCAAATGGACGGAGCGATTCTAGTCGTTGCAGCAACGGATGGTGCAATGCCTCAGACAAAAGAGCACATTTTGCTTGCTCACCAAGTCGGTGTTCCTTCGATTGTTGTCTTCTTAAATAAAATGGACATGATTGGGAAAGGGGACGAAGAGCTTGTAGATCTTGTTGAGATGGAGCTCACGGAACTTCTCGAGTCTAAAGGATATAAAGACGTTCCAATTATCCGTGGTTCTGCTTTAAAAGCTCTCGAAGGGGATCCTGAGTATGTTAAGGGGGTCGAAGCTTTAATGGCTGCGGTCGATGAAAAAATCCCCACGCCTCAAAGGGAAACTGATAAACCCTTCTTAATGCCTATAGAAGACGTCTTTTCTATTTCTGGCCGTGGAACAGTTGCCACAGGACGTGTTGAAAAAGGAGTGGTAAAAGTCAACGATAAGCTTCAGCTTGTCGTTCTCCGAGAAACACGAGAAACAGTAGCTACCGGTCTTGAAATGTTTAATAAAATTCTAAATGAAGCACGTGCAGGAGAAAACGTTGGAATCTTGCTCCGTGGTCTTGAGAAAAATGATGTTGAACGTGGAATGGTGCTTGCAGCTCCAGGGACTTCCAAGGGGCATAAAAAGTTCAAAGGTGCTGTTTATGTCTTAAATAAAGAAGAAGGTGGACGTCATAAGCCGTTCTTTACCGGATATCGCCCTCAGTTTTATTTCCGTACAACCGATGTGACAGGAACGGTGACTCTTCCTGAAGGTGTTGAAATGGTTATGCCAGGTGATAACGTAGAGATTTCAGCTGAATTAATTCAGCCAATCGCTATGGAAGAAGGAATGCGTTTTGCAATCCGAGAAGGTGGCCGTACCGTTGGCGCTGGAACTATCACAAAGATTATTGAATAGGATGATTTGGGGGCAATAAGCGTGGCTTTTAGCCACGCTTATTGCCCGTTTGAAGCGGGTTTGAGGGGGTGTGTAGCTCAGCTGGTAGAGCAGCGATCTCCAAAGTCGCGGGCCGGGGGTTCGAATCCCTCCGCACTCGTTTAAAAATAAGATTATGGACCTTTCAATTGGGAATAAGAGTGGAGTCATTATCACCTCGAGCAGATGAGACAAAATCGAAGAGTGGAAATTTCGTCCGCGAACTTAAAAAAGAGTTGAAAAAGGTCACTTGGACAACCAAGGATGAACTTGTTTTTTGTACGAAGATTGTTGTGGGAGCTACATTTATTTTGGGGATGGGGATTTATCTCATTGACCTGATCATTAAAGGTGCGTTAAATGGTTTTGGCGCGCTTGTCCATCTTATTTTTGGGTAGGGAAAATGCATAAGTGGTACGTAGTACAGGTAATTTCTAGTCAGGAGAAAAGAGTTAAGAAAACTCTTGAAGACAATCGAGATTCTAAAGGCATGGCTGAGTTAATTGATGAAATACTGGTTCCTACTGAAAATGTTGCTGAAGTTAAACGTGGAGAGCAAAAGGTCAGCGAAAAACGTCTTTGGCCTGGTTATCTTCTTGTGAAGATGAACCTTACAGATGACTCTTGGATGTACATTAAAAACACGAATGGAGTCATAGATTTTTTGGGGGGTGAAAAACCTCTTCCTCTCCCCCAAGTTGAGATTGACAGTATCTTGGCTGAGCTCGAGGAAAGGAAGAAAGGGATTGTTCAAAAACACAATATTACCCCAGGCGATAAAGTTAAAATTACGGATGGTGTATTTGTCAACTTTATTGGAACTGTTGAAGAAGTTTCTCATGACAAAGGGCGTTTAAGTGTCATGGTGTCTATCTTTGGTCGTGAAACACGTATGGATGATCTAGAATTTTGGCAGGTTGAGAAAGTCCCACAAGAAGTATAAACAAGAAGTAAAGAGAGTTAGGGTTATAAGTTATGGCAAAGAAAGTTGTTAAAATAATCAAGCTTCAAATTCCTGCTGGTAAAGCGAATCCCGCTCCACCTATTGGACCTGCTTTGGGAGCTGCTCAGATGAATATTATGGCTTTTTGCAAAGAATTTAATGCAAAAACCCAAAGTCAAGCCGGAGATATTTTACCTGTTGAAATTTCTGTATATTCCGATAAATCATTCACGTTTATTACTAAGCAACCACCTGTGTCACGTCTGATTTTAAAAGAAGTTGGAATTGAATTTGGTTCTAAAATTCCCAATCGTGACAAAGTCGGAAAACTAACAAAATCGCAAGTGAAAAAAATTGCGTCACAGAAGGCTCCCGATATGAGAGTTCGTTCTGAAGAAGCAGCCATGAAATTAGTCATGGGAACTGCTCGTTCTATGGGTGTAGATATTATCGAAGGATAACTAAATGAAAACTAAACGCATTCGGGAGATAGCCAAGCTTGTTAACCGTGAAAAAGTTTATAAGCTAGATGAAGCTATCATTATTTTGCAGAAATGTCCACCGGTGAAATTTGAGCAATCGGTGGAGGTGGCGCTGAAAACCGGCGTAGACGCCTCAAAGTCAGATCAGCAAGTGCGCGGCATGGTCTCATTACCGAATGGGACAGGTAAAAAAGCTTTGGTGGTTGTGTTTGCCAAAGGTGATAAAATGAAAGAAGCCTCAGATGCCGGTGCTGACTTTGTAGGGAATGATGATCTTTTTGAAAAAATTAAAAATGGTTGGACCGATTTTGAAGCTGTGATCGCCACACCTGACATGATGCGTGATGTGGGAAAGCTTGGGAAAGTTTTAGGTCCCCGTGGCCTAATGCCATCTCCTAAGTCTGGAACGGTCACAAGTGATGTTGCGCATGCTGTGAAGGAAATTAAAGCAGGGCGTATCGAATTCAAAACAGACAAGCACGGTGTCGTTAGTGCGGGTGTAGGAAACCTCTCTTTTACAAAAGAGAAACTGGTTCAAAATATTCTTATTTTTGTCAATGCTGTTGCTAAAGCTAAACCTTCTAGCTCTAGAGGGCATTACATGCAGTCAATGGCGATCTCTTCGACCATGGGACCGGGGATAAAAGTTGATATCAGCGGAATGGTGGAGGCCACATGAGACCGGAAAAGCAGTTCTTATTAGATGAAATAAAGTATAAAATGGAACACTCTAAAGGTTTTCTTCTGGCTCGTTACAGCAAGATGGATCCTAATTTAGCATCTAAATTCCGTATGATTCTTGCGAAAGCAGGAAGTGATTTTGAAGTTGTTCATAAACGTATTTTAGTTAAAGCAGCAGAAGCCTCTGGTTACACACTTGATCCTGGAATGCTCGAAGGACATATTGGTCTGGTTTTTGCAGATGTCGATATCTTGGATACGACTAAAATCGTTTTCAAATTCCGTCAGGAGAACGAAGCGGTTTTAGAGGTGATTGGAGGCCGTTTTGCAGGCATGCTTTATTCTGCAAAAGATATGGAGCACCTCTCTAAACTCCCAAGCAAAAATGAAATGCGTTCCCAATTCTCGGGATTACTCGAGGCAGTGCCATCGCAGACACTCAGTGTCATGGATACACTTCTCACAAGTGTTATTTACTGTTTAGACAACAAAAGCAAAACTTAAAACATTACTAAAGAAAGAGGTATTACCGTGAGCAAAACATTAGAACAATTAGCTGAAGACTTAAGTGCATTGACAATCCTCGACATGTCTAAATTAAAGACGATGCTCGAAGAAAAATGGGGAGTGAAAGCTGCTGCAGCCGCTCCTATGATGATGGCAGCTCCTCAAGCTGCTGCTGCGGAAGCTGTTGCAGAATCGACAGAGTTTCAATTGACTTTGGAAGAGACTCCAGCTGACAAAAAAATCGGAGTCATCAAAGTTGTCCGTGAAGTCACAGGTCTTGGGTTGAAAGAAGCCAAAGACATGGTTGATGGAGCTCCTAAAGTACTTAAAGCTTCTTGCAATAAAACCGAAGCTGATGAAATCTCTAACAAAATTGTCGCAGCCGGTGGAAAAGCGACTGTTAAAGGTCTCTAAAATTTAAGCAGCTGATTTCTTGAGCAGAAACCCTTTTTAGGAGTTTCTGCTCATTGTTTTGTTTGAACAAAATTTAACTTAAGCGAGTTTAAGATGTTAAAAAAGGCACCTCATCGGGTTGGTTACCATGAGAAAGAAGAAATCATTGACCTTCCAAATCTCATCGAAATCCAGCTGAAGTCTTATCGTGAGTTTTTACAAGCTGATAAGATGGCCCATGAACGAGACAATACAGGAATTCAAGAAGTTTTTAATGATATTTTCCCTATCAAATCTTACTATGAAAAAACGATTCTTGAATTTCTTTCTTATAGTCTAGGTGTTCCCAAATACAATCCTGAAGAATGTATCCGCCGGGGTATTTCTTATAATGTGACATTAAAGGTTAAGTTTCGTTTAACAGATGAAACAGGGATCAAAGAAGAAGAAGTTTATATGGGGACCCTTCCTGTTATGACTGAAAAAGGAACATTTGTAATTAACGGCGCTGAGCGTGTCATTGTGTCTCAACTTCATCGCTCTCCTGGCATTTCTTTCGAACAAGAGTGTCACTCTAAAGGTGTTGTTATTTATTCTTGTCGTATCATTCCTTATAGAGGAAGTTGGTTGGAAGGTTCGTTTGATACGAATGACCTAATTTATATCTATGTCGATCGAAAAAAACGACGTCGAAAAGTTTTAGCAACATCCTTCATCCGCACTCTGGGTTACTCAACAGATGCCGATATTCTTGAAGAATTTTTTTCAACTGTCCGCATTAAAATTAAGTCTGAAAAAGATTTCACGAAACTTGTGGGTAAAATTCTCGCTGAGGATGTTGTTGATCAAGAAAGTGGCGTTGTCTTTGGAAAAGCATCTGAAAAACTAACGACCGCGATGCTTAAGCGGATGTTCGATGCTGGAGTGGTCGCGATTAAAGTTACTGAAGATGCTGATGAATCATCTCCTATTATTAAGATGCTTGCGAAAGACCCCACGGACTCTTATGAATCGGCTTTGAAAGACTTCTATCGTAAAATTCGTCCTGGTGAGCCCGCGACTTTGTCTAATGCCCGTTCTGCAATTATGAGGCTGTTTTTCGATCCGAAACGGTATAACCTTGGGAAAGTGGGTCGTTACAAGTTAAACCGTAAGCTCGGACTCTCCACGAGTGATCAAGAATTAGAAAATGTAACGCTTAAAAAAGAAGATGTCATTGGGGCCATTAAGTATTTAATTCAACTTAAACGAGGAGATGAAAATGCCTCTGTCGATGACATTGATCATCTAGGGAATCGTCGAGTCCGTTCTGTGGGAGAACTTATTCAAAACCAGTGCCGGATCGGTCTGTCTCGAATGGAAAAAATTATCAAGGAACGTATTAACCTTTTTGACTTTTCTGCTGATACCCTTACACCAGGTAAAGTTGTTTCTGCAAAAGGATTAGCAGGGGTTTTGAAAGACTTTTTTGGACGCTCTCAGCTTTCTCAGTTTATGGATCAAACAAATCCTGTGGCTGAATTGACGCATAAACGACGTCTTTCTTCTCTAGGCCCAGGAGGTTTAAATCGTGAACGTGCAGGTTTTGAAGTGCGCGATGTCCATCCAAGTCACTATGGAAGAATTTGTCCAATTGAAACTCCCGAAGGACCAAACATTGGTTTGATCACCTCTCTTTCCGCATTTGCAAAGATCAACGAATTTGGTTTCATTGAAACGCCCTATCGTATTGTACGCGATGGTGTTGTAACAGGTGAAATTGAGTATATGACAGCGGATCAAGAAGAAACATGTGTGATCGCTCAGGCATCCGCTCCACTGGATGAATTTAATATGTTTGCAGAACCTGATTGTTGGGCTCGCCATAAGGGGGACTCGATGAAAATCGAGACGAATAAAATTACGCATATGGACGTTTCTTCTAAGCAATTAGTTTCCATTGTCACTGGTCTTATTCCTTTCTTAGAGCATGATGATGCGAACCGAGCTCTGATGGGTTCAAATATGCAGCGACAAGCCGTTCCTCTTCTTAAGACAGAAGCCCCCTTCGTTGGAACAGGTCTTGAGCTTAGAAGCGCCAGAGATTCGGGTGCTGTGATGGTTGCTGAAGAAGATGGAACGGTTGAATTTGTTGATGGATTTAAAATTACGGTTGCAGCGAACTCGAACCCACTCAACAAAAAAACGTATAATCTGAAGAAATTTATGCGCTCCAATGCAGGAACTTGTATCAATCAAACACCCATTTGTAATGTGGGAGATAAAATCCGTGCTGGCGATATTATTGCCGATGGAGCGTCTACTGATAAGGGTGAGATCTCCCTTGGGAAAAACGTCCTTGTCGCGTTTATGCCTTGGTGTGGTTATAACTACGAAGATGCTATTATCATCTCGGAAAAACTCTTAAAAGAGGATGCTTACACTTCGATTTATCTCGAAGAGTTTGAGCTTACAGCCCGTGATACCAAGCTGGGAAAAGAAGAAATTACACGAGATATTCCTAATGTTTCCGAAGAAGCGCTTGCGGATTTGGGCGAAGATGGAATCATTCGGGTAGGAGCTGAAGTTCAACCCGGTGATATTCTGGTTGGGAAAATTACGCCAAAATCTGAAACCGAATTGGCTCCCGAAGAAAGATTGCTTCGCGCTATTTTTGGTGAAAAAGCAGCGGATGTTAAAGATGCTTCTCTTACGGCACCTCCAGGAACTGAAGGTGTTGTCATGGACGTGAAAGTCTTTAGCCGTCGAGATCGTCTTTCTAAGACTGACGATGAACTTGTTGAAGAAGCAAGTCGTATTAAAGACGTGCATCAAGACTATAAGAATAAAGAAGCTGAACTTTTAATGGAATTCCATGAGAAATTGGGTGCGTTGATGCTTGGAGAGACAGCCCCAGGTCCGATTATGCATCGTAAATCCGGTGATGTTCTCCTTAAAGAGGGTGAGACGATCACACAGGAGATGATAGAATCTCTTGAAACAGAAAAAGCCGAAGATTTGTTGATGTCAGAACATGAAATGTTTAATACACTCAAACAGGTTTTACGTGATTTTGATGTTGCTATGGAAACACTCCAAACTCAGCATAAAACTGAAGTCGAGTATATGCGTAAAGGGGACACGGAACTCGATCCAGGTGTGATTCGCCAAGTTAAAGTCTATGTTGCCTCCAAACGCAAGTTGCAAGTCGGTGATAAAATGGCAGGTCGTCACGGAAATAAAGGGGTTGTATCGAAACTCGTTCCAGAGGCTGACATGCCCTATCTTCCCGATGGAACATCTGTCGAAATCATCTTAAATCCGTTGGGTGTACCTTCCCGTATGAATATGGGACAACTTCTTGAGACACATTTGGGCTATGCTGCGAAAAAAGTTGGCATTTATGTGAAGAGCCCTGTCTTTGAAGGGTTCCCCGAAACTCGTATTTGGGAGATGATGCGAGAAGCCGGTCTTCCTGATGATGGTAAAATGTGGCTGTATGACGGGAGAACAGGGGAGCGTTTCGATAACCGTGTTGTTGTCGGCTATATTTATATGCTGAAACTCAGCCACCTTGTAGCGGATAAGATCCATGCTCGTTCAATCGGGCCTTATTCACTTGTCACTCAACAACCATTGGGTGGAAAAGCTCAAATGGGTGGTCAAAGATTTGGGGAAATGGAAGTGTGGGCTCTCGAAGCTTATGGTGCTGCGCATCTACTTCAAGAGATGCTCACTGTGAAGTCGGACGATGTTGCCGGCCGTACCCGAATTTACGAGTCAATTGTTAAGGGCGATAACGTCCTTACGGCGGGCACACCCGAATCATTTAATGTGCTCGTAAAAGAAATGCAAGGTCTTTGCTTAGATGTACGACCAGAACGCGCAGAGGGAGAATAAAATGGCCGAAGATGTTTTTCAACAATCACGCTTTGATAAATTGACCATTAAAATTGCATCGGATGATGTGATTAGAGGGGAATGGTCTCGTGGTGAAATTAAAAAACCGGAAACCATTAACTATCGTACATTCAAACCGGAAAAGGGCGGTCTTTTCTGTGAAAAGATCTTTGGTCCTACCCGTGATTGGGAGTGTGCTTGTGGTAAATACAAAAAAATTAAGCATAAAGGGATTGTCTGTGACCGCTGTGGTGTTGAAGTCACGATGTCTAAAGTACGTCGTGAACGTATGGCTCATATTGATTTAGCCGTTCCTGTTGTGCATATCTGGTTTTTCAAATCAATGCCTTCTCGTATCGGCAATATCTTGGGGATGTCAACCAACGATTTGGAACGTGTGATTTATTACGAAGAATTTGTCGTCATTGATGGAGGACGTACAACTCTCGAGCGGAAACAACTTCTTTCTGATACCGAGTACAGGGAAGCCCAAGAGAAGTGGGGATCTGATGCATTTGTCGCTAAAATGGGTGGTGATGCAATCCGAGAGCTTCTTGAAAAAGAAGATTTGAGTTTGCTCGTCACGGATCTCAAAGAAAAACTACGTAAAACAAAGTCAATGCAAGCCCGGATGAAGCTTGCAAAACGGCTTAAGATTGTTGAAAGCTTTACATTTTCTCCCAATAAGCCAGATTGGATGGTGATGTCTTGCGTGCCTGTCATTCCTCCAGATTTGCGTCCTCTTGTTCCTTTGGATGGGGGCCGTTTTGCGACATCTGACTTAAATGATCTTTACCGCCGCGTCATTAATCGAAACAACCGTTTGAAGGCAATTTTGAAATTGAAGACGCCCGATGTGATTGTCCGAAACGAAAAACGGATGCTCCAAGAAGCTGTGGATGCCTTGTTTGATAATGGTCGCCATGGTCATCCTGTAATGGGAGCTGGAAATCGACCTCTCAAAGCACTCTCCGAGATGCTCAAAGGGAAACAAGGTCGTTTCCGTCAAAACTTGCTTGGGAAACGGGTAGATTATTCTGGTCGTTCCGTTATTATCGTAGGACCCGAATTGAAATTTAACCAATGTGGTCTTCCTAAACAAATGGCCCTTGAACTGTTTGAACCGTTCATTGTGAAACGATTGAAAGATTTGGGATATGTCTATACGATTCGTTCGGCCAAGAAAATGATCCAAAAACAGTCTCCTGAAGTCTGGGATGTTCTCGATGAGATCATCAAAGGGCACCCTGTTCTTTTAAATCGCGCTCCCACTCTTCACCGCCTGGGTATCCAGGCATTTGAACCGGTTTTGATCGAAGGAAAAGCGATCCGTATCCATCCACTCGTTTGTACGGCGTTTAATGCCGACTTCGACGGAGACCAGATGGCAGTTCATATTCCTCTTTCTATTGAGGCTCAAATTGAGGCCAAAACCCTTATGATGGCTCCCGATAATATTTTCCTTCCCTCATCAGGAAAACCAGTCGCAGTTCCTAGCCAAGATATGATCTTGGGCCTTTACTACCTCATGTTTGATCCGCTCTATATTCCAGAACAACATGGAAAGAAGACAAAGGTCTTTGGATCAATGGAAGAGGTGTTGCACGCGATGCATGGAGGCGGAAGTTACAATTGGTTCGATCATCAGGAAGAAACTCGTCATGATATTTTAGGGCGAGGGCTTCATATCCATGAAAAAATTAAACTCAGGCTTGAGAGTGGGATCATCGAAACGACTCCGGGTCGTGTGATCTTTAACATGATTGTGCCTAAGGAATTAGGGTTTCAAAACTACGCCCTTCGCAAGAAAAAACTCTCAGAACTTATTCTAGAGACGTATAAGAAAATGGGTTTAGAGGCGACGGTTAGGTTTCTAGATAACTTAAAGAATTTAGGGTTTGCCGAAGCTACAAAAGCGGCACTTTCTATGGGTGTACGCGATGTCAAAGTTCCCGCTAATAAAACGAAAGTTATTGAAGAGGCTAATAAGCGGATAGAAGTTGTCAAAAAACAGTACGAAGATGGTGTAATCACGGATGGAGAACGTAAATCCAAGATCATCAGTATTTGGACTGAAGTGACTGAGCTTCTTTCTGAAGAGCTTTTTAAACTCATTAGTCAAGCTAAAGAAACCGAACTCAATCCGCTGTTTCTCATGATGGATTCAGGGGCTCGTGGAAATAAATCTCAGGTTAAACAATTAGGAGCTCTCCGTGGATTGATGGCAAAACCATCAGGCGAGATTATCGAGTCTCCGATCACTTCGAATTTCCGTGAAGGGTTATCTGTTCTTGAATACTTCATTTCGTCGCACGGAGCTCGTAAGGGGCTTTCCGATACCGCTCTTAAAACTGCCGACTCTGGATATCTAACACGTAGACTTGTTGACGTGTCGCAAGACGTTATCGTGACGGAAGAAGATTGCGAAACATTTAATGGAATTGAAGTCTCTTCGATTAAGCAAGGACAAGAAGAGCTACTTCCCATTAAGGATCGTATTTTTGGCCGTACTATTTGCGAAGATATTTTCCAGCCCGGAGATAGTACCAAAATTCTTGCTAAAGCAGGAGATGTGCTCAATGCAAAACAGGCAGAAGCTATTGATGATGCGGGGATTGATACAATTAAAATCCGCTCCGTTCTGACTTGCGAAGCGCGTCGAGGAATCTGTGCAAAATGTTACGGTATTAACCTCGCCAACGGCGTCATGGTGGGCCTGGGCGAAGCTGTCGGGATTATCGCAGCTCAGTCAATTGGGGAACCGGGAACACAGCTTACGATGAGAACCTTCCACTTGGGAGGTATCGCCTCTGCAGCCATTAGCCCAGAACTTGTCTCCGATGTCGAAGGAGTTTTGATTTATGCCGATCTTCGTACTGTTCAAAACGAGGAAGGTATTTGGATTGCTCTGAATAAAAATGGTCAACTTCATATCGTTCGTGATGAAGGAAGAACCCTGGATGAGTATAAAAAACTCCTCCGTACAAAATCGATTGAGCCGTTACAAAGCTTTACCATTGAGATTGGGACCCGTATTCTGCTTCCTGACGGATCTAAGGTTAAAAAACGTGTTAAAATTGCTCAATGGGAGCAACATAACGTCCCAATTATCTGCGAACGTCCAGGCTATGTCAAATACGAAGACCTGGTTGAAGGCATTTCTACGCAGCGAGATAGTAATAAACAAACTGGCCAAACAGAGCTTGTGGTTAAGCAACACCGTGGAGAGCTCCATCCACAAATCGTCATCTATACTGATAAAGACTATAGCGAACTTGTGGGAACGTATGCGATTCCTTCAGGGGCCTTTATCTCTGTACAAGAAGGGCAGTTTGTTTCTGCAGGGATACTATTGGCGAGACTACCCCGTGGGGCGATCAAGACAAAAGACATCACTGGAGGTCTTCCACGTGTTGCTGAGCTATTTGAAGCTAGAAAGCCTAAAGATGCTGCTGAAATTGCCAAAATTGATGGTGTGGTTGATTTCCGGGGCGTTCAAAAGAGTAAGCGGATTGTTGTTGTCCGCGATGATGAGTCTGGAATGGAAGAAGAACATCTCATTCCGCTGACAAAACACTTGATCACTCAGCGTGGCGATCTCGTGATCAAAGGACAACAGTTGACAGATGGGCTTGTCGTTCCTCAAGAGATTTTAGAGATCTGCGGTGTACGTGAATTGCAGAAGTATCTCGTGAATCAAGTCCAAGAAGTTTATCGCCTTCAAGGGGTAGATATCAACGACAACCATATCGAAATCATTGTCCGTCAGATGCTCCAAAAAGTGCGTGTTACTGATCCAGGAGATACCACGTTCCTCTACGGTGAAGATGTGGATAAAAAGGTCTTCCATGCTCAAAACCGCAAAGTGATCGAAGAAGGGGGGAAACCGTCCACAGCAGCTCCTGTTCTGCTTGGAATCACGAAGGCCTCTCTCTCTACGGAATCGTTTGTATCTGCAGCCTCTTTCCAAGAGACTACGCGGGTCTTAACAGATGCAGCAAGTGAAGGAAAGACAGACTATCTCCTCGACTTTAAGGCCAACCTCATTATGGGGCATATGATTCCAGGAGGGACGGGCTTTTTCGAATTCGATAAACGTGTTCGAAAATATGTCGATCCAGAAGCATCTTTAGATCTTGAATTTGCTTTCATGGATTAAATACATCGCTCATCCCCTTAGGAGGTCTCTTAAGGGAGATGTATCTAACCATAGGCTCAGTTTAAAGCTTTTTTTAGCCATTTTCTGCTCTTGGGTTTTTTTGCATTATAAAAAAAAGTTGGAAAGAAATCTTATTCTTCTGGACGCATAATTGGGAAGTAGAGGACATCGCGGATGGATAAGGCTTGAGTAAAGAGCATCACCAGGCGATCAATCCCGATTCCAAGGCCTCCGGTGGGAGGCATTCCTTGGCAGATCGCTTCGATGAATTCTTCGTCAAGAGGATGAGCCTCTTCATTCCCAGATATCCGTTTTGCCGCTTGATCTGAAAGTAATTTTCTTTGTAACTGAGGATCGTTGAGCTCGGTGTAGGAATTACACATCTCGGTTCCAAAGATAAAACTTTCAAATCTTTCAACAAATCCTTGAGCACGTAATTGAGAGTTACGGTGAGGTTTACAAAGAGGCGTCGTTTCAATAGGATGGTCAATGATATGATGGGGTTGGATAAGATGTTGTTCAACGACGACTTCAAAAAGATGAGCGATGAGAAGCCCTCGGCTTTCTGAAGGGGTTTTTGAGGGATCGTGTTGTTTGAGCAGGGTCCGAAGGTGATCGTCGGATAAGGTATCAACATCGATATTGCTGTAGGTCAGAATCGCTGCTTTCATACTGAGCCTTTTCCAAGGGGCTTTGAGATCGATCACTCGACCTTGGATATTGATTTCAGTAGCCCCGAATAGTTCGAGAGCTAACAACTCGTAGAGATTTTCAACAAACACCATCATGTC
>Ga0228707_1000037_pt1 | contig 13219 bp, 8 predicted proteins | sample McNCre117_Aug_MT_FD_181472 | JGI IMG/M metagenome (GOLD analysis project Ga0228707, IMG submission 181472) | Metatranscriptome of freshwater microbial communities from McNutts Creek, Athens, Georgia, United States - 11-17_Aug_MT (Metagenome... | ecosystem: Environmental > Aquatic > Freshwater >...
ACCACCACTCTGCCATGCTTATTCCATTATTGTAATTACAACATGTTGTCTGATTGTGCATAATCATCTACATAAACAGCATTTTACTCAGTTATCATGAATTGATTAATTCTGCCATTGTTGATTCTTCCTAGCATGTCTTTCGGGTTGCTCAAAAGTGAACACTTAACATTCATACAGAATCTGTTCCAGTCCGTTTCAGATCTTTAGAATTCGTAGTCGAAGCCTGCTGACTAATACAGTGTTAGTAATGCTTACTAATAATTAATTTACGCAATTTTACTTTTCTTTGATTGTGTCTTAATAATTCTATATTTAACTATCTTTAAATGTTATGTTGCTCCATATTCTATCATTAAGTGAACAGTTGGGCCATCATAAACATTGTATTCAATCAGATTGAATCCTGTATCATTTATAACAATGTTGAAGCCTAATGTAATGCATGCTTATATCAAACTCTATGTGTCATAGTAACTATTATACTTTAATGCCAATAAGTTTAATCTATCTTTTAACTCAGCGTCACCCTGTATTAATTCTTCAAAGCAGTCCATTACACAAGTGTATGTATTAGTTGGATTAAATAGAACGTCAAATTCATTATACTGACTGACTTGTATTCCTAAATTATTTGTCAATTATGTGTATTTGTTTTTCCTAGCCTATGTGCTAATTACATTTGTTGTTATTAACCTTTACACCTTATATGTTATGTTCATATTTTTGCTAATTGCGTCCATAATGTAATCACTCATATTTACCCATTTCTATTGTTGTAAATTTAATATTTATTGTCTATAACAATTGTTTTTAGTTAGGAAGTCTGTTATCTTACTCTTGTTATATTTAATACCTAGATTGTTCTTAGTTAACATCTATTGCCAATTTTCCTATTATGGTAACAACGGCCACACCATAATTGGTACCCCACTGTATAACATAGCTGTTATTGTTCCATCGCCACCATGGGTTATGCATGCTGTGAGCTTTTGTAAGTCTTTCATGTAATTCATACCTTTCAATAACTTCACTTTGTTGCCATCATATTTTTAAAGTAAGCCCTCATTTAATGACATACTATTAACATAGATTATATAATTCGTTGGTATTACTTGTAGTACTTCATCCAATATTTATAATGTGTAATTATTCGGCATTGAACCCATTGCAATTAACATTTTTAAGTTGTTTGGATTTTATGCAATTATGTTTGTTGAATCTATGTTGTCATATTCATATAATAACGACGCTGACCCCACAATTGCTGTGTTCGTTGGTAACTTACTTAATTGGAATTTTGACATTAACATAGGTTCGTTGGTATATATCCATGGTAATTTATTTATATCCATCATTTACACTCCTTCCTACAAAGCCTTGGCCTATAATATTGTATCAACTGCTTTCTTTTTGATAGCCCATTGTGCTGCTTCTATAACACCATATTTTTAGTGCCACGGCCATATTGTGCAACTAATGATATTTACCTTTACTTTATTTTGATACAAGTAACAGGCAGCCATCGAGTGGAATGGTGCTACTAATGCGCCTATTATTCTATTCACAGGTATGTCTCTGACAATTAAACCAATATCTTCAATGTCATTCAATAATTGTTTGCCAAGTTATGGATTTAATGAATCAAATAATTTAGTAGATTTATCTGCTATATATTAACTTGTTAATTAACTTTTTACTATTATTGCGCCCTCAATGTATTTACTTAAATCTGAGCAGGTTATCACAATAGTCTATGTTCCATGTTCTTTCATACCATCAACCACTGTGTTAATATATGTTACATCACCTAATGTTCCACCCTATATGATGACAAAACAATTTTTACCACTTTGTAACCAAGTATCATAAGTATTATCTTGTTCACTTTTGATCAACATTTCTTTTTCCAGTTTTAATTCGCTGTTCAGTAGTTCATTATTACATCGCTGTATTGTGTCCAAAGCTTGATCAATCTTGGTTTATTGCTCTTATTAATGATTTTGCTCCTCTGTGACCATTATTTGCTTTACATCTTTCAAAATTTCATTGTCTAAAAATTGATCTAATAGTTTGTCAGTTAACTCATTCATTATTTGCCCATTTTTAACTTGTCCGACTTCAAAATTTTCATCTGTCTGAGTATTTGGGATTTAATTTTTAATGAATTCTTGCAAGTCCTATTTTTCGTCATCTGTTAATTTTATTTCAAAGTTAAATATTGTCTGAATTTCTTGGTTATCAATTATTTTTACATATGATATGAATCTTGGGTAACCTGACATTGTAATTACTCTTTTAGATTTACCATATTATATTTCCCATAGTCCATCCTACGCATCATATTGATATGCAATCCAGTGCCCAAAATCGCTACTTACTAAGTTATTACTATATGTTAAGAAATAATTTAATTAATACACTTTGTTATCAACAAAAATTATTTATTCAGGTGAATGCGTTAGTGATGTTACTATGTATAACTCAGCTGGGTATGTCATAAAGTTTGTTACCTCCTTTACTTTATGTTCGTGATTTGACATAACAATCATTACACCAGTTTGCTATTCATCGATTACTTATTACACGGTGTTGTAAATTTTCCCTGGGTTAGTCCTAATACATGATTGTATGTTCGTCTACTCTATAATAAAGTCATCTAGCTCACAAGTGTACCCATATTGTGCCATAAATTAACAATGAGATGGTTCAAATGTGTTAACAATATTCATTAATTGCTCAATTGCATCATGTTGATCGCCTTGGGCAATGTTCAACCCATTTATTACACGTTTTAATTAATCTATGCTGATTTGTTTCGTCATGAAATCACTCTTTGTTATAGTTTAATGCGTTGACAACTGATTGACATTAACCATAGCTCTGATCGCCCAAACCAGAGACTCTAACCAACATCCATTTGACACACGAGGTATATCAATCATACGTTCTACTTGGTTAGGATTCAACTACTGCACTAAACTAACGAAAGTGTGTTAATTAATATTATACATGCAATCTAATTTTACACCTGGCAGTTGTACAATTTATTTTAAAGTATCTAATCTTTGCTGATATCTAGTTCTTAAAGTACTAATTTCAGAAGGTTTATGTGACATTAATTATGCTTCCTCATACTCTTAACTTTCTTTTTGTTGCATTTATGGTGCATTAATGATTTATTATTGTATGTCTTTTCCTTATTCAATAGCCTTAACATCATTGTGATGTTAATAGTATTGCCTTTGTTATGTATCAGTGATATTTTTGCATTATAATTCATCAGATGTCAGTGTATTCAAGGTCAGCTTCTCTGTTATTTTGTAACCCTATTCACTTTCTACCACAGTTGCTTTCCCAATTGACGTTTACACATTGTATTATTGCTCATTTGGCACAAATTGGCCTTTTTATTCCAGAGCATATTGTTTTACAACTTTAGTTGCAGCATTAATTTTCTGCAGGTTGACCCTGAATATCCAGTCCAATTAGTAATAATTTTTCCTTTTCGGTTTTACTTCCAATGCTTATTTATCTACTTGTTATTGATTATTTTACTTTATTTCACTTTGTTGGTTTTTCATAAACTTCACAATTAATCTTAAGTAGATATTTTTAATAATACATTTTTCCTTGTAACACCAGTCAAAAATTTCATTTAACTTGTCGTTAACATTTAATTTTAAGCTTTCCCACAGTTAAAGCAAATTTTGCATTATTTGCTCAGTCTTTTCCTGGAATTAACATTGTAACATGTCATAAATCTCGACAATTTTTGACACCTTTACATTTATCATATGATGCTGTTAAGCTACTAGTAATTTCTTAATCATAGTTAACATTGTTCGACATTTAGTTAATGTAGTTATTATCATCATTTTACCAACTCTAGTTTGATGTTAATTATTTGTTTCTTAGTCATTTTCCTTTTTAAGGGTTTATTGCCACGAGTCAGTGTTTATGAATATCATTTGTATATATACTTCTGGTAGACTACGTTAGATTCTTGCTCTGACGTGTTCTATCATTTTACTCTTAAGATCTTGTTCATTAGTAACTTAATTAACCAATTTGTTTAAAGTGTCAATTAATACTTAATCATTTTTAATCACTAAGGTGCGTGCCATAATGTTTAGCATCAATGCTTTAACTTATTTGTGTAACTTTGTAACTGCATATATTAACATTTTCTGCATAGTTGAATTTTCATTAACACAATCTAAATTGACTTTGTCAATTAGTTTTAGCATTAACTTTGTAGCTAAGTATTCACCCTTGTGTGCATCATCCTTATATTATTTCATTACTTTAACCACATCATATACATCTGCCATTTCTTGATAGCGTTATTTCTCTTATGCATATTTAAGTAGTTGCCCTTCTAAAGTTTGTATGAATTAATTATCTTTTTATTGTTGCTTGTATTTCATATCAACAATATGTTGGTCTAAATCGTCCTCACCTTATGGATTAATCTATAGTGCAATCAATTTAACACATTTTGTGATGTAATTTTTAAACGATTCAATAAACATATGCATGTTAATACTTGTTCTATTATAGATATCGTTAAAAATTTGCACAAGTCTAGTTCTGTAGTCACTTTGAACAGTTTTAATGTTAGTTATAACGTGCTTAACTGTTAAATTAGTTGCATTAACACCAACAGGTTACTCTTCATTGGTTAATTTAACTATACGTGCAAACTTCTGTTTGAAATTTACCCATTTATCTGACCAAAACTTCTTAGTAGTTCCAGCACCATCTAGTAATTAAGTTAATGTGCTATATGTTTCATCCAATTTAAAACCTGTGTCACTTAAACACTGTATGTAATTTACCTCTTAATGCCTTAATTGTTTGTAAGCGGAGAAAAGTTCATTCAAATTCTCTATACCAGTTGTTTTAAAGAAAGTTATGGTTTTTAATACTTTTTGTTTTAATTCGTTGACAAGCTATAGCTCCAATGTCAGTTTTCTGTAGAAATAACCAAGTTTAACTGCATTATAAGAAAGGACTTGTTATTGAGTTCTGAACTGCTCTCTATATGCCATATCTCGTTGCAATTTCGGCCAAACGTCGGTCAATTGTCTTGAAACTTAGGATTTATCCAACTAATATGGGTTCACAACGTCACCACCTAAGAATAATGTCGAGTTTGTTAAAACCAGTAACTTGTCAATTTGTTTTATTTTTGAGTTACACAAACTAACTTATTCATCTTTTAGGCTAGTATTGAACATTTTTCTCACTATCTTATTTTTGAGTTTAATTACACTTTAAACGAAACTGTTATTGATATTAATCTTAATTATTTTGCCTTGTTCAATGCTAGATTCTACTTTACTAGTAGCGGTGTTTTAGTTCACGTCATATTAAGATTCACTAGTTCGTGCCACAGTCTCAGGTGTAGAAATGCCAATGTGCATATTAAATAAATTAAGAGTATAATAGAAACTTTGTTTAACCATTGTATACAGTTTATCTGTGTATTGTAAAATATGCTCTTTTATGTTACACATGATTTCTTTGTAATTATGTACAGCTTTATGCCAATGGTCAACCAACATGCTGTGAGTTTTATCAGTTAAGTTTAACATAAATTGTCTAGTTCTAAACACAATGGTTTATTTATGTTTTTGCTCTTGATTTTCTTATACCATGTCAAGTGGTATTTCAACCCATTAATTTATGTCATCTTTATCATTGTTTACTTCATAGTCACTTGATGTAACTTATTAGTATTGTGTGTCCTTTTCTCTACTTGACATACCATATTGATTATTTTAAGTTATATTATATTGTATTTATTCTGAATTTTCGCTGATTGCTTCTAACAATAATTTTTCCCAAACTTGATCTGACACATCCTCTTGCTTAAATAGTGCTAACATATTTTAGAATTAATTAATTCCATTAGTTATTTTGTCCACAACCATTGAAGGTGCAACTATGAAGTTTCTATCTTTAGTGTCAATGTCTGCCATTTATAACATATCATCGTTATCACTTATTTTAATTATTCTACCTTAAGCTCTGTTAACAATTATTCTGTTATTTCTTTACATCTTGTCTAAATCTATTCTATCATCCACGATGTTAAGCTTTGTAGCTATGTTTGCCATTATATATTAGCCAACTGAGTCAAGTACATCTGTTGCAAATCCCAACATTTAACTTAACACCTTAAATATTTCTGGTAACTGTGTAGTAATTATATCTATATCAATCTTGTTTATCACATCAATTATACAACTATATTATTTATATAAATTCTGATGTATATACAACACCGCATATACTGTTGCAATGTATTCTGGTATATTGAAATTATGCACTTAGTAAGATCCTTAATTAGATATCTCATAAGTCTGTGCAATTGTTCTGGCAAATGCAAGTTCACCTGATAGGTCAGCATCACCTGTTGATAATCTGTGCAAGAGCATGTTGTATAAACTAAGACGAATACACAATTTCCTTGAGTATATAATAGGTTCACCATTCATTAATGATTGAATATCTGTGTTTAACCAAGGGACTTCAATTTGCACCAAGTCACCTTAAGTATACTATGATTTGACAAACCAGTATCGACTAATTTACATGTCATTGCAAGATTAAATATAACCAATTGCATGGTCTAAGAAAGTCATCTCATGAGTAAATCTAAAACGTACACCGTTAACGCATAAAATTGTGCCCTGAACAACGTGTTGTCTTATTTATTCATTAATTCTGTAATGGTTAGTGTCACCTGGGTATACTATGTAACTGTCATTGAATTAATAATATTATGATTCCTTGCCAAGGGCTAAAGCGCCGTAGTACTTTGTGTTTGGTTACATATTTAACAAGTCTAAATGTTATAAATCAATACCCAAAATGACATGTTCAGAAAGTAAACTGAATTTTATATCACTTACAGTTTACTCTGTATTTCTTAGCATGTCTCTGTGTAATTTGTTCGTCAATTACATATTGTAGCCTTATTCGCTTTTGAACCCTGTAATAATGCTATTAGCTATTAATAATGTATATCTATTTTGTGTGTATATTAATTGAGGCAATCTACCTGCATATGTTATGACTTATTGGCCTTACTATCCATATTTAAGTATGCACATTGATTCGACGGCTTCCCTTGTCGGTGCAATGTCCTAAACCAACTGAGTTTAAACTACTGTTAATCTAGGTACATACTGTGCAATTTTATCACGTAATGCATTCTTTGTTCTTGAAGACAGCCACATTATTTCATTGTCTTTGTTCGCAATGGCTAATGACATGTGTGCAAGGTTCTTTTTATAATAATCACCAACAGTTGTGTGCTCTAAATGGTACTCAAGAGGTAATCTCAGTCCTTCGATTTTACCGTGTATACCTCTTTGTTTGTTATAATCAGTTTTGAATTGCTTTAGTTTTTATACCATATTGTCATTGTCTATTAATTTATTAAATCCACTGAAGTCATTTATCTTAATTAGTTTTCCAGATTGATCACACTGGAATGTTTACTCGTCAATATTTACAATGAAATTAGTATGATAAGTCACTGATTAATTTGTGCACTTGTACCCTCTAGTATTAAATTCATTTATTCTCGTTATCACACTCAATTCTTTAAAATTATTTCTAGTTTTATCAAGGCAACCAATAACACCAAATACTGCACGTTCTAATAACATATTTATTTATGATGATATTTTAACGTCTAAAACAGAGTATTTGTTGTCAACATTCACTTTGTCCTCAAAAACCCAGTCCAAGAAGTCAACTACCTCCAAGTCTGGTTTCACAGTGAATGTACGTTTCTACCGCAAATTGTAGCAATTAGAAATGTCTAACACTAAGTTACCATTTTTGTATAAACTTAGACCACAGAATGATGGGCATCCTTCAGCCTTTTTCCAAGTGTATACACTCTCTTTATCCTCAATTCTGACAAACTTGACACCTCTATAATCACCACAAGTCTTGTCCAATATTTGAGCCCAAGTCCTTATTTTTGACTGTTGTAACAAAGTTAAGTTTAATCTTTGTCCTTCATTGTCCAATTTATTTTTGCAATCCTTTACGTCGTTTGACTGCAAATCAAAGAAAAGGTCCTATATTATCTAGTTTCTACTTTATCCCATTTGTATCCTAATAGTGCCTTTCTCATTATCTATTATGATTGCGCCAACTTTTAGTCCACATTACTTAAATATTGTAATTTTATTCTTCTAGTTAGTATATGTCTTATGTTAAATTCCAAAATATTCACCTATAAGGTTCATAACTTATTAATAATCATCAATAAATTGGAACCAGTTAGCACTGTATACATTGGTTACCTTTTTCCCCTTGCCTTGTGTTATTGTGTCTTGCCATTTTTAGAAATCACCTCCTATTGTTAACAACACTACACCTTGTGTAACTCTAGTGAGTGCAGACAATAAATATTACTGGTTACCATTTAGACCCCAGTCCTATTTCTCATTTGGCATTTGCACGACAAGTGCTTTATTAACTTCATTTCCTTAATAACCATGCACATTATGTACAGGTATTTTTGTTAATTAACTTAGTACTTAATTATTACTTGAATAAAAAGTTAATATTACATCTGGTTCATAAACCTATACTAATTTTTAGAATGCTGCATTATCTAACGAACCCCATTTTATCCACTCAAAATTGGTATCATTCTTACTTTCACATATTATATTAGGTAATAATGATTATATTTCAGTGAATAAACGGCCTCCAAACCTACGTACTACAAGTCCATTGATTATATTATTCTTATCTACATAATCAAATAAGTTTTATTAGTGTCGTACGCCTTAAGTTGAGTACATATCCACATTACCAACTTAAAATTTGTCACCATACAATTTAATTTTTGACACTCCATGTGCAATTATTGGACATAATGCCAAGTAATCCATCATGGTTGCTTCATCAACATATAAAGTATTAATTCTTTGTAAATTGTACCATTACGCCTTCTCAATTGATAATAATCTGATGTTCTCCTTCTTTGCATCAATGAGACGTTATTTAATAATTTTATTTGCTGTAGATGTCATTGTAACTATCAAATCACCCTACTAGCATTCCTTAACTATTTGAGTGGTTTTACCATAACCTGGGACAGCATTCAATGCTTCTGCAGAATTAAGCAAACTATATATAGTGTCACCACCTATGGGTTTCTGACAGAATGCAATTATTTTTCTCCATGCTGACCCACCTGATAATTTTGTTGTAAATACCTCGGCAGGTCCTGCTAATTAATTACCACCAATTAGTATAAAGGTGTCTTAATGTTTTATAACTTGTGAACAGTTCCAATTTTATCCTTATTTTATCAATACATAGTCAAAAGATTTAACTTTGACATCGATGAAATGTGTCTTTTGTGGCATACTCGAAGTAATCATACATTGATGTTTTTATCTAATTAATTAGCTTACCATTCCAATGTCGGCATTGTGCCTAATATTGGTAATGGTTTTAATATTTTCAATTAGTTAGTTATTGTACTCCAATGTTAAGTCACTGTGTATTTGTGTATCCCTATTATAATCTCCTTACAATAATTGAGCTCTGTTTGCGTTTGCTGGTGTGTCAAACAATAACTATACGTATTTTATTGCATCCTGTCTTATTGGTACTGCTACTAAGTCTAACAATGGGTTGTGAATTAGTCTATCATTATTTGTCAGGTACGTATTCAACACGGTTGATGTTATCTTGAAAGGTTGAACGTCATACAATTGCATCCACTTGGCAGTTATTATGTGCTCAATTAAGATATTGTCTTTACTTGTCACACCAAGCCCATTTGGTGATTAGTATCCTAAAGTCTGTAACCATTGTACTCTGGATTGCATTGGTACATCATGATTTAACACATGATACACCCCTAACTTTTCAATGACTGTGCATTCACCAATGTCATAATGTGCATACATTGTTTCAGTTTCTTAACTATGTATGACTGTCCAATAATAATTTGACTGGTCAGCTGTGTATGCAACGGAACATATGTCACTCTTTATTAATAAATTTTGTTTCATATATTGTGCTACCTTTAACAAATCATCAAAGGTGAATGTACCCTTCTTGCCCGTCAGTTTTTACATATCAGTCAATTGTAGTCTTCCAGGCCAGAATTAATTAAGTGCGTGGAAGCCACATTTGTCATCATTATTCACTATTTACTACTTTCTCTTCACTTGTATAGATTGTGTGTCCAAATTACATTTACCAAGAGGTAAGAATGGTAAATATGTCATTAACGATAACTCTACGTATTTTGTTTCTGCCAAGTGTTTCACATCACAAATTGCTTGAATAAATTCAACGCCCAAATCAACATAAACTTATGGTTAAACCTTATTGTCTTTAAAATCAGCGTCAATCAATGTAGTCAATTTTGCTTGTAATTGCTGATTTAGTCTGGGCTTAATAGGTTGGAATGAATCGTCAATCTTGAATTCTTAATTTTTGTCTAGTCCAAGTTGTTTTGCCAATGTGTCTTTGCTCTCATCAATATGTTCTATCACTGGTTTTATGTCATCGATTAACTGTTGAGTTAAAGGTTTGGTTTGTTTTGTTTCTTATTTGACAGGTTCTTTTTGTTGTTAATCTTTCAATGTTTATTTTTATTTGTCCTATTAAATTGCTATTATTTTCTTTCTGGTTTGACTAATTTTCTGCTTCGTCATTAATTCAATTGCTGCATCCAAGTTAACAAGTTACTCTTAATCGTTTAGTTGATGATATGTTGCCTAACAACAAGCACATATTTAATCTTGTGTTGGCATATTACAACATTAACATATTTAATCACCAATATGCTAACAGTTACTAGTATGATGTTAACAGTGCTGCTAATCGACTATAAATTATTGATTTATCCAATTTGTTGTCTTTGGTTCACTGATTATGACTGATTATATTAGCTGTAAGCATTCATGCCACTTACTATCATCCCTCAACCCATCAACATATCTGTCAAATAAATTAATGTTTAGTAAATTTTTAAACCATGCACTTTATGTTTGATTATTAATAATATCAGCTAATGTGCCTACCAGTAGTGCCCATCCCTTATTTACAGCTTGTATTAAAATATTAGATAAACCAGGCCATTCTGTTGTTAATTTTTACAACTTTGCAGTTAGTCTATTCTATGCATGTATTTTATTCAATGACATAAGTGCCATTAACGCGTGTGCGTACACTTAGTTCTAATTAACATTTGTGTTTGAAACAACAACTGTTTATATGGTATATCTTCTTAATGCATATCCTGTTCCATATTAAACCAAACTATCCCATCCAACTTCACCTGATAAAGCTCTTATTGATAGAGCTCTAAGTAACCCAGCATCAAATTGAATTGTTTATCTGCTTGTTTTAAGTGGATTGAACAACGTGAATTTCTGTGTAAAGTCAGGTAAATCTAAATCAATTGTGGCTGTTCCATAACTCATATTAGAAACTTTCATTTGAACAGATTCATTTTATATTGTCATAACTCTAATCATGACTAGATCTGTTTGCTTTATAGTTCTTAAACTGATCGTTACATCATTAATGACAATGTAATCACTGGTCTCAAATGTAATTTACTTGTTTGCTGTGAGCACTATTGGTGTTGACCCAAGACCCCTGAACATCATTATCTTATTGTTTGCTTGTAGAATATCAGTGTGTGTCTTTTAATTTTCTGTTCTTAATAACACGACTGTGGTGTTGTGTTAATGGCCCAACACATTTAATATTGTGTCGTCATTTAAATTTGATATCAATGGGCCAAAGTATATTTGTTTTTACACTTTTTCTAACTTGTCACATTATTGATCTGACCAACAACAAGCTTTGTTAGTAATCCCTATTGTTTGCTCACTATAGTGATAATGAGCATTGATCATGCCAATTTACTTGTCCTATTCTAGGAAAATGTTGTACTTGCTAGGTGGTATTAAATCACCATATGCCACTATTGCTTAATCTTATAATAATTGAGATTACACATAAACTTGAGCAGCACTTAATTCTGCGATTAATCCAGGATAATCATTGATTTTCTCAATAGATTATTTGAATAGCATACTTGGGTAATGGTCCCTCAACACATCAAAATATGTCTGTTCCAAGTTCATTGGTATTGTGCAAATTTCATCATAATTACGTCTTAAGTATCTCTGAATTATTCGTTTATCATGTTCAAGAATTGTGTTTTTAGTGTTTTAAGGTAATTAATCAAAGCCATCAACATAACCCATTTTTAGCATTTAATCTAGTTCTCCCGCACATATATAGAAATTTATTCTAACTATTAACTCGCTATATTTGGTGGTTGGTAGTATTTTCTTTGTGTAACTGTATTCTAAATGACCATAACATAAACCACACCTAGATTATGATTCTGGATTTTAATAAGATTGATCACTGCAATGATTACTTTATGGTAAATCATTGTACCAGTTTACACAGCCGCAATGGCCACACTGAATTAACACACTAGGTGCAATGAAGTCACCAGCTTGAGTTTTGGTAATGTATTAATTGTCCCAAGGTGCTGCAAGTTAATGTTTTATGTATGTTTTAATAATTCCACCGTTATTTTCAATGTTCCTAAGTAGGTATTTTACTAATTTATTAGTATCAAAATCAATATCATTTTTAAGTATTGATTATTCTTTCATACTCTTTGACACTAGTTGTTACAATTATTTCAGTTTATCACTTTTTAAACCATTTAATTATGTTGCGTCTATTAATGTTTATTTGTGGTTAGATAATTAATCTTCACTAATACCAATCTTTAAAACGTTCAATTTATAACCTGTCAACCAAGCCCTGATATTAGCATAACTTAAAAGGCCACTTTGTTAATCACCGCCAGTGATTTTATCAATGAATCCTTTTTAGAAATTAACACTTGTGCCTCTTATTAGTAATTGTTAAAATTCATTGATTTACAGTTATTTATTAGTTTTGTATGTCATTTCGGCATTGATTAGTTTGAATCCTGTGTGTTTTAATTCTCCACAATTAAATTGTTGTATTAATCCAACAGGATTAGAGTACGCATTTATGATCTATTAATCATAATTTTGTCTGCGATCGTACTCATTTATTCTTATATTTAAATAGCACGGGTCCCGTCGCAGATCGGGACCCTGGGTTAGAGAGTGAATGTTGTTGTTTAGGATACCAC
>Ga0228707_1000038_pt1 | contig 12963 bp, 25 predicted proteins | sample McNCre117_Aug_MT_FD_181472 | JGI IMG/M metagenome (GOLD analysis project Ga0228707, IMG submission 181472) | Metatranscriptome of freshwater microbial communities from McNutts Creek, Athens, Georgia, United States - 11-17_Aug_MT (Metagenome... | ecosystem: Environmental > Aquatic > Freshwater >...
GGGTTCCTTTTTTTTATACACACAGCAGTCTTGTCATCAAGCCGGTCTGTCGACCAACTCCACATAAGCCATTGGAGCCGCATCACCCGGTCTGAAGCCGCACTTCATGATACGGAGATAACCACCCGGTCTGTCCTTGAACCTTGGGCCGATTTCATCAAACAACTTGACGACAGCATCCCGGTTTCTGATACGGGAAAACGCCAGTCGCCTCGCGGCCAGCGTGTTGCTTTTAGACAAAGTAATCAAAGGCTCGACAAACGACCTCATCTCCTTCGCCCTGGGCAGGGTTGTTTTAATAATCTCTTTATCGATCAACGCTGTCGCCAAACCGCGAAACAGGGCAACCCTGTGTCCTGATTTGATATTTAACTTTCTACCACTATTACTATGTCTCATTATTTAACCTCAGACTGATAAGCTTCTGAAACGTCAGAAGGCCTGTCGTCAAGCATTTTACAAGGTCTCGCTGACTTCCCGCTTCAAACTTTCCGGGGGCCAGTTTTCGAGACGCAAACCCAGTGACAAACCCTTTGTTGCCAAGACATCCTTGATTTCGGTCAAGGATTTCTTGCCCAAATTCGGTGTCTTGAGCAGGTCAGATTCGGAACGCTGTATCAGATCACCAATAAACATGATGCTCTCAGCTTTCAAACAATTGGCCGAACGTACCGTCAATTCAAGATCATCGACAGGACGCAACAACAAGGGGTCGAATTGAGGCTTTTCATCAACTACCCGCGATACTTCCTCACCTTCCAGAGCAATGAAAACCGTCAAATGCTCATTCAGTATGGAAGCCGCCAGACGTACCGATTCTTCAGGCTCAACCGTACCATTGGTTTCAATCTCTATGATCAAACGGTCAAGATCGGTTCTCTGTTCTACACGAGCACTTTCCACGGTATAGGAAACCCGTCGAATAGGACTAAAAGACGCATCCAGTTGCAACGCGCCCACAGTCGGTTCGCCCATGGAAAGCATACGGGTAGCCACAGGCTGGTAGCCTCTGCCTTTCTCGACCTTGAGGGACATCCGCAAAACACCCGACTGGGTAAGATTTGCGATGACCAGTTCAGGATTGAGTATCTCGGCATTATGGGTAGTAACGATGTCCGCTGCCGAAACAACGCCCATCCCCTGTTTTTCCAGGGTCAAGGTTGCTTCATCACCCTGATGCATCCTGACGGCAAGATTTTTCAGGTTGAGAAGAATATCAATGACATCTTCCCTGACTCCCTCAATAGTCGAGTATTCATGCTGAACACCATCAATCGAAACCTCAGTCACTGCACAGCCAGGAATGGAAGAAAGCAATACCCTGCGGAGAGCATTGCCCAATGTATGACCAAAACCCCGCTCCAAAGGCTCAATGACTATTCTAGCGGTATTGGAGAGCGTAGGACTTACATCGACTAGACGCGGTTTTATTAGATTCGCCTGATATGTCAACATCTTGGATATATAGGTTACTTGGAATAAAGTTCTACTACCAGTTGCTCGTTAATGTCTGATCCCAGTTCGGATCTGTCGGGCAGGGATTTGAACACACCACGCATATCCGCAGAGCTGACATCAACCCAGTTGGGAAAGCCATACTGCTCCGCTATCGTCAATGCATCCTTGACACGCAACTGCTCCTTCGCCTTTTCACGGACAGAAACAGAATCACCCGGAATCACATGATAGGAAGGTATGTTGACAACCTGGCCATTGACCACAATGCCCTTATGGCTCACCAACTGACGAGCCTCTGCCCGTGTGCTGGCAAAACCCATACGATACACGACGTTATCAAGACGTGACTCCAGCAGGGACAACAGATTCTCACCGGTAGACCCCTTGCGGCTGGCAGCTTTCGCATAATAATTGCGAAATTGCTTCTCCAACACACCATAAATCCTTCTCAGCTTCTGCTTTTCACGAAGCTGGGTTGCATAATCAGAGAGCCTTGCACGCTTTTGACCATGCTGTCCAGGTTGCTGATCCAGTTTGCACTTCTTGTCCAGCGATTTACCACGCGATTTAAGAAAAAGGTCGGTACCTTCTCTGCGTGCAAGCTTACATGTAGGACCCAAATATCTCGCCATCTCTCTACTGCTCCGTCAATTAAACTCTACGCCTTTTAGGCGGCCTGCAACCATTATGAGGTATGGGCGTGTTGTCATAGATATTGACTATCTTGAAACCCAGATTATTGAGGGATCTCACAGCAGACTCACGACCCGGCCCTGGCCCGGTAATTCTGACATCAAGATTTTTAACCCCATAATCCTTGACGATATTCCCCACCTTCTCGGCAGCAACCTGTGCTGCGAAGGGAGTACTTTTTCTTGAACCACGAAAACCGGACGCGCCGGCGGTGGCCCAAGCCAGGGTGTTACCCTTTCTGTCTGTTATCGTGATGATGGTGTTATTGAAACTGGCACTGATATGCACAATACCATCAGATACATCTCTTTTGATGCGCTTAACAGGACGATTCGATGCGGCCATTAAATTTTACTCTCCCGGAAAATCGTGACTACTTGCGGATGGGTCTGCGAGGACCCTTTCTGGTTCTTGCGTTAGTACGAGTTCTCTGGCCTCTTACGGGTAAACCCCTTCTGTGCCTGAACCCGCGATAACAACCCAGATCCATCAAACGCTTTATACTCATCGCGGTTTCCCTCCTTAGATCGCCCTCTACGACGAACTTGGCCACCTCATCGCGAATTCTTTCAATATCGGCATCACTTAAATCCTTAACCTTGCCGGCAGGATTCAATTCAAGTACCTGGCAAATCTTGATCGAGCGAGACCTGCCAATTCCATAAATTGATGTCAATGAAATTACTAGGTGTTTATGGTCAGGGATGTTGACCCCAGCAATACGAGCCATTACAACTTATCCTCAAAAACGATTTTACAAATACCACACATACTAGTTATTCAAAAGATATCAACCTTGACGCTGTTTATGTCTGGCATCCTTGCACATGATGCGCACGATGCCCTTTCTTTTTAATACTTTGCAATTTCTGCAAATTTTCTTGACTGATGCCCGAACCTTCATAACGTCCTCTCAACGTGTTTAAGGGTAAACTCAAGTCTCACTTGAGATTCATGTTGGACTTTTTTAGCAATCCATCATACTGGTGAGTAATAACGTAAGTCTGCACCTGTGACATGAAATCCATTACCACTACTACAATGATAAGCAAGGAAGTTCCACCGAAATAAAATGGAACGTTCCAGTAAAGAATAAGAAACTCTGGCAGCAAACACACCGCAGTGATGTAAACCGAGCCGATCAGGGTAAGCCGCGTCATCACGGAATCAATATAATTCGCAGTGTTGACACCCGGCCTTACTCCAGGAATGAAAGCTCCAGACTTCTTAAGATTCTCAGCCGTTTCTACTGAATTGAATACCAGCGCGGCGTAGAAGAAACAGAAAAAAACTATCGCCGCCGCATAAAACATGACGTACAAAGGCTGACCTGGAGACAATGTCGTCGCGATATCCTGCAACCAGGAAAGACTGTCAGTATTGCCAAACCAGCTCGCCAGAGTAGCAGGAAACAGGATGATACTCGAAGCAAAGATGGGCGGTATAACACCAGACATATTCAGCTTCAGAGGCAAAAAACTTTGATGGGCTGCGTACATGCGCCGCCCTTCCTGCCTCTTGGCATAATGGATGGCGATTCTCCGCTGTCCCCGTTCCACGAAAACAACCAGAGCGGTCACAGCGACAGCAATCGCAAACAGGGCCAGCACGCTGAAAGTGCCCAGCTCGCCGGTTCTTGCCAATTCCAGGGTACCCCCTATGGCCGAGGGCAAACCTGCAACAATACCGCCGAAGATGATAATGGATATACCATTCCCTACACCTCTCTCGGTAACCTGCTCACCCAGCCACATCAGGAATACAGTTCCCGTCACCAACGACAAAGCCGTGATGAATATGAACTGAAAACCGGGGTTGATAACCACCGGCACACCCGATGCCGTTTGCCCCTGCAAGGCCATGGCCACTCCCACCGCCTGAAAGGTAGCCAGCAGCACAGTCCCATACCGGGTGTACTGATTGATCTTCTTTCGGCCTGACTCACCCTCTTTCTTGATCTGCTCAAGCTTGGGGATCACGCCAGTCATCAATTGCAATATGATGGACGCAGAAATATAGGGCATGATGCCCAAGGCAAAGATACTGAGCCGCTTCAGCGCGCCACCGGAAAACATGTTGACCATGTCCAGTATGGAGCCACCTTGCTGGGCAAACATGGCTGCCAACGCATGCGGATCCACACCCGGAACAGGAATGTGGGCCCCAATGCGATAAACAATCAACGCTCCGATAACAAAGAAAACCCTTTGTCTAAGCTCATCAAGTTTATCGATTCTAGCATTCACGGACGAAGCGGTAGTATTCACTTATACCTCTACTGTGCCACCCAAGGCTTCGATTTTTTGTTTCGCACCCTTGGTAACTTTGATCCCTTCCAAATTAACTACTATGGTCAACTCACCAGAGTCTATAACTTTCGCTGTCTTGGTCAGTATGGGCACTATGTTGGCTTCTTTCAACATGAGAAGCGTCACCTTGCCTGGCTCCAGACTATTGAGCTCATGCAGCCTGACTTCAGCCACCGTGCTCTTGACCCTGGACTTGAACCCAACCTTGGGCAACCTGCGCTGCAAGGGCATCTGTCCTCCCTCAAAGCCAACCTTGTGAAAACCACCGGCCCGCGCTTTTTGCCCCTTATGTCCCTTACCACTGGTCTTACCCAGGGTGGAGCCGATTCCCCTTCCAAGTCGAGTTTTTGCCTTCCTGCTTCCTTCAGCGGGTTTAATTGTATTGAGATGCATCAGTTATCCTCGACTTTAAGCATGTAATAGATCTTGTTGATCATGCCCAGATTGGCCTCAGTGGCCAACACAGTCACAGTATGGTGCATGCGCCTTATACCCAGCCCCTTCAGACATTCCTTATGGGACGCTAACCGGCCTATGGAACTCTTGATCTGAGTGACTTTTACCGTCTTGTTACTCATCATCTTACAACCTCAGTTCACTATCACGCTTCATGAAAGCTTACCACGCTTGGCAGCAATAGTCCTAGGATCACGTATTTCAGTCAGACCCTTGATGGTTGCTCTCACCACATTGATCGGATTATTGGTGCCTATGCATTTGGCCAGTACATTATGTACACCGACTACCTCAAATACGGCACGCATGGCACCACCCGCAATGATGCCGGTACCCTGCGAGGCAGGTTGCATGAATACCTTGGCGGCACCCGTCGATGCAGTAACCGAGTAGTGAAGCGTGTCACCATTAAGGCTGACTTTTTTCATATTCTTGCGTGCCTGCTCCATGGATTTCTGTATGGCAACAGGTACTTCTCTCGCCTTACACAAACCATAGCCAATACGCCCATTTCCGTCCCCTACCACTGTTAAAGCAGTAAAACCAAATTGCCTGCCACCCTTGACAGTTTTGGCAACCCGGCGCACTGCCACCAGTTTTTCCTGAAACCCTTCGGCAGAAGCTGCCTGCCCTACATTATTAGCCATATTCTTTACACCTAAAATTGGAGTCCAGCTTCGCGTGCAGCATCGGCCAACGCCTTAACCCGCCCGTGATACTTAAATCCGGCACGATCAAAGGCGACTTTGGTAATGCCATGTTCCAGAGCTCTTTTGGCTATCAGGTGTCCAACCGCTTTGGCCGCGTTGATATTTCCGGAATACCCTTCTATGGAACTCTTCACATCAGCCTGCAAGGTTGAGGCATACGCCAATACCTTGCTTCCATCGGCTGTAGTGATCTGGGCATAAATATGTTTAGGCGTTCTATGCACACTCAATCGATCAGTACCGATTGAACGGATAACCAACCTGGTTTTTGAGGCTCTTTTTTGCCTGGATTCTTTCTTGTCCATAGAGTTACTTCTTCTTGGCCTCTTTGAGGATTATTACTTCATCAGAATACTTCACTCCCTTACCTTTGTAGGGCTCTGGTGGCCTGTAGGCTCTGATGTTCGCGGCTACCTGACCTACAACCTGCTTGTTGCAGCCCTTTATGAGAATCTCAGTCTGACTGGGTGTCTCTATGGTAATACCGGCCGGTGGCTCATAATCCAGAGGATGCGAAAAGCCCAGGGACAAGCTTAATGTCGTTCCCTTGCTTTGCGCACGGTAACCTACTCCAACGAGTACCAGCTTGCGTTCATAACCTGTGCTAACCCCAAAGACCATATTGGCCAGATTGGCACGAATAGTACCACCCATACTGTTCTTTATACGGTCAGAACGATCGTCTTCCACCACAATCTGCCCGTTTTCAACCTTGATGTCCACCAAGGGATTTCTCTTGGTAGTCAACGTCCCTTTGCTACCCTTTACGCTGATTTCATGTTCTCCCAAGGTGACTTCTACACCCTTAGGTATGGTAATCGGATTCTTTGCTACTCTGGACATAATCTATATCACCTGACCAAAAACTATGACACAGTGCATATCACTTCACCACCCTGACCACTTTCCCTGGCTTGCTGATCGGTCATCAGACCTTGTGAAGTTGAGACTATTGCTACACCTAATCCGCCCAACACAACCGGCAGATTATCCTTGGAACGATACACCCGGCGACCAGGCTTGCTTACCCTCTGAATACTCTCGATCACTGGATTTCCCTTGTAATACTTCAGTATAACCCTGAGAACAGGCTTACCATCTGCTGCATCCACACTGAAATCAGTGATGTAACCCTCATTTTTCAGTAACAGACAAATAGACTGCTTAAACTTTGAGGAGGGCATACTTACCTCGGCTTTCCTGGCTTCTTGTCCATTTCTGATTCGAGTCAACAAATCAGCTACGGGATCTGTCATGCTCATACTATTTATTTCTCCGAAATGCGCTCACGGTGACTCACTGGATCGAGCTTACCAGCTCGCCTTGGTTACACCGGGTACATCCCCTCGCATAACCGATTCACGCAACTTGTTTCTACCCAGACCAAACTTTCTGTAGTATCCGTGTGGTCTACCGGTCAAATTACAACGATTCCTGCACCTGGACGGTGATGAATCCCTGGGTAATTTTTGAAGCTTAATATCCGCTTCCAATTTCTCATCGTCAGATGCAGTGAGGCTCTTAAGAACTGCCTTCAGCTCTTCTCGCTTCTCATAATACTTGTTCACAAGTTCCTGACGCTTTTTTTCGCGAGCAATCATCGATTTCTTTGCCATGGGATATACCTCTATTATGTCCTGAACGGAAATTTGAACTGCTCAAGCAGACATCTGGCTTCTTCGTCAGTCTTGGCGCTGGTGGTAAAGGTTATATCCATACCTCTCAGTGCGTCTATCTTGTCGTAGTCAATCTCAGGAAAAATAATCTGTTCCTTGACTCCCATGCTGTAATTGCCCCGGCCATCAAATGCTTTCCCGCTTACCCCTCGAAAATCCCTGATTCTAGGCATGGCGACAGTAATGAGACGATCAAGAAATTCATACATCCTCTCCCTGCGCAAAGTCACCTTACAGCCGATGGGCATACCCTCACGAATCTTGAATCCGGCTATTGATTTCCTTGCCAAGGTGATAATGGGCTTTTGACCGGATATCTTTTGCAGATCGTCCATCGCGTTTTGCAGAACTTTTTTGTCTGCTACGGCCTCGCCAACACCCATGTTAATGGTTATCTTCTCAAGCTTTGGAACCTGCATGGTCGATTTATAACCGAACCGATCCGTCAAATTCTTGATTATGCTTTCTTTGTATAATGCCTGTAATCTTGCCATGATCTTATGCTGATCCTCTAACCATCAATGACATCATTTGTGGATTTGAAATAACGTACCTTTCTACCATCAGCCAAGAGCCTGAATCCCACCTTATCGGCCTTATTGGAAACCGGATTGAACATGGCAATATTCGATATGTGTACGGGCATTTCTTTCTCAATAATGCCACCGCTTATCCCTTTTACCGCATTAGGACGTTGATGTTTCTTGGCTACGTTGATTCCGGCCACAAACACATAGCCTTCATCTGATACCCTGCGCACCTCGCCTCTCTTACCCTTGTCCTTGCCAGTACGCACTATAACCTGGTCACCCTTTTTTATTTTTTGCATGTCAGGCCTCCCGTTATATCACTTCTGGTGCTAGAGATATGATTTTCATAAACTTTTCAGACCTAAGTTCTCTAGTGACAGGCCCGAATATACGCGTCCCTATTGGCTGATGCTGGTTGTTGAGCAGAACCGCAGCATTTCCATCGAAACGCACCACGGATCCATCTCCTCTCCGTACGCCCTTGCGCGTTCTGACTACAACAGCATTGTAAACTTCTCCCTTTTTTACACGACCTCTAGGTATAGCATCCTTTACGCTAACTTTAATAATATCACCTACATTGGCATATCGACGATGTGACCCGCCGAGTACCTTGATACACATCACCCTTTTCGCGCCACTATTATCGGCTACGTCAAGGTTAGTTTGCATCTGAATCATTTTTAACTCCGATTCGGGTTAATTTCCCACGTTAAAATTCTGATCGCTCGACTATGCGATCCAGCGTCCACACTTTTCGCTTTGAAAGTGGCTTACACGATCTGACAACAACCACGTCCCCTTCTTTCGACTCATTATTTTCATCATGGGCCAAAAGCGTACTGGACTTTCTGACATACTTGCCATAGACCGGATGCGGTACCAGTCTCTCTATTTGCACCCTGATGGATTTATTCATCTTGGTGCCCACCACCTTACCCATCTGCGTCCGTACTGATCTGATCTCATCACTCATAATGATTTGCCCTTTTCGCTTAAAACAGTCTTAATCCTGGCGATTGCCTGACGGGCCTGCCCGAACAAATGCGGTCTCGGGTTATCCTTCATTCCCTTCAGCATTCTCAAGTTAAATTTTTCCTTATACAGATCTTTCAACATTCCGGTCAGCTCCTCGACCGACTTGCCTCTCAATTCTTCAAGCTTCATTACATCACCGTGCGGTACGTGAACGTCGTTTTGACCGGAAGCTTGGCTGCCGCCAGTCCAAAAGCCTCCCGAGCCAATTCTTCACTCACTCCTTCGAGTTCGTAAAGCATCGTTCCCGGCCTGATTTCTGCCACCCAGAGCTCGACACTACCCTTGCCGCTACCCATTCTCACTTCAAGCGGTTTCTTCGAGATGGGCTTGTCCGGGAAAACCCTGATCCAGATTTTTCCTCCACGCTTTACATGGCGCGAAATGGCCCTACGTGCGGCCTCAACCTGGCGTGCGGTAAGTCTTCCCCTTTCTATGGACTTTAATCCAAACTCACCAAAACTTACTTTGTTTCCAGAGGTTGCGGGGCCTGTGTTTCGGTTTTTTTGTTGCTTCCGGTATTTTGTTCTTTTAGGCTGTAACATACTTATTTACCCCGTTCCTCAAACGTCTGCCATGGTGGATGGTTTTACTTCCCCCGTTGGCGAAACGAAGACCTCACCCTTGAAGATCCACACCTTCACTCCGATGACACCGTAGGTTGTTCTGGCTTCGGCAAATCCATAATCTATATCCGCCCTGAAGGTATGGAGTGGAACCCTGCCTTCACGATACCATTCCGTTCTGGCGATCTCCGCACCATTCAATCTGCCACTGACGCTGATCTTGATACCTTCGGCACCTAATCTGAGCGTATTGGTTACGGCTCTTTTCATGGCTCTTCTGAACATGATGCGCTTCTCCAGCTGCTGAGCCACACCTTCCGCTACCAACTGGGCATCCAGTTCGGGTTTTCTGATCTCCTCTACACTAAGCTGTACCGGGACTCCCATCATTGCCGAAATTTCCTTCCGCAATAAATCAATGTCCTCGCCTTTCTTCCCGATCACCAGTCCAGGACGTGCGGTATGAAGCGTGATATGGGCGTTGTTCGCCGGCCTGTTGATCTGAATACGGCTAATGGAAGCATGTCCCAGCTTCTTCTTCAGAAACTCGCGAATTTTGAGATCCTTGTGCAGAAAAACCGGATAGTCCTTGCTGCTGGCATACCAGCGTGAAGTCCAATCCTTGATATATCCGAGTCGAATCCCAGTGGGGTGTACTTTTTGTCCCATTTTTATCTACCGGTGTTCTGATACTTGTATTGTTATATGGCAGCAACGCTTTGTAATGCGATTCGCCCTACCTTTGGCTCTTGCTGACATTCTTTTCAGGCTCATTCCCTCGTTAACCTGAATGGATTCAACCTTCAGTTCGTCTACATCATACCCGTCATTATGAACTGCGTTGGATATGGCGGATACAAGAACCTTGCGTATCATTTTCGCACTTTTTTTGGTACTGAAAGCCAGGAGATTAGCGGCACTACCCACGGACATCCCCCTGATCTGATCAGCAACCAACCTGCATTTCTGCGCAGATACCCGCGCATTATTCATTTTAGCTACGGTAGCCATACATCACTTCGATTTTTTGTCAGCTTGGTGGCCCTTATAACTCCGGGTGGGAGCAAACTCACCCAGCTTATGTCCAACCATGTTATCCGAAACCAATACCGGCACATGCTGCTTGCCATTATGGATCGCTAGCGTCATGCCTATCATTTCTGGTATCACCATAGACCTTCTTGACCATGTCTTGATAGGTTTCTTGGAGCCACTTTGCTCCATTTCAGTTACCTTTTTTATCAAATGATGATCGACAAATGGTCCTTTTTTTATTGAGCGTGGCACAGGATAACCTCTCTAGCCGTTACTTCTGTTTACGTCCACGAACGATCAAATGCTGCGTTCGTTTATTGTTTCTGGTCTTATAACCCTTGGTAGGGATACCCCAGGGAGACACTGGATGTCTACCACCTGATGTCCTACCTTCTCCCCCGCCATGCGGGTGATCTACCGGATTCATTGCGACACCCCTCACGGTCGGCCTTACTCCCCGCCAACGTGCGGCTCCCGCCTTCCCCAAAGAGACCAGGTTATTTTCGTGGTTGGACACTTCTCCGATAACCGCCTTGCAATCCACCAGAACCTTGCGCATTTCACCCGAGCGCAAACGAATGGTTGCGTAGTCACCTTCCTTTGCTACCAACTGGACTGAAGCACCCGCACTACGCGCAATCTGCGCACCTTTACCCGGCTTCAGTTCGACGCAATGAACCACTGTACCCACCGGAACATTTCTCAGTGGCAGGCAATTACCCGTCTTGATGGGTGCGTACTCCCCCGAGACCACTTCCTGACCTGCGGCAAGATTACGTGGCGCGATGATATAGGCCTTTTCCCCATCGCCATAGACTATCAGGGCAATATGCGCCGTACGATTCGGATCGTACTCTATTCTGTCAACCCGGGCGACAATATCGACTTTATTTCTTTTGAAGTCGATCACCCGGTAATGCCTTTTATGTCCACCTCCCTGGTGGCGCACAGTGATCCTTCCCTGGTTATTTCTTCCGGAGTTACGTGATTTCTTTTCTATCAGACTGGATTCCGGTCTGCCTTTGTACAACCCCTCAGTCTTGACCCGGACGACGAATCTTGTACCCGCTGAGGTTGGTTTTGATTTTATAAGTGCCATTGGTTTATTTCCAAACGCTAAGCCTTGAGCAGATTTAAGTGTTTGCTCATGGGGTTGTAAACTGGATGCTATGGCCTGGTTTCAATTTGACATAAGCCTTTTTCCAATCAGGGCGTTTGCCAAAAGACCGACCAAAACGTTTTACCTTTCCCATTACATTCACTACGTTTACCGAAGCGACCTCTACCTTGAACATCAACTCGATAGCTTGCCGGATCTGTATCTTGTTGGCCTCTTTACTGACTTCGAATATGTGCAATTCACTTTCGCCAGCGGCCTTATCAACCTTTTCGCTCAGATGTGGTTCCTTGATCAGTTCCATCAATTGAAATTCATTCATGATAATCCTGCCTCTAACTGCTTGGCTGCACCGGTAGTCATAAGTACCCTGTCACTATGAACCAGTCTTACCGGACTGATTCCCCAGACACCACAGACATCAAAGCCGGGGATATTTCTTGTCGCCAGGACAAGATTCCTTTCGAGATTTTCCGTGATGAATACCCCATTTTCTACGCCGAGTCCCTTCAGTTTATTGACCATATCCCTGGTTCTCGGTTCGCTGGGCACCATGTCATCCACTATCTGTAAACGACCTTGACGCAACAATTCAGAAAATATCGAGCGCATCGCTGCACGATACATTTTCTTGTTCAACTTCTGTTCGTAGGATCGAGGCTTTGCCGCGAAGGTAACACCACCGGTTCTCCACAATGGACCCCGAGTGGTACCCGCTCTCGCTCTGCCTGAACCTTTTTGTTTCCAGGGCTTCGCCCCACCACCGCTAACCTCGGATCTGGTCTTTTGTGCCTTGGTGCCTGCACGCCCGGCAGCCATATAACTGACCACCAACTGGTGCACAAGGGTTTCATTAAACTCTTGACCAAACACGGAATCCGCGACGTCTAACGGCATTGCTGCATTACTTGCCGAGGGAATCTGCATTTCTCTTTACCCTTAAAATTATTTCTTGACAGCCGGCTTGACTATCACATCGGCATTCTTATGGCCGGGAATCGCTCCTGTAATAAAGAGCAACGATTTTTCCTGGTTGATCGAATGTATTTTCAGGTTCTGTACAGTCACATTTTCACTACCCATATGACCGGCCATTTTCTTTCCCTTGAACACTCGACCAGGACTCTGGTTCTGACCTATTGATCCGGAGGCCCTATGCGACAGTGAGTTACCATGGGTGGCATCCTGCGTCCTGAAATTATAACGCTTGATTACACCGGCAAATCCTTTGCCTATACTCACACCCCTCACATCGACATACTGTCCCTCAGTGAACAGATCAACGCCCAGTTCATGGCCTACGCTATACTCGGTCGTATCAGTCGCATCCAGCCTGAACTCCCACAGTCCTCTGCCAGCTTCCACGCCGCCCTTGCCA
>Ga0228707_1000041_pt1 | contig 12615 bp, 23 predicted proteins | sample McNCre117_Aug_MT_FD_181472 | JGI IMG/M metagenome (GOLD analysis project Ga0228707, IMG submission 181472) | Metatranscriptome of freshwater microbial communities from McNutts Creek, Athens, Georgia, United States - 11-17_Aug_MT (Metagenome... | ecosystem: Environmental > Aquatic > Freshwater >...
TAGAGATCGAGACTGTCAGCACCCTCAACGCGAGCATCCTTGCTCCCGGAGGAGATGCAGGAAGACTTACGATCTATACTAAATCGGCAATGGCACAGATAGGAGCGTGGACAGAATGAAGCAGAGCGACATCCTCATCAGACCGTTCGTTACGGAAAAATCCTTGAACTACATGTCCGGAACGCCCGTACAGAAGTTCAAAGACGGAAACAAGATAGAGTTCATCGTTCACAGGCAGGCGTCCAAACAGGACATCAAGACCGCTTTCGAAGAGCGCTTCGAGGTCAAGGTGGCCGGAGTTTGGACCAGGATCCAGAAAGACGGCAAACATGCCATCATCAAGCTCGCAGAGGGATACTCCGCAGAAGATGTTGGAATGAGAGTCGGAGTATTCTGAGGTGAGAGAATGGGAAAAAGATTGAGAACACAGAGAAGGGGACGCGGCAGTCCCGGATATCGTTCCCCTAGCCATAGGCACGTCGATGATGTCAGGCTTCCTCACGCCGAAAGTGGATCCGGAACCATCACGGACCTGATCCAGGCACCCGGAAGGACCAGTCCTTTGGCGGTCATCAGCTACAATGGAAAGACCGACTACCAGATAGCGGTCGAGGGAACAAAGGTCGGACAGGTCGTCACGATCGGAACAAAAGACATAGTCGCCGGAAATATCACGACGCTTAACAAGATCCCCGAGGGAACCCTTGTTCACAACATCGAGGGAACGCCCGGAGACGGTGGAAAATACGCAAAGACAGCAGGAGCATCCGCAACGGTCGTCAGCAGAGGAGAGAAAGTCGTCCTTCTGATGCCGTCCGGACAGATGAAGGAGTTCCACCCCACATGTCGTGCTGTCATCGGAGTCGTAGCAGGCGGAGGCAGAGGAGATAAACCCCTTGCCAAAGCAGGAAAGAATGTATTGACCCTCAGGTCAAGATCCGTTGCCAACAAAGTGGTAAGCGGAGTTGCAATGAATGCTGTCGATCACCCCCACGGAGGAGGAAGCCACCCCCACGTAGGAGGACCGAACTGTCAGAGAAGGACCGCATCCCCCGGTCAGAAGGCAGGATTCTTGCCTAAGAAGAAGAGGAAGGTTTGATTATGGCTAAGAAAATAATCGCAGGATCGGCAAAAGCCTCCAGGAGAAGATCCAGAAAGAAGGCATCCGCAATCCAGGCAAAGAGGAAGAAGGAGTTCCTGTATCGTGGATTCACAATGGACGAGTTGCTCGCCATGTCTTTCGACGAGATCCTCGGGATCCTACCTTCAAGAGCAAGGAGGACCTACCTCCGCGGTCTCAACTACGAGCAGCAGCTCGTCTTCGACAGACTAAAGGCTGCAGAGCCCGGGGATGTTATCAGGACCCACCGCAGGGACCTGCCCATAATCCCACAGTTCGTCGGAAAGACTGTCAGTGTATACAACGGACACGAATTCAAGGATATCGAGATAAAACCCGAGATGATCGGATGTTTCCTCGGTGAATTCGTGATCAACAGAAAGACCCCGCAGCACTCCGGACCCGGAGTCGGTGCAACCAGGTCTTCGAAGTTCATGCCGCTGAAGTGAGGTGTTAGATATGGTTAACAAAGGTTATACAACAATTGCAGACCCTGACACATCCGCAAGGGCACGTGCCGTAGAGCAGCCCGTCTCCCCCAAATTCGCACGCGAGGTCGCAGGCCTCGTTCGCGGAATGAAGGTCGAGACAGCTGTCGCAACACTCGAGCAGGTAATTGCCAAAGATACCCCCGTTCCCCTGAAAAGATACAACAAACGTGTATCCCATAAGAAAGGGGTCGGACCCGGAAGATATCCGGTAAAGGCATCCAAAGCGATCCTCGCGGTCATCCTGTCCGCATCGAGCAATGCAGAATACAAAGGACTTACACCTTCGAACATGGCGATCTCAACGATCTCCATTGCAAGGGGCCAGACCATTCCCGGCCACAGGCCGAGAGCACAGGGAAGGGCTACGCAGTGGAATCAGGAGACTGCCAACATCGAAGTGGTCATCGAGGAGGTTGAGTGAAATGGCATCAGAGAGAAAATTCGTTGCCGAGAACATACGCAGGGTCCTTCTCAAGGAATACCTCATGAAAGAGGTAAGCCGTGCGGGATTCGGCGGACTCGATGTCCAGAGGACTCCCATGGGTACCCGTGTGGTTCTCACGACCGAGAGGCCCGGACTCGTCATCGGAAGGCGCGGTCAGACCATCAAAAATCTGACACTGGCCATCGAAGAGAAATACGGATTCGAGAACCCTCAGATCGAGGTAAAGGAAGTAGAGAACGCAAGCCTCAACGCACAGATAATGGCAGAGAAGCTGGCATTCTCTCTCGAGAGGGGATGGCACTTCCGCAGAGCAGGACATTCCACGGTCCGCAGGATCATGGATTCCGGAGCACGCGGATGTCACATCATAGTTGCAGGTAAATTGACCGGACAGAGACACAGAACCGAGAAATTCAAAGAAGGATACATCAAGTTCTGCGGTGAACCCAAAGCAATGTTCATCGACCACGGATACGCGGTCGCCAAACTGAAGATGGGAGTCATCGGAGTCACTGTCGAGATCATGCACCCCAATGCAAAATTGCCCGCAGACATCGAGGTCCTCGGAAAAACAGAGGCCGCAGCGATCCTTCCGGATCTGTTTGCGACACCTGTTGCCACCGAAGAGCCCGTTGCCGAGGTCGTTGTGAAGGAGGGCGAGTGAAATGTCCTCCCTCAGAACAGCGGACATCAGGAACATGAGTGTCGAAGAGCGTAACCAGAAGCTCAAAGAGCTTCGCAATGAGCTCATGCACGAGAGAGGAGTTTCCGCGATGGGAGGTGCACCCTCCAGTCCCGGAATCATTCGCGCACTCAGAATGAACATCGCACGTATTCTGACCGTCCAGAAGGAGGAGGAAGAACTCTGATGGCAGTCTGTCCAGTATGTGGATTGCCTAAGGAACTGTGCATGTGCGAAGAGATCGCGCGTGAACAGCAATCCGTTAGGATCTCTGTCGACAGTCGCAGGTATGGCAAGATGGTCACGGTGATCGATGGCATCGATGAGAATGACATCAACATCAACGATCTGACAAAACAACTGAAAAGCAGGTGTGCCGCCGGCGGAACGTGCAAGGATGGCCGCATTGAACTTCAGGGCGATCACAAGAAAAAAGTGAAAGCCGTACTGGAGGAGATGGGTTTCCGTACTGAAGTCAGGTAATATGAACAGAAATGAATTCATGAGAACTGAGCTCATTGGTCAGGGCGTGGTAGTGCTGTCAGCACCATTCTCGGGATTGTCCGGGATTGTGGTCGACGAGACAAAAAACACGTTCACCATTGAATCGGCCGGAACTGAGAGGATGGTACCAAAACCGGGCAATGAGTTCAGATTCACATACCAAGACAGACAGATAGACATCAAAGGTACAGAAATACAACACCGACCAGAAGATAGAATAAAGAAGGTTAGGTGAAATAAAATGACAGCAAAAGTAAGAAACATTGGAATTGACGTCGTTCCTCCCACTTCCGAGTGCAATGACCCCAACTGCCCGTTCCACGGCAGCTTGTCGGTCAGAGGACAGGTCATAGACGGTGTGGTTGCAACCGTGAAGATGAACAAAACAGTCATCGTCGAGCGCAACTACCTCAGGTACGAGAAGAAATACGAGAGATATGAGAAAAGGTCCGCAAGGTATGCGTCGCACGCATCACCCTGTCTCGGACTCAAGGTCGGCGACCGTGTGAAGATCATGGAATGCAGGCCCGTCTCCAAGACAGTATCATTCGTAGTAGTAGAGAAAAAGGAGTGATGAAGATGAAGGGAATTTCCGGAAATCAGACAAGAGGCCTCATCAATGGGTCCCAGCTCAATGTAATTGACAATACGGGAGCCAAGGTCATCGAGATCATCACAGTCCCCGGCTACCACGGTGTGGCAAGAAGGGTCCCCTCGGCAGGTGTCGGTGACGTCGTCATCGCATCCGTCAAGAAAGGAACCCCCGCCATGAGAAGGCAGATCGTATTCGCGGTCATAGTTCGTCAGAGACGCCCAATGAGACGCCCCGACGGAACAATGATCTTCTTCGAGGATAACGCCGCAGTACTTACGACCGACACCGGCGAGACGAAAGGAACAGACATAAAGGGCCCAGTCGCAAGGGAAGCTGCCGAAAGGTGGCCCCGTATCGCGGCAACGGCTAACATAATCGTGTGAGTGATAAAATGGCAAGCAGCAAAGCAAGGGTACAGAGAAAGGCTCAGGCACACGCACCTGCCCACACGAAGAGGAAGATGCTCTCGGCACACCTCTCCGTTGAACTCCGCGAAGATTATGGCATCCGTTCGGCAAGGGTATGTAAAGGCGACACCGTCGCGGTTCTCCGTGGCGACGACGATGTACGTGGCACCGAGGGCAAGGTCCTTGAGGTCTTCACAAAGACCGGTCGCGTATCGGTCGAAGGCGTCACAGTCAACCAGGCCGACGGTACCGCAGTAGTACGTCCCATCCACGCATCCAACCTCGTGATCACCAAATTGAACACCGAGGACAAGTGGAGGATGGACGCACTCTCCAAGAAAAAGGAGGCTAAACAATGAGCGACCACATGAAGAGATTGGCAGCGCCTAGGTCCTGGCCTATTAAAAGGAAGGCAGCGATCTACGCAACAAAGCAGTCCGCAGGAGCACACTCCGTGGAGAGCAGTATGCCTGCAGTTCTTGTCCTCAGGGACATGATCAGCATATGTGACACCGCCAGGGAGGCAAAAAGAGTCATCGGTAACCGTGAACTTTTCGTTGACGGAAAGGCCGTGAAAAACCCCAAAGCCCCTATTGGAGTCATGGATATAGTAACAGTTCCCAAGATGGGACTGAGCTACCGCATACTTTTGTCCGACAAGGGAAAGCTCACTGCGGTCGCCGTAAGCGAGGAAGAGGGAAAATACAAGCTCTGCAGGATCGAGGATAAGAAGATCGTGAAGGGCGGAAAGTACCAGCTCAACCTCAGCGGCGGCAGGAACGTCCTCTTGGACAAGAACGACTACAAGGTCGGAGACTCGCTTAAGATCGAGGTTCCCGAACAAAAGGTCGTCGAATGCTACCCTATGAAAGAAGGATCCAAGGTCCTCATCATATGCGGATCGCAGGCCGGTAAGGTCAAGACGATCAAAGAACGCATAGTCGTCAAAGGAACACCCGACAACGTCGTCGTTTTCGATGACGGAACAGAGACCATCGAACTCAACATCTTCGTCGTAGGAGAGAGCAAGGTCGAGATCACAATGCCGGAGGCATCCGAATGAACGCTATGAAGCAGATCCAGGTTGACAAAGTGACCATCAACATCGGTGTCGGCGAAGCCGGAGAGAGGCTCGCCAAAGCACAGAAGGTCCTTGACAAGGTCACCGGACAGAAATCTGTCCAGACCATGTCCAAACACGTGAACAGGGATCTCGGTATCCGTGTCGGAATGCCCCTCGGTTGCAAAGTGACCCTCAGGGGAGAGAAGGCAGAGGATTTCCTGAAGAGGGCCCTGGTCATCAGAGAGTACCGTGTTCACGAATATTCCTTCGACAAAGAAGGAAACATGTCGTTCGGTATTTCCGACTATACGGATTTCGAGGGTATGAAATACGATCCCGAGATCGGAATCTTCGGAATGGATGTCAGCGTCGTCCTGAGAAGGAAGGGCGGAAGGATCTCGACAAGGGCACTCCTGAAAAGGAAAGCCCCTGCAGAACACCGCGTCTCTCGCGACGAGGGTATTCAGTATATGAAAGATAACTATGAAGTTGAGGTGGTAGAGTGAAGCCTAAGAAAGAATTCGGCAGATCTGTCGGATGTACCCGCTGCGGACGCAGGAGAGGTATCATAAGAAGATATGGAATGCACCTTTGCCGCCAGTGCTTCAGGGACATGGCCCCGGCACTCGGGTTCAAAAAGTATTCGTGAGGTGTGAGAAATGCAGTGCGATCCATTGAACGACGCTATGTGCGTCATGAAAAATGCAGCTCTCAACGGAAAGAGCGAATGTGTTATCCAGCCCTCCTCCAAACTTATCGGCCGCGTGTTGAAAGTTATGCAGGATCACGGATACATCAATCAGTTCGAGTACGTCGAGGACGGAAAAGCAGGTAAATTCCGCGTTATGCTCAAAGGAGCTATCAACGACTGCGGTGTTATCAAGCCCAGGTATTCGGTCAAAGTAGACGACATCGAGAAATTCGAAGCGAGGTTCCTCCCCGCCCAGGATTTCGGAGTCATCGTAATGACCACTACCGCAGGCGTGATCACCCAAAGCCGTGCAAAAGAGCTTGGCATCGGCGGAAAACTCTTAGTATACATGTATTGAGGAATAAAAATGACAATTGCAGGGAAAATCGAACATACCATCGCCATCCCCGCCGGTGTCACCATCACAGCAGACGGCGACACGGTAAAGGTCAAAGGACCTAAGGGAGAATTGAGCAGAGTCTTCGCACACCCGCGCATAATCGTGAAGATCGAGGAGGGGGACGTCAGAGTAAGCTGCGTATACCCCAGGATCAAGGACAAAGCTATGGTCGGAACCTTTGTGGCACACATCAGAAATATGATAAAAGGTGTCACTGTCGGATTCACATACGGTCTTAAGATCGTCTTCTCGCACTTCCCGATGAAAGTCGCAGTGAAGGGAGACCGCGTCGAGATCAGTAACTACATGGGAGGCCATGACCCCCGCTACGCAAAGATCGTAGCAGGATGCAAAGTAAAGGTGAGCGGTGCTGACGTTACCGTCGAGGGAATCAGCATCGAAGCCTGCGGACAGACCGCAGCAAACCTTGAGAAGGCCACATCCAGACTCGGTTTCGACAGGAGAACGTTCCAGGACGGAATCTATATCGTCCACAAATCTCATAAGGTGAAAGAATGACCGTGAAAACATTCGCGGACCTTACAGGTCTCAAAGAGGGCAACATCAACGAGCTGAAATCCATCGACATCAACAACGTCGGGGAATTGGAGGTCGCTCTCTCGGATGACGCCAAGGTCAAACAGATAATCAAGACCCTCTCGGGAGTAGGTCCCAAGACGGTTGAGAACTGGAAAAAGGCATTCAGCGAGGACGCCCCCGCAGCAGAGCCCAAGAAGAAAGTGTTGAAGAAGAAGGCCACAGAGGCCGAATCAGAGACAGAGATCGTCGAAGCGGAGGTCGTCGAGTCCGGCGCCTATAAGGTCAAGGCAAAGCCAGAGATCAGCGCAGAGACAGCAGAAGCACTCGCTAAGAGGGCAATGATCTCCGGACGCAGGCCCGCTTTCAAGAGACAGGAATGGTTCAGATATTCCAAACTCGGAGACAAATGGAGAAAACCCAAAGGTCTTCACTCCAAAATGAAGAGACAGCTGAAAAGGCGCCCCCCGATGGTCGACATCGGATATCGCGGACCCGTTTCGGTCAGGAACCTCCACCCGTCAGGATTCGAAGAGGTCCTCGTCTACAACGTAGAGGGACTCGAGAGCATCAATCCCAAGGTACAGGCGGTCCGCATAGGCGGAACGGTCGGTACGAAGAAGAGGATCGCCATTGAAGACAGGGCCACAGAGCTCGGTATCAGGGTCCTCAACAGGATGGTGTGATCATGTCGGATCTCAGAAACCAGAAAAGGATGGCGTCCGAAATACTCGGTTGCGGCGAGAACAGAGTCTGGATAAACCCTGACAGACTCGAGGATGTGGAAGACTGCATCACCCGTGCCGATATTCGTATGGCAATCGACTCCGGTCTTATCAAGGCTAAAGCCAAGAACGGAACTTCGAAAGGCAGGATAAGATACGCCGCCGGCCAGAAGGCAAGCGGTAAGAGGAAGGGACCCGGTTCAAGGAAAGGAACAGCTAACGCACGCGTTTCTGACAAGAGCAGGTGGATGGCCACGATCAGGCCTATCCGTGAGGAACTGAAGGCTCTCAGAGCTGACGGCAAGATCACTCCCTCTGTTTACAGGTTGTACTACAGGAGGGCCAAGGGAGGAGTTTACAAATCCCGCAGGAACCTCAAGCAGCACATGATCGCCGAAGGTTACCTTAAGGAGGAGGAGAACTGATGGCAACAGGACCAAGATATAAAGTTGCGTTCCGCAGAAGAAGAGAGTGCCGTACTGATTACTACGCCCGCCGCAGGCTCCTTACGAGTCAAGAGGCAAGGGCCGTCGTCAGAAGGTCCAACAAGAACGTTACCGTCCAATTCGTTGAATTCGGAATGGAGGGTGACAAGATCATAACATCGGCAAGCACCAGAGAGCTCGTCAAAATGGGATGGAATCATTCGTGTTCCTCCGTTCCGGCGGCGTACCTCGTAGGATACCTTGCCGGTAAAAAAGCAGTAAAAGCAGAGATCGAGTACGCTGTACTCGATATCGGTATGCAGAACCCTCAGCACGGCGGAGTACTCTTCGCTGTTGTCAAAGGGATGAACGATGCCGGTATCGAAGTGCCCGCTTCCGAAGACGTAATGCCCTCCGAGGACAGACTGTTCGGAAAGCACATCGACGATGCGATAGAGGGCGACGTGAAAGCCCTCATAGATAAGATGGAGGCTGAGTGAAATGGATTGGATCCCTAAGACAAGATTGGGGCAAATGGTCCTCAACGGTGAGATCACAACCATGAGCGATGCACTTGCCACAAGGCTCCCTCTCCGCGAGGCGGAGATCGTGGACATCCTTCTTCCCGACCTGAAAGACGAGGTCATCGACCTCAACATGGTCCAGAGGATGACCGACTCCGGGAGGAGGGTAAGGTTCGCGGTGACATGTATCGTCGGAAACGGCGACGGATTCATCGGGATCGGAAGAGCCAAAGGAAAAGAGGTCGGACCTTCGATCAAGAAGGCCATCGACAACGCGAAACTGAACATCATCGAGATCAAGAGAGGATGCGGTTCGTGGGAATGCGGATGTGGCGAGCCCCATTCGTTCCCCTACGAGGTAATCGGACGTACCGGATCTGTAACAGTGTATCTCAAGCCCGCACCCCGCGGTATCGGTCTGGCTGTAGGAGACGTCGCAAAGAGTCTTCTGACCATCGCCGGTGTCAAGGATGCATGGGGTTTCGCGAGAGGAAACACCAAGACGAAGGTCAACTACGCCATGGCAACTTTCGAAGCACTGAAAGAGACATCCCGTATGAGGGTCACGGATGAGCAGGTCGACAAACTTCACATCGTGTCCGGCCCCGTCGGACTGTCCATCGAAGAGACCGATGTGACCGACTACGAGAAGGAGGAGTGAAGATGGCATACGCAGTTATTCGCGTTCGCGGACAGCCCGATGTCAACTACAACATCGCGCACACAATGGACCTCATGGTACTCACCAGGGTCAACCATTGTGTCATCATCCCCGAGAATGCAACGACCAAGGGAATGCTCCAGAAAGTAAAGGATTACTGTACCTGGGGAGAGATCAGCGAGGAAACACTCACCGCACTTATCCGCTCACGCGGAAGGCTTTCCGGTGACAGGGAGATAACGGACGATTACCTTAAGGAGAATTCCGAGTTTTCGAACGTTGAGGCCCTTTCCAAAGCTATCATCGAGAACGACTACAGACTGAGAGACGTAGAGGGTGCAAAACCCCTATTCCGCCTCCACCCCCCCATAAAGGGATATGAAGGGAACAAGCGTTCCTTCCAGAACGGCGGAGCACTAGGATACAGGGCAGCAGCCATCAACGATCTCATCAACAGGATGCTGTGAGGTGTAAAAGATGCCAAGCAGAACCAAAAAATTGAGAGGATCTAGGACACACGGGCGCGGTAAGAAATCCGGACGCGGTGCAGGTATCATCGGTGGACATGGTCAGGCAGGTCTGGGAAAGACAGGCAAGATCGGTATGCTGAAGTATGACAGGGACCACTTCGGAAGACACGGCTTCAAGAGACCTCAGTGTATGGTAGAGGCTAATACCACTATCAACGTGACTGAGCTCGAAGAGCAGGTGGACCGCCTGATCGAGATGGGTTTCGGAGCAAAAGAGGGGGATATCTATAATATCAACCTTACCGATGCGGGCATAGACAAACTGCTCGGAAACGGATCCATCAGTGTGGCCGTGAATGTCACCGTGGCGGAGGCTTCCGCGAAAGCTCGCGAGAAACTTGAAGCCGCCGGTGGCAGTATTGTCGAGTGAGTTTGAATCGAGGAGTAGATTGGGATGGATGAACAACCTAGCCTGTTATACAAGGTAAAACCTATCAGCGACAGGCTCCCCGCCGTCAAACGCCCCGAAGGCCATGTGCACTTCAGGACGAAGATGATGTGGGTCATTGTCGTGTTGGTCGTGTACTTCATAATGACCAACGTGTACATATTTGGACTGGATCAGGAGGCATCTCTTGACCTGTTCGCGCAGTACAGGACCATCATGGCAGGAGCGTCTGGTACGATCCTGCAGCTCGGTATCGGGCCCATCGTCACAGCCTCGATCATAATGCAGTTGTTCGTGGGAGCCAAGATCATAAAATTGGATCTCACGAACAAAAAAGACAAAGCATGCTATCAATCCGTCCTTAAACTGTTGGTCATAGTGATGATCTTCATTGAGGCGGTTCCCCAGGTATTCGGATATCTGGAACCGTCCAGTGGATTCACATCGACCTTCGGTTCGGCCGGAGCTAAACTCTTGATCATCCTTCAGCTATGCATCGGATCGTATCTGGTGTTCCTGTTCGATGAAGTGGTATCTAAATGGGGTATCGGAAGCGGTATCTCGCTGTTCATCGCCGCGGGTGTGTCCCAGGCGGTGTTCACGGGAGCGCTGAATTGGTATGCGGTGGATCCGTCCCAGGCAATGGGTATTTCGAATCCGCCGGCCGGTACGATACCCAAGGCCATCTACATCATCATGAACACAAGTTCGGCCGAGATGTCAGGCGGAGGGTACGAAACCATATTCCTGGGTCAACCGAATCCGATGATCGCGCTAGTAGGTACTATCGTGATCTTCCTGGTCGTGGTGTACCTAGAGTCCAGTCGTATCGAACTGCCGTTATCGCATGGTAATGCCAGAGGTGCGAGGGGCAGATATCCGATCAAACTGATGTATGCAAGCAATATTCCGGTCATCCTGATGTCCGCTTTGCTCGCCAACGTGAGTATGATCGCATTGCTCCTGTACTCCAACGACTTCCTTTCGGGCATACCGCTCATCGGAGGCAACGGGGCGATCGGATTCTTCGAAGAGGGTTCGACCACGGCAACCGGAGGATTGGCATGGTATCTGTCGGCTCCGACTGGTTTGACGGACTGGCTAATGCCGATCTTGAATCCGGTTACCTATGGTAATAATCATACGATACTGGAGAATCTATGCCACGTGCTGATCTATGGTACGATAATGATCATGGGTTCGATAATGTTCGCGAAGTTCTGGGTCGAGACCACAAACCTCGGACCGGAGGCAGTTGCGAACCAGATCCAGAGAAGCGGCATGCAGATACCCGGATTCCGTAGGGACCCCCGTGTGCTCAAGCGTGTGTTGGAAAGGTATATCCCGACCATCACAATACTTTCGGGAGCCCTGATCGGAGGATTAGCCGCATGTGCCGATATGATCGGTACGACCGGTAACGCTTCGGGTACAGGTCTACTGTTGGCAGTAGGTATCTTGATCCACTTCTACGAGGCCGTGGGCCGCGAACAGATGATGGAGATGAACCCTGTCATGAGAGGCTTCTTCGGAGGAGAGTGAGATGGCTAACCCCGGATCGCCGGAGCAGATGCAGAAGATGCAGGAATCCATGCCCGCAATGCCGAAAGGCACGATGATGGGTATGATGTTCGTCCTTGTCATCATGATGGCCGTCATGATGTTCAGGGAGCCCCTCGGGGCTGCATTGAACTACGTCTTCTTCGTGATAGATTTCGGCGGGCAGTACCCCGTCCTTACCCTGGTCATCGCAGGTCTGATCATGATCACCCTGAGTACAGTGGTAAGGGGGATAATCTCCGATCCGATATCGCAGGCGAAGACACAACAGGAGCAAACGGCATTCAATGCCGAGCTCCGTCAGGCAAGACAGGAGAACAACCTCTTCAAGTTGAAAAAGCTCCAGGAGCAGCAACCTGAGATGATGGCCAAGTCCATGAAGACAAGTACGGACCAAATGAAGATCATGCCGGTAACGATGATCCTCATCATGCCCATGTATACTTGGATCCTGTACTTTGTGACCCACACCGCAGACCCATCGGTCCTTTATGTGACCATGCCTTGGGGAACACTCAACCTGTTGGATTCGGCAATGGGATTCATGCCCTACTGGATCATCATATACACGATGATCAGTTTGCCTATCGGACAGTTGGAGAACAGGTTCGTAAGGTACTACCTCCTCAAGAGGCGCTTGAAACAGTTGGATGCCATTGCAAACTGAGGCTTGGGAATGAGGATAACCATAAGCGGCCCTCCCGGTTCCGGGAAGACCACCACGTGTAAGATGCTGTCCGAGGAACTCGGTCTAAAGGCTGTGGTCTTTGGACAGTTCTTCCGTGAGATGGCCGCTGAAAGGGGACTCACTCTCGGGGAGTTCGGATCACTCGCGGAAAAGGATCCGACCATAGACGAAACAATCGA
>Ga0228707_1000044_pt1 | contig 12191 bp, 1 predicted proteins | sample McNCre117_Aug_MT_FD_181472 | JGI IMG/M metagenome (GOLD analysis project Ga0228707, IMG submission 181472) | Metatranscriptome of freshwater microbial communities from McNutts Creek, Athens, Georgia, United States - 11-17_Aug_MT (Metagenome... | ecosystem: Environmental > Aquatic > Freshwater >...
ATCCATAGTTGGTAGAATGGGAAATGTAGCGCGGGACGGGCACTACGCCCGTCAACCGTGCAGAACAACAGGAGATGTACAACTCCTGCATAGGCGGCACCAACCACCAGGTCTTTCACTGTTTTATTGGTAGCGTTTATCCTCCGCATTTTGGGGTTTTCCCCCATAACAGACCAGTTAGTTATTTACGAGCTGGGTTTTTCCTTCTTCTTCCGCTGTCTCTTAGGCTTCACCTCAGCTTCCGCAGCTTGCTCGACAACAGCGGCAGGCACCATTGCCGCACGCTCCTGGCGTCGTGTGAGACCAGCACCGACACGCGCTTTATACGACTCCAGTGCGTTCTTGAGGATAGTCTCCGCAACCCCGGGTCTCTCTTGCCCAATAGCGGCGACCGCCCGTCGCACGGTCTTGTTGCGGATCGCGGATTGGTACTCATCATCATACCTCTCCCTCACTCGATGCCCCTCGGGCGCAGTGAGTCTCCGTTCAAGCGCGGCTATTCGATCCAACAGCTCTCGTTCATATTTTCCAGATCCACCCTGGGATGCACCGCCGCTGTCCTTTTCTTTGCTGCCTCCATTCATGAAGGTGCTCAACAACGCCGGCGCAAACTGCGCGGCAAGGTTCCCGACAGTGTCGAGGATACCGGACTGGAGCTGCTCGTCCCCAGGAATCGGTCGAATGTCCACAGCTGCAGGATTGGGCAGCGCCGCGACAGGCACAATAACCTCAGTCATCGACATTTTTGCGAAATGTCGCGCGTTGATCACCCCGATGTCACGAAACGTGTCGGTCCAGAAAGCTTCATAGTTCTTACGCAGCAACAATGCTTGAACATTACCACGCTGTGCTGGCAAAACAAGGGCATTCCTGGCGGTCTTCGCAGTGGACATCACACCTCCCATCGAGATCACCGCCTCCACGTTTTTGATCATGTCACGCACCACGGGGAACGACATGAACGACACATCGTGTGTTTCCAACAGGACATCAAACACCCCACCATCCAAGCTGGGGGCGATGGAGATGTCAAAATTTGTGGTGACATTCTGAGCAGGGGTGTAAGACATTGACAATTCTATCTTGTCACATGCGCCGGTTATCGGGAAGTTGAAGTGGAAGGCGTATGAAGCGATAGGAACAGTCCCTGAAGCATCGCCGAGGGAATAAACGGCTGTTTTTTGCATGCAGACACGGGAATGACGCGCTGCAGCCCCAGAATCGCTCACAGTGGGACCACTGTACGTCAGAGCTGCGTAGAGAGTGCCCATCAAATCCCCGGCCGGCTCCCCCTGCCCATTCATAGGGATCATGCTGTTGGCGACAGTCACTGTCACCTCACCGCCGTAGAACATGTTGGTGAGCATGGTGTTCTTGGGCGCCAAGATGGTGAGTGTCGGGGACAACTTGGTGCCAACGATGTGAGCAGCAGCCTCGTAGGTAACCGGTTGATCGGGATCTACACTCCAATTAGCAAGGTTGCCACTCACAGTGCCACCGCTACGGGGGAGGGTGATCTGCGCGGAGTTGAGCCGGTGTTGCACCTTCGGTGGGACGTTGAACCCAAATGGGTTCATAAACGCCTGCCCGGTCTGCGTGATGGGGACCTTGGGAGGATTGTATTGCCCCAGAACCACGTCACGCCCAAACTGGAACCCATTTGAAGTTCCAGTGGACATGGTTGTAAACTGGGTGGCCACAGGGTAATTCTCGGTACCACCGCAATTGATCTCCACGCACGCGTTAGTCCAGTTTTCCACCCCCTCAGCCATGTTGGGCGTGAGAACAACTCCGTTCTGCGTTCCAGCCGCCAGCAGCGGCACAAACGCACCGGTGCTCGGGGAGCATCCCAGTACTCCGAGATAAGGCGATGTGCGACTCCAAACATCGGATTTGGTGGACGGGTCATATGAGGTGTTGCGAATGACCACGGCCACATCGGTCAGACTACCACCCTGCCCATTGGCAAACAGATTGGCAATGCCTGACCGCTGATTATTCATGTTGTCATCCCCTTCGATGCGTGTGGGATCAGGGTTGGCTTGGAACGTTAGGGCGGCCTGGGCAGCAACACTTTCCGTATCCTTCTGCAGCATCATATTGGCGAAGTTTACCAAGCGCTTCCCGGTGGTGGACTTCGCCACCACCCCGTCTTTCACGACGAATTGCAAGCGGCATGCCATGTCGGCTTGTGCGACAATCGGTAGATTCTCGAGCAAATTGGCAGCGTTCGAGAGAGCACCTTCGACCGCTGACAGCCGGCTGTCAGACACATGTTGCACCCGGACGCCGAGGATTTTGATGGAACCCCAATAGTCGGGTCGGTGAGCTCGCTCTTGGGTGACGATGGGCCCGCTGCTGGTGCCGGGGGGAATGACATGCGTCTCCAGGCAAGCTTTAACGAACCGCGCGCGTCCGGTGCTGGGACCCTCAGTGGGGCGGCTGGCCTCTTCAATGACTCGCTTCGGCCCGTGTGTCGCCGTCCCGACCAACTCAGCCAGTCGGTCGACGGCCTCGGTGGCCCTCAGCTCATCAGTGCACAAAAACCAGGGTACCGGCCCGTCGCGCTTGCAACTAACATTATATGCCGCCTTCTCTAGCAGCAGGTCTGTATCAACCCCCGGCAAAAATGCACCGGTGAGCACGACATTTGGTTTTTTTCCAGTGCGGACGTGGCGCAGCCATGTCAACGCCGCCAGCAATGATGCTCCACGATCAGTTTCACGCTCACAATAAGGATCGTTTTCAGTCACGTAGTCGAACACCACCTCAGTAGCGCTCTTGTCTCCGAACAGGTCGGTGATGGGCAAAGATTTGGTGTAACACAACCACCGGGCAAACACATCAGCGTCGGCGGTGAGGGCGTCAAACAGCCTGTTGGAAACACGAATCCCGTCTAGCTCAACAACACTGTGGCAAAGGGCGCTCGGGGCAGCGTAAACGAGAACGCGCCCACCATGCCCACTGCCAGACACCCCTATTGCTTCCATGCTGGGCAGAGAGCGCGACACTACGTTCTTCCAAACATTCATTCGTCGGTATGCGGCATTGGGAGCACTCGCGAGCACGTGAAGCCGTGCGAACCCGGCCGCCTCAGACAGGCTGGGCCCCACAATCCCAAAGTTAAGCGACCGGGTGCTCCCATCATCAGTAGCAACGGCCGCCACTTGCGAGCCAATAGGCCTACATCCTCCAGTGGTGGCTGTGACAACTTCAGGCATCAGGAAGATGTTTCGCAATTCATACTGTGAGCCATTCACCGACCGGAGGAGGAGATCGTTCTGGAAAAACGTCTTGTTTACGGGCGTGGTTCCGGGGGAGTAGTAAGACTCCGACGGAAAAGCGGACACCGTAGGCAAAATCTCAATGCTGACGTTGTCATCATTGTGCGGCATTGGCCCATCGGAGATAAATGTGTGCGGGTCACCATTGGCCGGCCCGGCATGCAACTCGCAGTCATCAATGTCGCTACCATGCATAGACCGCACATCCGCCAGAGACGGAGGCCGCTGTTGCAGCCGGCTGGCCGAGGAAGACGACCTTGCCAGCTGGGCGGCAGGAGTAGGGCGCTCCCGAGCAGTAGGCTTCCCATCATCCCCACCAGCAAAGTAGATGGGCGAGTCGAAATCAAGGAAACCACCAGACTCTGGGGTGCACTTCCGCATAAGCGAGCCGTCCACCCGAACCACATAGACCTTCGGTCGGTGCCCGGTGAGTGCCAGGGTTTGGTCAGCGGCCACCGAAGCCACCGCTGCTTTTGCGCGCGCCATAGGCCCGTCGGACAGATAAAGCGCACCGGGTTCAGCAGTGCCATCTAGGAGCTTTCGCAGCGCTGGGACGAAAGATTGGCCCACCAGTTTAAAGGACCGAGTTCCGCACACCGATACAAGTCTGGAAAAGTACCGCCCATCGCCTGTGGGCCACACCGGGTGCACAACGACCAAATCGGTGAGACCCTGGTCGAACCAAACGGGGACTTCCCATTCGGTGGTGTCCTTAGGAAGTAATGCGAACTGCAGCACTGCTCCTCCGCGACCTCCAGTGGTACACATTATGACGGTGTTAACCGTTACCGAGTGACCCATTGACAATCCGAGAGCAATGGCCTCACCAATGGCGCCGCCAAATGCCTCCTCACCTAGCTCGGGACCCGGCACCTCGTACAGAGTCGCCCCATCACGTAACTCGACAGAGACTAGGGGCTCCACACTTGGCGGCGGCACAAAATCGTTAATAGTATTGGTTGTCATCATCATGGCAGTGCAATTTTGTTGTGGTAAAAATGAGCTTGCAAATGCAAGCAATAAAAAGGGAGCACATGCCCGGGCTGGAGACCCAGTCATGCCCTTGACGCACCGGTTACCATACGACGAGTGCATCGTGCGGTTGAGCGCTAGACTCAAGAATTTCTTGTAGCCATCCAACCTTGGGAAAATCTGGGCAAGGAGTGGATCCTCGTGCGCTGCGGTGGGAAAGTTCTCGCTGATGTACACCAGTGCACTGCAGTAGATTGGGGTGGAAATTTTCCGTTGCACTAGTGTTCTCCGCAGCGGTGGGTTGTGTTGCGTGTTATAGAGCGCCGCCAGCATGTTGCGCATGGCCAAGTTCCGCTCATCCCACATTACATCGAGCTTGTTGTGGTATTCCAAATGCGCCTCCAACACCTTGCGTCTCCAATTGAGCGACATCCCAGTGTTCAAGTCCAACAAGTCACGCTCCAGCACACTACTGTCTTTCTTCGCCATAAATGCTATCCGCTCCTGCGCTTTGGCGCGACGAGCGTCTTTGGCCTCCTGAGGGACTTTCGGGTCCTCGTAAAACGACACTACTCCAGGTGGGGCTCCGCGGCAGAGCTTGGACGTATCCGGCAGCCTCCCTTGGACCTTAGCGGCGCGCTGGTTGCCGCGCATAACGTCGTCCTCATCTGAGGAACCTAGCTTGATTGACGCTTTGCCGTTTCCCTTAGGCCCACTGGACGCTCCGAGGCCCTGGTGGCGCTTTTCAGCCGCAGTCCTTCCACCAGATTCTTCATCAGCATCCGCAAACTCATCAGAGTCTCTCTTGCGCCTGAATATTGCCTCATTGGGGTCACTGCATTCAAACAGCAACCACATTTCGTCTCCCAAGACTTGCTGCGCCTCTTCCGGGAACTGCGCGAACCTCTTGTACACTGCCGCACGGAAGAACACAGGCACAATCTCATCCAGCCTTGTGCTCACCAATATCTTGTCGCGCTCCGCAACCTCCAGTTTCATCAGTGTGGGGCGGACAGTATTCCCCATGATAATGTGCGCACCGTTGCCCAGGGCCCAATGTATGAACGGAAACTCGAGCGTGCAGATGTTGGTGTTGTATGTTCGGGTGTACATCATGTGTTTGACATCCCCAGCGGCTGCGCCCGATTCAAAATATTTCTTGAACAACTTGGCGCGCTCGTCCTCGCCGCACCCGGGGGGTATAGGGTAGTTGTCGAACTCTTGGCTGATAGCGCCGACAGCCGGTGCCGATGGGGCCTTGAAGCGGTCCATCACCAGCCAATTCAACGGAACATACCTCAAGTTGGCAGGTAATTGGACAGTCTCACGCACGATCACTTCCGGCCAAGGTCTAATGGGTATCGTGCCCAGCTCCTTCATAACGGTGTGTGCTCGGCGCATTTCTTGAGCGTGTTTGAACACGCGTGGGTACCAATCACGCCGTTGCTTCATGACCGAGTCAACCAATTCCCCCAACCCCACGAACGCTGCCTCCAGGTCAGGGAAATCGTCGACTTCGGCGTCGTCCACAACCGCCAGCCATTTACGCAACTCGTCAAGCCCAGGCCGGGGATACAACCGCCTGACCACGGCAGCCGCTGACTCAGTCTCCGACACATCTGTGTACTTCAATATCTTTTCAACCAGCCGGCTGTCGATCTCCGCAGACGGCCTGGCGAACACTTCACGAACCGAGTCACATGCAAGTAGCGGGAAGGAATACGCAAGCATCCCAATGAATGGGTTGCCGTTGCGGCTTGCAGTGTAGGCCAAACATACTGCCCGCCCAGCATACTCACGCAGCTTCGTGATGGGATCAACTATGGACAAGTCAGCGATGGCAGCTGAGAGTAACGCAGAGAACGACTTGCCCAGGTAGTATTTGCCCCCTCCGGGCTTGGACTTTACCATCTTGGTGACCTTGCTACGGCAAAATTCAACCTTCCGGATCGTCTCGCCGGGAATGGCAGGCCAAGACCCTTCCAATGTAATACAGCCGTAACCCGACATCGCTGCACGACATGCGTGTTCCATTGGCTCCACGTCCCATTCTCGCAGCAAACCAACGGTGTCATCACCTCCACTGACCAACAGCGAAACCGGCCGATAACCAAGCTGGGCGGTGGCAATGCAAATTGCGCCATGGTAGCTAATCAAAAATGATGACAAACAAAACAAAGCGGTAGCTGCCCAACCAGAGAAGTTCATAAATCGCATCCGTCCACTGAACGGGGTTCCGCCTATCTTGAACGACGCATGGACCGTGGCCTCAATAGACACTAGGAACTCCTCAACCACCAGCGGGTCAACAACCCCTGATTTTGCCAGAAGGGTTCTCACGTTCTTGATCCACAAACCAACCTGGACACCACAGCTTCTTTCCCAGCTTTCACCATCATAACCAGCGATCCGTGTGTGCATCTCAATCAGTGGCTCAGCATCCTCCACGTCCCCGGAGTGTATGGCGCGGATGATTAGCGTAGCTTTCTCAACTGAGTCCCATCCCGATGCAATAACCTGCTGGTTAGACATGAACCCATTGAGGGTAATGGCGTGTTGTGCCATGCAGCACAATGCTTTGTAAAAATCCTTGGTCAGTGTAAGACACATCGCGATGGCTTCCTTGGACGACACCGTGGCTCCATCCGGCCGCTGACGCTTGGATTCTGCCACGTACAGCAGTCTGATGGGCTTATCTTCTTTGCCTTCCTCGACTTTCATGGACACATTGATCTCAACCTTTCTGCCGGCTGAGCATGCGCCACGACCCTTGCCGTTTTGCTCGGCGGGCCCTCTCTGGGCGCGGGCACTGTACAAGGCGCAAATGTCACCACCACATAGATCGTAGCGGACACGCTCAATGTTGTCATAGTCAATGGCATATGCCGTTTTCTTGGACCCGCTGTGCGTCGAAAGTACGCAACTCGGAGATGTAATCATATTTCCCCCCCGGAACGCGTCTATCACCGCCATCACCATGTCTCTGGCCGTCAAGTCCCATATCTCAATCAGCTCATTGGGCACTGTGTAAGACACATTGACACCAGCCCGTTTCTCCAAAGCGTGTGCGTAGGCAAACACCGAATTATTGAAGAACGTCTTATTCCGCTTGACACCCAAAAGCCCGAGTAGATCTTCGTCGACGAACCAACGGAGTAGGGGGGCATTCGAACTCACAAGGACTTTCCGGTGGTTGGCGACAATGATGGTGGTCTTTCTCAGCCCGTATATGTCCCGGTTGTACCCGTCCAGCACTGGATAGTTGTCATAGGTTTTCCGTCCGCGCCACAGTGACTGGACGCCACCACTGTCCGCAAACTTTCTTTGGTCGAACAGGACAAGACTGTCAAGAACCACATCAGCGAAAAGCGAGAAATCCAGGGTTGCCACCTGAGATAAATATCTCGCAGCAAACTCGTTAGCAGGTTGAATGAGGTGAGTGTTGATCTCGTTGGCGATTAGCTCCAGGGCAGGGTGACTCACCTCAGCCGTTTTCTTCTTGCGCTGAATGGAACTTTGAGCAGCGCGGGCATTGGCAACAGCCCCGGGGGGGGTTGCAAACACTCGCCAGATATCTTTGCACAGCACCTCGAGATTTGCTTCCATAGCCCTGAGCCGTTCTTCGTCAACTCCGTCCACCACGATGGTGAACTGCCGATCCCCCCCTGCAAGTGCCACCCCCTCCCTCAGTCCTCCCAATGCTCCGGCGATGATTCTGCCTTGGGTGGTGGCATCCATCACCCTGATTACTTGCAGTAGATCGGGTCGACGGCGCACGGCGGCAACGATTGCGTGATACGAGACCTCGGCACTCTCGTCCAACACAGCGGACTTTGCACTGACAGACAAGGCAGCAAACTCAGTACGCACCACGTCGTTCACCACCCCTGCCTTCTTTATATCCGCAAAGTGCGCGATGTTTGCGGGTCGGCGGTTCAGTTCCCCAGTGATGGTGTTCTGCGTGATGGGTAGTCTGTTGTCCACCACCCGCCATCCTTCCAGCACCCGTTTGACCTCATAAGCCACAGGAGCACGGAACAGCTCAAAAAACAGGGGCAGCTGTGGACTCACAACGAATGTACTCATTGCGACAATGGTGAACACCCAATGGAACGTGCGCATTTCAGCGATAGCCACGCGTAGGGCCACCTTGTCATCATAACTGCCGAGGGCGTCCAAATAAACATCCAGGGACCATTCACCGACCGGATCGTACCCCATTCGCCTAGCGCCTTGCAAGCCACCAACCGTTAGCGATCCCAACAAGGCTAAGGGTGTGAGAGTCGCTATGTCTTGGCGCCCCCTACCTCTCCCACGCCGTGGTGGCTGAGGCCCGAACTGCCTTCCTAAACCCTGTGATTGTGGCGCCAGTCGCCGTGCTGTGCTCTCCAGTTCGTTGATGACGACCGCCCGCTGCAGCCTAACTCTGTCTCTTGCTGCTTCCTCCTCACCGTCCATTCGGGCAGTGAGCTCGATCTGTCGGATGCGGTCTTCTTGGGCGGCAACAGCCTCACGGCGTAGTTGCGCTTCAGTGTTCGGGACCTCTCGGTGTTCGGCCCGATGAGCACGAACCGCCGCTGCCACTCGTTCTTGGACAAGTTGCATGGTTAATCCGGCTCCCACGGCTACCTCAGCTCGGACTTCGGCTAAATCACGCTCTACTTGTAACATCTCAACTTCGGCCCGCATGGCAGCGGCGGCAACTGTGTGCCCATTGTTCTGATCGCGAACGATGGTGGCGTAGTTGGTTTCTGCACGCAACGCGTTGGCCCTTGCTTCACTCAAAGCAGCAGCCCTCTGTAGACGTGCTGTTTCCTCCTCCGTCGCGGCCCTCTCCACATCATCGTCACTACGCTCGCGCACGGCAACCTCAAACCCAACCGGTGGCAGACCCGCCATCTCATCGCTGAATGCTTTGAACCCTTCACTCACCAGGCGGAAGTGTTCGTTCACTTCCCGACTAAACACGACGTTGGGTTTCATCATAGCCACCATGAACAGCAGGGTGATGTTCATGCGCAGTTCGTCGGTGTCCATCCCGGGGGCGGACCGTATGCCAGTAGGCGCTAGAACAATTGCATCATGACCGGCATCAGCCAACTGTGGGTGCACTTGCAAGAAATATTCCGTGCGCTCACCACAGTCAATGGAGAGCATTTGTATGAACGTGAACGGCAAGTAGATGCGGCACAGATCGCTACCTCTGGTTCTGTCCTCCGTGCAGACGAACTCCAAAAACTCGCGGAGCGCTCTTGCCCAATCCGCAACAATTCTGCCGTCGGTGGGAAACGACAGCGACGCAGTCAGACGACCCAGCACCGGGTTGGCGGGCAGCATGATCTCGATTTCCTCATTCCTGCTGAGCCCCAACAAATCACTGCGCATACACAGCCGCACGCCAGAAGGGAACTCGACGCGGGCTATGTTGGTCACTCGGTTAAAATTGTGCACTGGCGCGGTGGCTGCAATCCGGGCCATGAAGCCGCTCTTCTGACTAAGAACGGTGAAGGCAAACCCCGAGACGGACACCACAAACATAATACGCAAGGCAGCCCGCATTCTGTCGTCCAATTGGGCACTATGGATACTGGCACTAATTGAAGCACACACGGCAGCCAAAGCACTAACGACAGAATCGGCGGTGAGAGTGCAAAATTCCCTGTACCCAACTTGTCGTGCCTCCACTGTGGGATCCAACATGAGGGCAAGGTCGCGCACAACCCCAGCCGCGGAGAAATGTTCTCCACAAATCAAGGTGTTGGACAAATCACACAATAAGTCCGCACACGCCGCCCTGGCTGCATGGATGGCTCCGACGTGGTGCAAGTTGTTTCCAATATGCGCCAGGGTCGCCAACAGTGGGGAGAAGTAGTTGATGATTCCGAAGACCGCATGTCTCAACACATTCAGTTTGCTGCTCCCTTGCGCTGCTTCGGCGGCCCCCCAAGCCACCCGAAGCAACTCTTGGTTGGGAAGGCCAAAGTCCGCACACACATGGTGGAACATCAACTCCTCAGAGAACGCTGAGCAGCACACATTCACGGACTGCACCAATCGTTTTGTGACGCAAACATTTCTGTTCAAGCTTTCCTCAATGCTCACCACTACAAGGTTTGCGACGGGTGCGAACCCAATGGGTAGAGACGCTGTCATGACAACGCCAATCTGCAACAAATTGATGTGTGCATCACTCGTAGTGTTGAGCATCGGAGACAGCATCTCGACCAGTTTGGCGGGCACAAACCCAGCTATGAAGGCCACGCACGATCTTTGGACAACGCGTGTTTCAGCATATTCCGGCTTGGGTTTGGCCAGACAACCGGTGAGTGTGGCTAATGACTTAAGGTCGGGGGGAACGGAGAAATCCATCTCGGCATCATCGTCCATAAGGTCAGCCCAATTGGCGTCCTTACCCAGTTCCCGAACGACTCGAGGTATTCTCTGCATGGAACGCACGATTGCGAAAAACCCAATTGGATTAGTAAGCGCTGTTCCGAGCATGTCAGCCAATTTATTACGCACCATCTTACGCCCATACTTCTCCAGCGTGCAATCAACTCCGTCGTAATCACGCTCAACATCGCTTGCCAATGCGATGGCCAAGCGCACCGCTCCTAACTGGTCGATCGAGAGTTGTGTAACAGAACACCCGTACACCCCCGGGTCTGTTCCCTCAGCCACGGGGCGCATCACACACTCGACACTGCCGACCCTGGTGGCAGAAATAGAGTTGAGGTCGACGACGAATGCCGTGAGCCCCACACATATAGGGTTGGTGATAACTGCACCACCCACCACAAGACTAGTCGGGAAGCGGGGTGAGACTAGGTTAGCATGGGTGGGCGGAAAGTGGACTGTGGTCCTCGTGGGATACGAACCACGCGTGTCTCCAACAAACCACACAAGCACAGAGTTGGTGTGGCCCGCTCTGCCAAACACGACATTCTCCTTGCAATGGACACGGTTGCGCACCGCCGCTGAGATGAAATCCTCCCCACACGCGGACTCCGGGTGGATTGCACTAACCGCTGATGATATAGCGGCCACTGGCTGATACTCTCTGGCGTGTTTTAGGTTGTGTAGCAATGCGGAGTGGAAGTTGCGAGACACAAAATTGACCTCCGGGATGTTGTTATGAGCAGCACTGAAGAACAGTAGAGACCCCTCTCGCAGCAAATTTCTTGGTTTATGAACCACGTCCTTTTTCTTGACGGAGACAACTGCCTTGTCCTGCCGCTTTCTCTTCTCCTCTCCGACCATCGCGGCAGAGACCTTAGCAGCCCAGGTAGCAATTGCGGGGTTAGGTTGTGCTTGCACAAGGAGCATAAGCTCATCGACTGTGGGATAGGCTGCAAACAATCGGGCGGCAGCATAGGTATCACCCTCATAAGGGTTTACCCACTGCCTTTCCTCTGTTCGCGCCACATACCCATCTGGAAGAGCAACCCCTAGCACATAGTCCATATCCTTAACCACCTGTCTACCACCTTCAGGCAGCAATACAGCCTCTCCACCGGCACGCTCGATCTTGCGCACCAGTTCGAGGTCTGATTTATTTAGGTATCCACCGCTGTGGCCCGCACCGATCCTGCGCGCTCCCAGTATCGAGAGGCGGGTATCGATCCTTTCCTCCATCTCACGCGCTATTTGCTTGGAAGATGCAGTCGGTGCAGGCAAGTATAATAATGACAAATCTAAATATGTTCCACTGACATCTTTCGTCGTGGTTATCCAACGAGCGGGGGGCCCATCTGAGCGCTTGACCCCCTTTGCCGCCTCCACGAGCAGTTTTTCGGTGATTACTTCAGTTTCTGCCATGATTGTTTTAAGTAGTAAAAATATCCACATTTTGTTACAAAACGTGCAAAACTAAGGCTTTCGCCATTCCAGCGCATTGCTGGAAATAGGTCGGGTTAGGTTGCTGGAACCTAGGGC
>Ga0228707_1000047_pt1 | contig 11956 bp, 6 predicted proteins | sample McNCre117_Aug_MT_FD_181472 | JGI IMG/M metagenome (GOLD analysis project Ga0228707, IMG submission 181472) | Metatranscriptome of freshwater microbial communities from McNutts Creek, Athens, Georgia, United States - 11-17_Aug_MT (Metagenome... | ecosystem: Environmental > Aquatic > Freshwater >...
GGAGCCTTTATGCTCCATATCTTCTTTTGACGCAGGTATGCGTAAAATACCAAATTTTTCTACCCTGCACAAGGGGGGCCTTACTGAGCCTTTGAGGATTTGCACCCGATGGAATTAAGATCAGTACGTTAGTTACACCTTCGTTATAGGATGTACGTCAAGCCATAGACGTTAAAATGCACACTGACAACTTTCGTTTGGCGACTTTATAACTTTACAAAATGACCAATGAACACAACAATAAGAAACAATGGTCCGCCGGCTTCGGAACCGGCTAGTTATCGCCTAATTAATAATGAGTAATGTACTCTTAGATCAGGGACTGCCTACAACTACAGTCCAGGATATGAAGAAAACTGTCAGACAGGCAGGTCAAGAACAGTCTGCAGATCCTTATACCGTCTCATCACAGACTGTATTTCTTCCTACGATTTACTCTGACCTTATGTTTGATCAGAAAAACATCTCAACCACACGCAATTTGGTTCAAAGATGGGAACTCACTCCTTCTATTAGTGGAGTGAATGGCACCATATATGAGGTTAAAATTGATTCGAGTTGGGTATTTGATAATATCAATCGATTTAAAGTGTCACGAGATTTCAATGTTTATAATGATTACATTCTATGTTTGGAATTAATGTTGAACGGTTCTCCCCAAACTTGGGGTTCGATCTTTTCAGCATTTTGTCCACATGGTTTTAATCTTTTTGAACCTTTAGATTACTTGTCAACTTTGGAAATCCTTAATACCCAACAATACATGATTCAACCTCTACACGTAAATTCAAAACGCACGTGGATGATCCCTACTGACAAACCATTTGACCATTTTAGAAATTCTGATGGCCATCCCGATACGTTTATTTTAGGAACCTTTACAATTAGGGTTCTTAATACAATACGGTCCACATCAACAACAACAAGTTCTCCTGAACTTCAGTTGTGGGCCTCGGCGTCAATGACATATGGTGGTACCATATATAACGGATCTGTTGCAATATAATGTTTATAGCAGCAGCAGTCAAAGGAATTGCAGATGCGTTCAACAAGTCTTCTACGGCTGGTATGAACCTCATGCAATATTCACAATATGGTCACCCTATGTATGAATCCGTTCAACGAGGGATTAGGGCTAATGAAAATGCACAAGCAGGTCTTAGTCAGTTTTCAAATTTAACAGCTTCAGCACATGCAAATGCAGTTAATAATACAGCTGGTATGTATGTACTTGGATCCTCGTAACTACGAGGGCAACTTTTGGAATCAATTGATGCTGCTCGAAATGAGAGAGCTGCTGCACTTAACACCAATGCAGTGCGTATAAATTCACAAGTCGGACAGCAGATTAATAATGCTACTAACGCTAATGCCGAATCGCAAGTAAAGTATCAGTCTGGGATGACTATTGCCCAAAGTATGTTTGGTGTTGCTGGTTCAGTTGGAATGCTTATTTTCGCGGCGACAAAAGGAGGAAAGCCCGAAAATTTGCAATCCGGAAACAACAATATTACACCAACTTTGAGTAATGTCAATGTCAATATGAATACCGGTTATTCAGGAGGTTCTCGAGCCAATGTCACTAGTGTGGGTACCACAAATACTCTCAATAGTGAGATTGGGCGAGCAAATGCTACTATTAATGAAGCATATAATACTTCCCTGAATACACAGATTTATGGACAATCCGGAGAAACTTTCGACGCGCATGGTTCAGGTACTGTCTTAACAACACCACCTAGATATTCAACCTTGCAAGTACAGGAATACTTGAGTCAACATGGACAATCTATGATGACTTCCCCAGCTACAACAACAGCCTGGGCTAGTGAGCATGGTCAAGACTTTAGTCATTTTAATGACTTGTCTGAGCCTGTACCCAGTACTTCTACAGGAGGGATTACTAAGGCAAGTGTTGTTAAGGGTCCTGAACCCTTTACATCAGCAGGCAAAGCAGCTGTCGAGTCACATCCGGATTTTCTTAACGTACCCGATAGCATGTCTAGTGAGACGCAAAAACAAAGCGATGAGCCTACTGCTAGTACTTCACAGACGCAGCCGGAAGAACAACCAGAACCTAGTATTTCATGATGAATATTACACCAGTAATGATCACTGAAGATCCTAATCCCACAGCTTCTACAGCTTGTGGTATGCTTGGGTTCACTCCCGCTGGAACTATGAATGATTGGCCTGGCTCAACGATGCCTTCATCAGCGATGCTTGCACGACCCGTTCTTGAAGAACGCTTGTCCGTTCCTATTTCTACAGCTAGTGATACCCTCATTAAGCGTATGGAAAATATTCTACCATTTGGTAATGATGGACAGTGGCGAATAATGCCGCTTGCATTATACCAATACGTTAACGGATCAATAACTTTCAAGTTTCAGGCAATGTGTACTGCTGAACTTAAAGGAATTTTTGCATTTCATATTTGGGATTATCCAACAGAGCATATGACAACAACTTCAAGTAGAGATGTGCATATGAGGAATCGTACAGAATTTTGGAACCTTGAAGAAGATGGTCCTGAGTTTTCACTTACTATAAACCCAACATCTAGATTTGGAACCAAGAAGAGATTTGATCCCATGCAAGATCGAACTAGTTCAAGTAATACAGATGCTAGAGCAGATATCCTGTTCTATACTCCCGATGATACAAGCACCCCAACTTTGTGGCAAGCTTTCGGTGAGTTTCCAAAGCATGGTGATACCGATCTTAATACAGGAGCCACTATGGAGATTTATCTTCACTCCAAGTTACAGTCAACAATAAATCTACCAGATACCGTTGATATAAATATTTGGACTAGTTACGCGAATCTTGGGCTTTCGTTCCCAAAATCTTATGCAGAAGCTAAGAATGATGTCAACGACCACTACACATAATACTAATGTGGTGGCTGAACAGCCCCAAGAGCAGTTGCAGGCGTATCCTATTGCGCCTACCCCTGAACGGTCTTCAACCGCACAGGGTGTGACTATGCTTAATAGTCCTGCAACTCCCGAGATATTGTTCGGAACTCTTAAACCAACTGGTTCTACTATTATAATCAATGGAGGAACTAATGGAAGCTCATTGCCTCTATTTGCATGGCGTGTTACACCATTCATACCTACCCTTGTTCCATCAGCAGCTCATATGGATAAAATTGCCACAGCTACTGTGACGAAAACAAGCACAGCTTGGGAAGCTCATACTATAGCAGACCGGGTTGCTTTTCACCATCCATTTACACCATTATCAGATATGGAGACCCACTACCCTGCAAAGGGTACTGGAACTCTTAAAAATGGAGTATTTCCAACTCGTGGCATTTGTTGCCACCAATATGGTGAAGAACCCTTGTTTTCTAGATGGGCTAGATCACATCGTGGTTGGAGAGGTACTATTTGTTATGCATTTAGAATGGTGGCGAACTTCACATCACAAGCCTATTTTAGAATTATGGTTGTGAATGGACGTCCCAAAGCTAGGGTTTATGATTCGAAAATACCAATTTCAGTTTTGCCAGCATATTGCCGGCTGTTGAATGGTGTTAGCGATTTTGCAAGCAATGGTTGGGTCCGTATTGATGCCTCAGAGAAGAAACATTTTAATATAGAGGTGCCTTATGAGCGTCTTCAACGCTATGAGGATGAACATCAAAAATCCGTGACTTATTCAACACGGGATTACAATACGGAACAATTCATTGTAGTGCAAATAGCTGGACAATTTACCTCACAATCAAATGCTCAGATACAAATAGAGGTTGAATATGGACCTGGAGCTGATTTTAAATTGTATAAACCAATTGGACCTTGGTGGATATTCTCATATGCAGCAGACCTAGTAACCGACTATGGTGAAACTGACTCAAAAGGAGTAATTTGGAAGCGGTTTAGAGACGCACGGAGAGTCTCATATATCATAGGAGACCATGACGTAGCCCCCAGCACTTGGCCCCGAGCACGCTGGGATGAAACAGTTGAACTCGTTATTAATAATACCACTTATACATTAGTGGCAGGAATTGAGAGTTCTCTTCGTCTTACAGACGATGTAAATAAATTGATCATTTCACCTTATGATCAAGGGGCGCCTACTAAGGCAGAAGCAGTGAAGGACATAAATCGTCGAAAGCCACTTTTTCTCAATGATGCCCACTGATAACACATGATTATAAAGTGTGGACTGCAGTCTGGTGTCTATAACACGGCTTATGATTTTCACAATTCTCGTGAAAACACGGCTAACGGCAGTTTACGGTGGTTCTGACTTGATGGTCCAAGACGGATTATGGAATTTGTTGTAGAAGCCAGCTATTACAAGTCTGTAGTAGCCATATGGAAATTATTACTATTTGATGGTAAGCGTATTACACGGAGTAGTCATCAGGAAGGCTCTGAAACGCCCGTCAACACGTAATCCATTTATGGGGGGGGAAACCCTGCACCGTGTGAGACAGCTATTAGGAGTAAACCAGGAAGCTATTCACATGATATCCTACGGGATTGATTGTATTACCGGATAATGGTTCTAGTTGAAATATGTGTGAACGGAGGAGTGATGGGACAACCATGTCTCTTAGTTAAGATATGGTTTTGGACTGTGCGCCGATACAATGTACGGAGCGCGCACCTTTGGCCACCAGGCCGTTGGTGTGGATCTCGTAATTTTAACTTGATCGCAGTTCAGGCGTGAGCTACCGCCCCAGCCCTAACGACAGGGGTTTCCCCAGGGCAGGAGGCAATTTAACCCTTTTCTTTTATGCAGACAATAATAATGACTTCTACTACTAGCTCTATCCCTGCTGAATGCGCTATGCTCAAGCAACAGAGTAATCCAAGGTCAACACTTCCTGGAGCGAATGAGGATAAAGAATTGTGGACGAACATGGATAGACCTCTGACACCGCATACTTGTGAGAAATGTGAACCTGTTGATCCTGTAAAGGGTAAACAGGCTAATGAGAAACTCAAGAAGATAACATCTGATACAGTAGCTAGGCGGCGAGAGGCAATTAGGAAACGATTCGAGTCTAATACACAAACCCCAAAAGTTGTTGCATGGAAAACTGTTTCCAAGGATAGTCTTCTTAGTGAATATACTAAATACTGTCATGGAATGCATACATTTGAACCACAGGCAGCACATAAGCGGTATGAGGAAATGCGTAAAGCACACTCAGAAGTTATGGACAACACAGAGCTTGAGTGGGACTATACGTATGGTTCTCTTTCACCTGTAGATGAGGCTGGTTATGGATTTGGTTGTGGTATAGCTAATTATACTAAGGTTATATTCTTTGCAGCAAAGCTAGGAGCCTTTGAAACAATTGAGGAACTTCAAAACTTCTATATGAAGTTGGAGCGTGAGGAGAATCCTTGCCTTGATATTGGACCAGATAGACCTAAATTGTCATACTCAGATACGCTAAAGTATTTTGTAACCCAAATGTGTGCTGGTCTTAAATTTTCGAAGACATGCTATGAAGCAGCTAAATTTTCATTGAACGCCATGAAGCGCAATAGCAAACAGATGAATGCCTTTGCGTTCCGTTATCTAGGAATTGTGTTTCTAATGAATTCTGGAGTTGATAATACAACGGACTGGAGTAAACTTACTACAGCAACCGCTTTTGCTCACCAGGAATGGACAACAAGCTCGCTCATCAAACGGGCTAAAGAACTTCAGGATAAGGATGAGTCTGCTAAACTCAAAGATATACAAAAGGAATTGGTCAGACGTTGTAGCCCAGAATATGCTGATGCATGGTTGCGACTAGTCAATAGTCCAACTAAAAATCAACACCATGCATGGCAAAACCGTATACGCACGGATCATTGGTTGAGGAGTTACATTAAGGAAACAAGGCAAGTACAATCAAATCATGCAATGCTTTGCCAATTGTTACATGTTTATATTCGGTATAGAGAGAAAATAAATTTGATTCCCTATAATGTATACATTTATTCAAAGTTCACCATACCAACCGAGGCAGAGGTCAAGATAATCCATGACCTTTTTCCCTTTGAGGTAACTCTAAATGCTTTGGCGACGAGTGACCGCAACACCCAAGGAACAATGGGGAAAGGAGATAAGATTAAGAATGATAGTGCTGGTTCAAGTAAAGATACTAGTGATGGACCCAGTGACGGGGAGGACGATCATTATGCGCTCTTCTCTGATAAAACTCTTGATCAGGTTGAAGAAGTTGTAGATAGTTTTGCAACTCCTGGAAGAACATATGCTTATTCAGATCAAGCAATTATGGTACAACCAGATGCTTTTCTTGTGCCTAATGAAGCAACATTTGCTGATTTTCCAGCTCTTGCAGCAACAGCTGTTAAAGAACTTCAGGATACAACCGCGGATTTGCGGCCTATACTTAATGAAATCAAAGAGCATAAAACCACAGAGATGTTAAATGGAGCAGTTGAGAAGATTAACAAATTGTGTGATACAATACAGGGACCAATTAATTCCCTTGATAAGCTTGTTCAAGGTTTAGATAACCCAAAGATCAAGAAGTTTATGAACACGCAGGTGGAATCAATTACAAAGTGTATGAGTAAGAATGAGGATGTTGCAGTCATATTAAAACCTTTGACTGCTATGATTCGAGCTTACATTCCAGAAGTTATTTTGGAGTGGCCAGGATTCAAGGATGCACTTGAGAATTTCCCTTGGTTTACCATGTTACTTTCATACATGGCGTACCAGAAGACAACAAACAAACTGGCTCGGTCAGTAATTATTGGAAACTTCCTTGTGCAATTAGGAGGTGTGAAAGTTATTACAACAGTTTTGAAAAATATTTCAGATTGGATTTTAACAGATACAAAATCTACACAAGGAACCTCTGGAGAGGATTCAATATTTTCATACATTACTGATCCAATATCACATGCTTGGGAGTACCTTAAAAGTAATGGTCTTCAAGTTGGAATGATTGGTGCAGCTTTAGCTGGCGTATGCGCCGTTCTAGGCTTAGCTTGGAGTAAACATGATAAACGGGACGAAACAACAGCAGCTCGTCTTGCCACTACACTCAAGGAAGCAGGTTTCATTTCAAATGGAATCCGAAATCTTGGACATCTTGGGAAAAGCATAACTGAAGTTGCAGCCACATTTTTCAGTTGGCTGTATACAAAAATTACAGGAAACGAGTGGGTCAAACCAGAAGACGGACTAGTACGGAAAATACTAGCACTCCGCACGATTCTAGATTTTTATAACTCAGATGCAGGTAAAACCCAGATGTATAACCATGCAGAACATCGAGAGTGTGCAAAAGGTCTAATCCATGAAGGTGATGTTTGTATGGGGCAAATTTATGCTCTATCAGATAAGCGTATGACAACTCATCTTTCTAACATTATAGGTCACGACTTGTCAACACTTAAGAAATCATACTTTACAGCAGTTGAACTTGCCGCCAATCGGCCAACAGAACGGATAACACCATTTGTAATAGCTTTTGTAGGTGAATCTGGTGTAGGTAAAACTGAAATGACTAAAGCTCTAGGTCGGAAGATTAATAAGGAAATTTTTAATGCAGAAGATCCTGAAAATCTAGCGAACTGGAATCCAAATGCGGATTTTCAGGATGGTTATAATGGTCAAAAGGTTGCTATTGTTGAAGAGGTAAATGCCATACAGACACCCGAGGCTGTTGCCCCTTTGCTCCAATTGTTTTCATCAGCACCTATGGTTGTTGATAAAGCAAGGCTTGAGGATAAAGGGCATGCAGTTTCAGCTGAGGTGTTTCTGACTACATCAAATACGATCAAAACAGTGGCAGAAAAACTTACTGCACCCTGGGCTATTGACCGGCGAAGAAATATTCTTATTGAACCGCGAATTAAAGCATCATTCAAGAGCGGTAAAAACGCCAATATTCAAAAGATCAAGGAACAGCGTGGAGAAGATTCAAAGAATTTTGTACATTGTGATTTCTATATTTTGCATCACGATGGAAAGGATGTGAGAGGTGATAATCACCCAATATTTCATGTCACATACCCGGAATCACACCCGAATAAAGGGAAAAAGATCTTTAAGGGATCCTCAAATCCATTGTCATGGCCTGATGTTGTGGAACTATCAATGAGCTTGTTACAACACCATCGAGCCGTTGAATCAGAGATAACACAGACACATCCATTTAAGAGATCAATTGATAACTTGAAGGTCATTGCTGATATGATTCAAATGGCACTAGCTAGACCAGAAAAGTTGTGGGGAATAAACACATCTATCAAGGAGGTTCGAAGGAGAGCCATGGCTATGATGGTTGCACAATATGATAAGATTCAGACACAAATCGAGCAACTTAATGCATATAAGTTGACTCAGAATGTTCCAACAATGCAACCGTTACCTAAATTAGAGGATTTTCTTGGTGAGGAGAATACTGAGGGTACTGCCGCTCAGACAATCCCATTTATGAATGCCAAGAAAGAGATACATTTGGCACACCCCAAGTATATATCTAGCGAGGGGGTCCAAGCACAGGTTAACGACATCCTACCGCGTTCGGTTGTATCAGAGCAGTTTGAAGGTCGGGGTCCTGAGTATGACCTTAGGGTTCCTGCCATTATGATAAAGGATGTTAGGAATGTTAAGACTGTTGCAGTATCTATGGATGTAGATTTCGCGCGAATGGTTGGTATTTCGGCATTTGGAACTATCGTTTGGCGAGGCCAAGATGATTATAGTCTTGAGGAAGTGAAACACCAAGATTGGTTTAAGCGATCTCTTCAATATTGGAATAATCTTACCATGGAACAAAAACTTACATTCTCCGACTATGTTGAGGACAAGATTGAGCCTATTGTCTCAAGCCGCACGTTCTTTGTGAAATACTGGTACTCAGCTCGTAATTTGTATAGGGAATTTTCACTCAAGTACCTGTCACCAATTGCAGCATTTTTTAGTCTCAGTGCTGAAACAAAGGCGTTTATGCGAGTGCTGTTTGGAGTGATGTTGACAGCAATATCACTCACTGCGATTGCTGTAATCGTTGAGCTATATGCTCCGGAACCAACATATCGTGGTACCATGAATCCGTATTCGGGTACAACAGCCAGCACAAAGGCAGCACAAATTGCAGTTACTGGTATTCCACAGAAGGTTGCTCGTTCAGCAATTGGAACATCTACTGGGATATTCATGGAAGCCCCAACAAATAATGTCGAAGCAATTATTAGCAAGGTTTCACGGAATCTGAGACTATGTTATGTTGGAAACGACGCATTTCAAGGGATCTTTTTAAAGTCGAATATTATGCTTATTCCTGCGCATTGTGCTATCTCTGTTAAAGAGGCAGGTTCAATCGAAATTTTTGACGCAAAGAGTGGAGAAACAATTATGTATGAAATTGAACCACGAGATCTCGTCAGTTTAGGTAAAACTAAGGATCAAGCACTTTTACATGTTAGAGATCATACTATGATGCCTGACATCACAAAGTACATTCCAGAAACATGTGATGTTTTTGCTGTTAAGCAAGCACCTATTTCAGTTGCTGCATATACAACATCAGCAAACAGGAAACAAGTTATTCTTCGTGACACTAGGTATACAGGTGATATCAATCCTGAGACTAACTTCAAGGTAAATAACACCACAGCAATGGGAGACGCTCTTTCTTATGAGGCACGTGCACCATTGGGTTCAAGTGGTGGAATGGTTTTTACACTTGCAAACAAAGAACAAAACCACCCACTCTTTGCGATCCAATCTGCACGTTCAAATGGACTTAAGAACAAGTCATTCGTTTCTATCCTAAATAAGCAAGAGCTTGTTGATCTAGCTAAAGAAATGCTTGAAGTTGAGTATGAGAGAGATCAAGAAATTGCTGATACAAATGTCATTGGCACTAATGTTACACTCCCCCCTGTATTTACAGATGGAGTGGTATCACTTGAGTATGTAGGTGAGATTGAAGACCCAAAATATATTGCATCACCATGGAACTCACTTGGTTACATAAAATCGCCCATCTACGACATTGTGAATCGGTTTAACTCTGAGAAGCGCCAACCATCTATCATGAATCTATCAGATTCGAGATGGCGCAAATTTGAAGGTGTTTTGGTTGACCCAATGCAACATTCCATTCTCAAGACAGCTCGAGATAAAGTAATACACTGGTCGCATGAAGAGATTGACATAGCTATTGATGCAGTTTCTGATTATATGAAACAAGTTTTGCAAGTAACTAAGCGACCACTTAAGGTTTTAACGATTGAGGAGGCTATACACAGTGATGAAAATCGTATGAATCCACACACGTCAGCTGGAATGCCATGGAAAGCACGCATTAACATGAAAGGTAAGGAGGGTCTATTTCGGTTTTCAAGTGACCCTGATTCTCCAGGCACAATTGAGTATATTAATCAAGCATTTTATGATGAATGTGTATACACCAGAGCTGCATATCAGAAAGGGTTAGTGCCACCCTCACACACTTATATTTTTGCAAAAGCAGAGCTGAGACCTATTGAGAAAATTTGGAAAACTCGATCAATTGATGTGGTCTCAGCAACTACAGGAGTCGTATTTAGACAGTATCACCAAGATCTGACAAATCGTATGATTCTTCTAGGAGACGGAAGCCATCCTTGGACTTTTGGCATAAATCCAAATTCGTATCACTGGCAAACGATGGCTACCTATCTTAAGGCAACAGCACCAGATCACATGGAACCTAAATGTTTTGACTTGGACATCTCAAATTGGGATGGCCATATGACACAACAAATTGCTGTTGCGGTTGCACGCATATGTTCAAATTGCTACGGTTCAGACGAACTTGTTCGGAAAGCTATGGCTATGGAAATGATAGGTTCTTACTCAGCCTTTGAGCGTCATGTCTTTAAGAAAACACGAGGCATGTGCTCAGGCTGGCCAGGCACAACACTGTATAATACCATTGGCCATATCCTTATTGGATACATGATCTATCGGCGCATAATGCTTGCTGGCAACCAAACAGATAAGCTAACATTCCAAGACTGGCTTTTCTACACCTGCCCTCGCTACTATGGTGATGACAACATCACTTCGGTAAGACCAGAAATACAAGGGTTTTACAATGGAGTCACTGTATCGCGCGAGTATACTCGGGCAGGACTTCCTGCAACACCAGGAACAAAAACAAATCAGTTCACAGAGTTCCTTCCACTCTCAGAAGTTACATTTCTCAAACGTTCATTTGTTTGGGATTCTAACTATGGGATTTGGCTCGCACCACTAGACAAAGGAGTTATTTATGACATGGTACGTTGGATCAGAGTGAACAACAAGAATCTAGTTTTGGCACAGTTTGTTTCCAATTTTTACGATGCAAGGCAAGAAATGGTTTCACATGGCCTTGCGGAATACACTGTGTTCCAAACACTAGTTCTCCAAGCCGCACAAAATGCTGGATTGCATATCTATATCCCAACAATTGCATATTCAGACATTATGAGGGAACGGCTATCTAACTATTATGGCGCATAAGCTTTCCCCAGTTTGAGAGTCTTTTTCAGTACTATTTTTTTATGCTTGAAAACTTAAGCTTATGGTTGGAAAAGGAGATATGGGTCTCTTAGGAAAGAACGTAAGACGAACCCTTGCGACTCAGATAGAAAGTACATTAAGGAAATCGCTGAGGGCGGCCCGCTTCACGGGTGGTCAACGCAATCATATCCGCGGATAAACCCATTTTCAAATGATTACAACTGATATCAAAATTGTAATATCACGTTTCGCTAGATCTCGCTTTTCAAAAGTCGAGATCTAAAAGTAATTATTTCGAAAACAACCCCATCAAAATTCAAAATTAAATCCACCCTTCAGGTGGTTCAAAATTATCAAAATTCGAAGAATTCTTCGGGGTTGTTCTCACTGAGTGGGAATCTCTATAAAATTGAGATCAACCCTAGTCATCAAATTGGCTGGTTGGTTGGACAGA
>Ga0228707_1000054_pt1 | contig 11649 bp, 18 predicted proteins | sample McNCre117_Aug_MT_FD_181472 | JGI IMG/M metagenome (GOLD analysis project Ga0228707, IMG submission 181472) | Metatranscriptome of freshwater microbial communities from McNutts Creek, Athens, Georgia, United States - 11-17_Aug_MT (Metagenome... | ecosystem: Environmental > Aquatic > Freshwater >...
ATTCTAATGGTTCCCATCCTAAAGACAATAGAAAGTCTTTAGTCTCGGCATTTGAGTTTAGATCAGTATTACGAAAGCTAATGCGACTAAAGCAGCCAGCAACGGGACGATGGTGAACATCATACCCAGAAGCATCGAGCCAAGTAACAACGCTTTGTGAATACTCCCCTGATTTAAGGAAGGGTTTTCGTATATAGTTATATTCCCCGTTTTTCTTAATCTCTTCAATTTCCAAGACTTTAGGAAGTTTGGGTGTAATAACTTTGTCTATACGCTCAATCCATTTAGTTAGTTGACGAATACACGTTTCCATGTGTTCTTTATCAACCTTCCAGCCATACTGCTCTTGCTTTTGTAGTCTGGTAAACAACTCAAACGACATGAGAAAAGCATTACGCCAGTTACTTCCTTTTGATTCTTCAAGTAACGCATCGTATACTAATTCCGTAATCTCTACGTCTTCAGAATTACGATGTAACATGGCGTCTGAGTATGTTTCCCAATCGTCATGTTCAGGCTTACCCCTACCAACTCGATAACCCCACGATTCTAGTGAATGAGGGCCAGCTTTTTTGTTAGGGCAATTGAATGGTACAAGCCTATTAGGACTCAACAGTCGAGACATGATTAGTGTATCAACAATCTTACCTTTGAACTCCCATCCATATAACTTCTTCAGTAAAGGGAAGTCATAGCCAATTCCATTATGAGCAATCAGTACGTCGAACGTATCTAGATAGTCAAGGAATTGTTTTACGAAGTCAGCTCCAGGCCAAGGCCAAAACTTCTTCATCTCACCTTTGTAGACCTTTACAGATCCACAGTGCATCTTAGTAGCTTCACGAAGTAATCCGTTAGCCTCTATGTCAAAGATACCTATCCGCATAATCTTTCCTAATCTCATCTAGAGAAATGATTGAACGATTTACAGTAGGCCATAGGTTCTCAGGACAACAGTTAAAGTAACGAGGATCATCTTGTAACTTAGGAAAGCCTTTCATCTCTACCTTAATATTCTCGTAGTGCACATGACCATGGAGGTTACGTTTACCACGAAGCTCATCAGGATGAATTGGTGCATGACTAAGCCAGAACTCTTTATACTTGACAACACCATATACTTCTTTAAAGTATTCTAGGTATCGCCAAGTAGGGAGTTGATCGTGATTACCACGAATCAAATACTTCTGACAATTAATACGTCCAATATCTTCGATGTAAGGCTCATAGAAAGCAATGTCGCCTAATAGAAATAATACATCGTTCTTACGAATTACTTCGCAGTCCTTGATAATACGTTGTCTATTAGCTTCTTCACTCTCAACTTCCGTTCGGAACTTGGAGATATTCTTGTGACCGAAGTGCCAGTCAGAACCAAACCATACGTTACTCACGATATAAATCCTTTAGTTCGTTTCGGAATCGCTGAACAATCTGATGACTTTTAGCATATGAATGATCTGTGATACGACTAATATCAATAGCTGAGTATCCTTGCTTGAAGAACAGTGTAAGAACTTCAATCTGTACTTCACTCTTTGTCTCAATCAGTTCATAGATCTCGTTCATAATACGTTCAGGATAACTAGGGCAAGCCACAGACTCCTGTTCGTCTTCATCTAGTTCAACATAGATGTAACCTTTCTCTTCGTTCTTGAAATCACGCAGAGCATTGTTCATAAGCATTGCAAACCATTGGTTGAAACGCTCTGGGTCACAAGATCGTCGATAACGAATAGCACGTTCATAAGCTGTTTGAACAACATCTTCACCAGCTTCGGGAGAGCCAGCTCGAAATGTCATTTTCTTGACGAGCTTCTGACGATTATCCAAATAATGTTGTTCAATTAGTTTAAGCATTACACAATCTCGTTAAATAATCCTGTTGCTGCATCCCAATACAGCTTATATCTTCCTGTTTCTCCAAACTCTCGGTCTTCCAATAAGACTAATGTTCGTAGATTTCTTTCTTCAGGTCGTAGATTTGGGTCTCGATTTCCTTCAAGTCCGAGCATGAGGTTACACGAGCGAGCCATAGCACGAGATCCAGCAAACTGACTTGAAAGAACATCCCCACCTCTTTCGTGAGGTGGCCCACTGTCTGGATTACGAAGATGGCAGAAAATGAAAATAACAACATTAAGGTCAAGGGCCATAGCAGACAACTCTTGAGCAATTTCTTGAAGCTTGACGTTTGCACTAGCAGCATCCATTCCGTTAGTTAAGTTTGTGATTGGGTCGATGATAATAGCCTTACATCCTTCAGCCGCTGCTGCTCGAATGTCTGCCTTAAGAGTATCAAATCCTACGTGTTGATACAAGTTCAACATATAGAGATGATCATCTAATACCTTACCAGCTTCGTCATAAGCTTTCTCATCGAATTCCTTAGTAGGATCGTGAAAGAACTTACCGACTAATTTACCCGCAACAAGTTTGTAGGTTTTCTTGTTGCTCTCTTCAGGCTTGACAAGAAAGACTTTCCATCCATGTTCCTTGATAAAATGTGCTGCAAGGGTGTTAACGATTTCCGACTTACCTTGTTTCTGACCAGCACCAATGTAAATCGTTTCTCCCAATCGTATACCCCTGGTGGCTTTCGTAATGTGTTCCCAAGGCCACGAGATACCAAATTGTGGCGGTTCTTTACCTGCCTCGTGTAAGTCATTGCCAGAAACCAAACGCGTATTCTTTGGTTTTTGGGCATTGAATTGACAGGCATTATAGGCTGCTTTAGAACGACCGTCGATAAGCGACTGATTAGCGTCTTTGGATGGGAGAGCTGCAACCATCGCATCAGGGGCAATCCGTAATACATCTTCTACAGCTTTCTTTCCTGGCTCGTCATTATCAAATACAAGGATGATTTCTTTAAAGTGACGCCGAATGTCAGGAAGCATCTTAGCGAATTGCTTAGACGCACCACCCGATCCATTACTAAGAGACACCACAGCAGGATTATAGTCTGCATATTGCGTTCCCTTATTATGCTCTTTAAAGATTTGGAAGAGAGCTACTGCATCACATTCTCCCTCTGTAATGAACAGCTTCTTACCACCAGTTTGAATGGCTTGTTGCCACCCAAAGAAGTCAGCGTTCTTAGTGGAACCAATGGCCCACATACGCTTGTTCTCAATCAATCGTACTTTATATCCAATCAACTCATCACCGTTATAATACGGATAATAATGAGTTACTGGAGTTGCACCGTCAGTCTCAGATAAACCAATCTTAATACCAAAATATTCAAGATACTCTTTCTTTAGCTTACGATCAGGGAGATCAACCGTTTTATAAGTTGATACATCCTTGATCTCAGCTTCAATCTGCTCAGGAGATTTGGTTAACGCTGTTGGTTTATAGCCTTCAGGTTTATCTTGGTAAGGATCTGGTACATACGTTCCACAAGAGAAGCAGAAACCATCATACTTACCATCTTCACGAAGGAAGGCTTGCAAACCTGAAGCTGAGTTACATTTATCTGTACGGTGTGGTAATTTTTCCACACATTTAGTCAATATATTCCCCCGATCCTAATGGAAATTTAACTTTATCAGCTCGATCTGTTACACAGTATTTAGGAATAAATTCAGACGAGAACCACCAATGAGTACCACCCTGTTGATCGAAGTAAATCCAACCAAATAACAGTGTCTTAGAGAGTTTACGTAAACCATATTTAAACTCTCCAAACTTAACTACGTGTGGTTTAAACGGGTTGAACAGCTTGAGCATCAGTAGTTACCTTAAAGAACTTCATTAATTTAACCAAACCATTCACGTTGTAATTAGGGAGTTTATACAATCGTTTCTTGATTTGATGGATGTGAATAAGAATCTGAAGTTTATTCTTCTCATCTTTCTCTTTATCAAACGCATCGAATAGCATAGCCATACGAGACTCCAACATCAGAGATTCTTGCAATGTTTTAGTTACACCTGATTTGATTGACATACAGTTCCTTTAAAGAGAGCAGGGGTTTGAGGGATTAGTTTCTTTTGGATACGACGGATCGTTTCACAGTATTCTTTAAAATCGAACAACACGATTGTGTGTGTATCATCTTCAGCCAACTGTGCTTCTAACAGATCAACGTCAATCTTCTCGAAGTCTTTCAGATCAATTTCAGACAGGGCGCTCATGGCTTTCTCACTTTCTCCAAACAAATGATTTTCATATTAGCTTCATCAACTTGTAATGCACAAGCCATAGCAATTGGGTCAGCAGATTTGCTAATTATCGTATTACGATTATCGAAATACGACTGTGAAGATACAACAATTATAACAATAGCTGTTACTACAATAGACCACAACGTTAACCAAAAACGATTCTCACTCATGTCTTACTCCTTAATGCCGTGGGCGGCTTCGATTGCTCTGGCAAAACCTTCATGCCCTTGCCAGCGTGGGTAAAACAGTGCAGCTATATCGCCAATCTTCTCATCCGTCAGCGGCTTGCGTTGTTGTGGTGTGGTGTAGAGCATCTTTTCTACAAACCTAGACCCTTCACAGACTGAACAATAGTAGTTGTTGTTTTTGGGGTCATAGCCATCACCGCCGCAGTTGTCACAGCGAACGTCATACGCCACAGGCTCACCCTGCTCTTGACCTTTACTCATACATTTTTCTCCAGAGGGAATTGACTATTACTCGTATTGTTGAAACTGTTCGACATATTTCTCCAATGTTGTACCAAATAAACCTGGCGCTGTGTTAATTTCTAATACAAAATATTTATTTTGCTTAGCATTGTAAATCATATCAACAGCACCAAAGTCAAGATTAAGAGCATCAATAGCTGTAACTGCAATGTGATGTGCAATTGCTGGTAATTCAACATCTTGATTGGCATAATTAAAACCATTTGCATGATTACGTACTTGCCAATTCACATCACCATCAGGTACATCTAAACGTCGTTTCTTCTCTTGTGCAAAGAATGATTTACCATTCATTACATGGATACGATACTCCTTCAACTTGGGGATATACTTCGTATAGAGGGGTACATCTGGAAGAATAGAGCCTTTACCATGCAAGGTAATACCTGCACCACTATGACCACGTAGTTTGGAACGAGCTACAACACAAGTGTCGTTCTTAATCAGCCAAGATTCAGCAACCTCTTTAGATGTTGTATATTCCGGAATATCTACATCACCAATAAGGTGTCTGAATGTTTCCAGCTTATTGGCCGCACGATTAACAGCTTCACAACTGTTAATGATCTTATCTGCGTTGATCTGTCGTTTAATATCGGAATTACCCCAATTAATCAACATACCACGAATACGTAAGGGTTTCCCCTCTTTACGTACTCGTTTGATATTCAACGCTTCAGCTAGTGCTTTGGCTGACCCACTATACATTTTGTATGGAATAATCTTCATTCAAGTGCTCCTGCTTCACGACGTGCTTTAAACATTGCAAACTCATTCAATATATTACGTTGAATGATGTTATTTGCATCATCTGGTAAGATGTTTAAATTAACTTCCCATTCCATGCCAGTAAGATCATAGTCTTCAATAACCCCTGCATCCATTGGACGTACTGGAGGAGCAAGCATTGCTCCACGACCCATACCTACTGGTGCAAACTCATCTTCAATATCATCCCAGACAATTTTGTTCAGTTTTGGCTTAACCTTAGGTTTCTCAGCAGGAATCTTAACTTCCTTAAACATATAAGGAAGATCAAGAGACAATGAGAAGTTAGTACGCATATCGTTAACTTCATTCTCGTAAGTGAAGAAACGATATACATCACCCAATACCATCTCTAAGAACTTAGCTGGTGGTGTATTGACGAATAGATCGTGAATCTTACGTGGATCAGCATATTGCTGAGAGAACTCACGCAAGTTGTACAAGGCCTTCAACCAGATACGAATGTAATCTGGATTGATGTTACCTGCCATTCCACGAAACTCAACACTTCCGTATCGAGCTGTAGCTGCTAAGTTAATAGCTGCATACTTCAATTCTTCCATATTTAAATGGTGAATGAATCGAGCAGGGTCAGAGAACATTTGACCAATGGCATTGATAATGAAGTCAGCATCACGAAGACGTAGACAGAAACGATTACCGATACGCTCGTCACCACAATAACGAATCAAAGACTCTTCAATGATGTAATATGTGTACACCAAGTTAAGGTAGTGATGAATGTGCATATCGAGAACATTCATGTGTACGTGAACGCTAGTACGGAATGAGAAATTAAACTTGGTTTTGTTAGCTTCACCTCGTTTAATCAAATCCATGATAGCGTCAATGCTGGCGTCTAGAGCAAGAGGCTTTTTAAGAACATACTCTGAACGACCAGAAGGATATTCCCCGCGAAGAGAACCGTCATCACACTGATTCCAAGCACAGCCAACATCAAGGATAATAGGAAGTCTCTCACCTTCACATTCGATTTCAATCCCAAAGTCACCCTTCTTATTTGCCTTAGCTAAAAGTTCGTACAGTTTTGTCATAGTTTGGATTCAACAAGAGTTCAAGATGTTCTTTACCTTCATCGAACGTAATACGATTGGTACTACGTGCCAGCTTAGGTAAAGTCCCTACACGATCCATTTTGTAATAGATGTTGCGTTCTTTATCAATAGCGAATTGACGATCAAAAGCACAGATACCCTTGGTATTAACTGCGATCTTAGTTGCCAATTGCAATGATGGATACTGACCAGAGATTGTGTTATGCCAATCTTTAGAGTGCATTCGGGTTACAAGTTCTTGAGCATTACGGAAATGACGATAATCCTTAGGCTGTGGGCCTACGTATTGGATAACCGTATTAGATCGTGTGACACCCACACTAAAGCGACGAGCAGGACGACGAGCTGCGTAGAAAACGTAACCATCCGAATTGACAAAACCTAAACGAGTCTTCAGAGATTTGAACTTGTCGTAATTGAAATCAACGACAGATTCTTTACCATGTTCCAAGTTAAGGATACGCATCTTTCGTCCAGCTCTAATCACTTTAACTGGATGACCCTCGTACATACAAACACTGTCAGCATACAGCTGAGCAATATCGTGTTCACTGAGTTCAGGCATAGCACACCTCAATCTTCTCAGCCTCGATAATCTTCTTAGCTGCTTGTTTATCGCTATTGTTGATAATGTCTTGAATGTCACCGTACTTTTCAAACAGTACGTTACCACTGATAAGACGATTCATACCATCAATAGTGTTACGATAAACCCAACGCATCAATGTCTCACTCTTGAGCCAAGCATTTGACAGAGTACGATACTCCATACCATATGGCTTATAGCGGCAGCAACCCGCTTTACCATACATTTCTCGTCGTTCAACGTCATCATCGTACATCAAGCTAGGTAAAGCCAGCATGAAATCCATCTGCTTTGCAACATCGTTACACATAGCGATATGACCACCATCTTGGGTGTCTTGATCGTTAGTCCATCCGATATGCACATGACCTGATGCTGTACGCATTGGTCGATTAGCATTGGGCTTCACGTTAGTCATGCCAGTCCATCCATTGTAATCTGGGTCACAACCCAATTCCAATGCAGCTTCTGGCTGTGTCTTCATGTAGTCAGCATCGAAGTGAGCAACAGGAACAGCAACAACTTCATACTCAGGAACCATCAGTTTCATTGTATTGAATACGTGTTGCACGTTAATGCAAAACTCATTCTCATCACGAGCAGGATCAATATTGAATTCAAGGGCCATACCATCAACTTGGACAGCACCCTTATCCACCTTCATCGGATGTTTTTTATCGCCTTTAATGAGGCCATACGCTGATTTAAACACACCATTTTGTTTGACGAACACTTCAGGATCGCAACCTACGAGAAATTCCATTTTACTACCTCTTTAATTAAATTGCATTGACGGACACTTTAATGAACCCTGTAACTTCTGAATCAATAGCACAGTGTTGGCAGACGCATTGACCTTCGGTAGTTAAGATATGCTTGTCTGTGGGAAGAACATTAGAACTGCACCAAGCACAGTCACCATATGCACCAACCCAATCGTTGTAGGAGAGTTGTTGTTTCTTATGACCCAAGTATGTAGTGAAGTTTTCATCTTCACCATCACCAACAGGGTCTTCAACTTCTACACCCACCAGTTCAACAGAATGAACAGCTACTTTGTAATAGCTTCCTGTTGTATCCATCACTAGACCGTTAATATCGGCTGTGATGATTTGATCAATGTAATCCTCAGTCTTGATATTCTGATTGCAATAGAATCGAATAGTGTAACTAGGATTATTTTCATCGAAACAAATTAGATAACGACTACCTTTGTCGTCAGTATCTTCGGCTAAGACTTCAAGAACTACTCCCTTCGAGTGTGCGTAACCAGCGTTTAAACTCCTTGACAGATGCTTCAGCGCCTCTTCGGACTTTACTTCGGTTGTTTTGGGAACCACCCTTAACTTTCCCGTAGATGTAAAGCCAGCTTGTTGCTGTTGGACACGATTGTAATCAGTCGTACCAGTAGCTGTCTGCGTAGTAGCGGCTCTCGGATAAGTCACAACTGACTGATAAGGCTTTCCCGTTGATGGCATATAACGAATGTGCGTCTTGTCCATCTCTCCAGTCTTGCTGACCTTAGTAGAATACAGGCGATCTTCAGCCAACAGCATTGGCTTAGTGAACTCCAAGTTGTTACGGCTAAGAGCGCCTTCCAACATCCATGCTTCAGATGCCCAATACATCTTCTTACCATCAGGAGAGTACGATACGAATAAGGTACGCTCTTTATTACGAAGCAGGTTGATTGTTTCAGCTTCCTTATCCCACCACACCAATGCCCAAGCACCAAGTACAATGGTCATTAAGTCTTCAAGACCCTTGGTTTCAATGTGGTGATATAGATTCTCACTATCTACGGTGAAATCACGAGCATCAGCCAACTGCCATTTGTTAGTCAGCGTACCATTGTGAGCACCGATGAGCGAGGTAAACTCGTATGGATGAGCATTACGGTCATTCACTGCACCTTGCGTTGCATAACGATTGTGACCAATAATTGCTCGTTGGAAACCGATGAAAGATTTATCGTATGATTTACGATCCATCAGACGATATGGGTCGCCAATGCCTTTCGCAATATGATGACCAGCTTCACCTCGGTGGATAACAGCAACACCAGTGCTGTCTACTCCCCGTACTGAGTCCATAATTAGCATATTGTGAAATGCTTTTTCATCTTGTGGTGTCAATACACCAGCCATACCTACGTGTCCACACATTTGAGTTACCTCGCTCGATTTAGTTAAAGAATTTCTTGAAGGCTTCAATAGCCTCATCAGTAATGGTTGGGCCTGAGTTAGCCTCTAGAATCTTGAAGTCTTTACGTGTATTAGCTACAACATCAAAGCCTACAAAATCCATAGCCACTGCCCTAGCCCCTAGTTCACATTGTCTAATCATCTCCTCAAACCCACGTAATTGACGACGCATTAGATGCCATTCACCATCAATCACTTCCTTAGCATAGATACCGATTACTTTCTTATTGAATACAAGAATACGGTATTCCTTCTTGTGAAAGAAATACTTGGTATACAAATACGCCTTAACGAGTTCATTAGGATGACGGTATTCAATACCCTCATTCTTACGTCCACCTTTTACAGTATGACATACCACTACCTCATCATCATCCCACATACCAGCCACTTGTTGACGACCAGTAAACGAAGGAATAGATAGTTTAGATGCCTCTAATGCTTGGAATGTTAATAGTTTATTAATACAACAGCGTGTATTAATCTGAGTATTAAACTCTTTAGTGAACTGATTACGTCTGTATTCACTACATCCGTAGTTGATAATCATCTTAACATGATCACCTACTGGATAATCCTCTTTGTAAGGGTTATACATACGAATACCAAGGGCATTGGCTAGTCGTGTAGCACTCTCTTTACACGCTTTGGGAGCAAGAATGATTTTCATATTACATTAGGGCTGGTGGAGTTTTATCACGCTGTTGTTTCTCATAAGCAGCTATTTGCTCAGGAGTCCACGGTTTAGGTGGACTAGCTGATGGAAAGGGCCAGCTTGGTACAGGTGGTGCGGCGGGTGCTATCATGCTTTTATTTCCTTTACATCAAAACAAACCAAGCGAAATGAATCAGAGACACTGAACACATGACTCGGCCAAGCAAACCAATAAGCATATACCCATCATAGGTATGCCGCTCATCTTCAACAAGACTATGCCAATACTCACACCACATCAACAACAATCCACAGATAAACAACATGACGTTCTCCTACTTAAGAAAATCTATAACGAAACAATATAGACCAATACAACACAAGACAGTAAGGCTAATAGACATTGCAATTACTGCAATACCTAAAGCACCCATTACACATTTATCAAGTAAGTCTGGCATTAGCAACACTCACACATAGGAACTTTCGCAGCTGTTGTAGCCTTGAAAGAATGATCGAAGTAACGCTCAAGCAGGCTCTTGAAATATTCAAACATACCTACATACGCTACACCTACAAACTCAGGATGTGGTTGGAAGCACAGACACTTTGTATCCTTATACCATACAACCTCAACATCCTCTTGAGACGTATCTCGATTGAATACTGTATGATCCCACCACACACGTTCACCACGAAGGCCAGCAGAAGCCACTAGAACGCCCTCAGGGGAGGGTTTCATCATCTGGTGATGGGTAGATGACACATTCACCACTTCGCCTGTTGTAAGGTCTGTAATCTCATGGTCTCCACAATGGTAGGAAACATCTTGATACATCTCACCACCTGACATTACATTCAGGAACTGACCACCACGACAGATACCAACCATAGGAATCTCTAGCTTCAATGCAATAGAGAATACATCTGCCTCGTATCGGTCACGTGCCTCGTTGTTAAACGTAGTGCTGTGCTTCCGTGCTCCATACAAATCAGGAGATACATCCTCACCACCAGTGAAGACAACCAAGTCAGCCTCTTCGATCTTTCGTGTAGTGTAGTAACCAATACGGTTGAACAAACCTTCGTATGCTCCACCACCATTCACAATGTATACGTGTTTCATTTGATTTCCTTTGCCAAGATGTTTGCCATTACCAATGATGCGTCAGCACCGTCCACTTTAGGGTGACGTTCAACAATGACCTCACCCCAACCCTTCTTCTCCATTAATTCCTCAGGTTTAAAGAATGACATGACATGACCGAACACAGTACCCTTAATGCTCTTATCATCTAGCTTACCATAGCTGTTCTCACTTGGAGAGATACTGTCCCACACACGATAACCATAGCCAGGCTTGTCGTTATATGGTCGGCCAACTTCCTTAAACTTATTCTCATTAAAGAATGAGACAAGACCATCCCATAACATACGACGATGTAGAATGTCATGGCCACCACCTTCACGTGCTAACAATCGTTCTGCACCACCACATAATTGTGAAGCAGCAAACGCTACATTGGGACTGTACTTAAGAGCTAACAGACGAATGAAAGTGTTAAGACGGTGAGGGAACTCACTGCCTTGACGCATAGCAATACACGCACCAACAAGAATGTTCTTAGGTGTATCAGCTTTCAGATACACACCTGAGTTAATCATATCAGGAGTGAATGGTTCTTCAAATGCAATC
>Ga0228707_1000055_pt1 | contig 11607 bp, 10 predicted proteins | sample McNCre117_Aug_MT_FD_181472 | JGI IMG/M metagenome (GOLD analysis project Ga0228707, IMG submission 181472) | Metatranscriptome of freshwater microbial communities from McNutts Creek, Athens, Georgia, United States - 11-17_Aug_MT (Metagenome... | ecosystem: Environmental > Aquatic > Freshwater >...
AAAACTGCAATAAACAAAAAAAAAATAAATACCAAATAAGTGGGAAGAAAAGATAAAATACAAAAAAAGCAAAATCAAAAAGAATCCAAAATCAGATAAAACGAATAAAGAGAAAAAGGTAACAAAAAGGAATAAAAAAACAAAGATTAAAAAAGCATACAGATTTATTTTTCCAGAAGTTGATTGACTTATAAGTTTACTTATACAAACAACTGCTTTAGAGTAGCCTAAAGGTCCATTAAACTCTATTACCCCTTTATCAATCAGTTTATAGGTAATGCTATAGCCAGATTTTAAAAAAAAAGAAACTACAAACTCATTTAATAAACGATCAAAAAACCATTTTTTTGAAAAAAAAATATATAAGTATCTTAAATAAGTATTATTTAAATAAAAAAGAAATAAGCTGTTTGCAAAAATATGATAAATTATAACAGAAAAAAGACCGCCAAATATAGTGGCATATAAAGGTAACCATTTTATGTATAAAGGTATAAATTCTGAATCTATAAGGTTTAAATGGCAAGGTAAAATAACTATAGAGTTACACCAGAAAGGTGTCCCTAGGCCAATAAAAATATCTTTAGTTAAAAACCCTAAAAAAATGCTACATACAGATAGTATTATAAGCGCTAAAGCCATACCAAAAGGTGCTTCTGAACTCGAAAAAAATGAACGTTTAAAAGTATTCGGGTTTGATACAAAAACTAAATATATTAGTTTAAAAGAATAAAATGAAGTTATAGTTACCGAAATAATACCTAACCAGTTAGTAAAAGTCCCTAAAAAATTATACTTAGAATAAGAAATTTCAAGTATAACATCCTTAGAGTAAAAGCCAGTTAAAAAAGGAAATCCAATTAAAGCAAAAGACCCAATAAAAAACATAGTATAAGTAAAAGGCAAAAACAATAAAAGGCCACCCATTTTACGTATATCTTGCTCGTTAGATAATGCGTGTATAACAGAACCAGCACTTAAAAACAAAAGCGCTTTAAAATAACCATGGTTTAAAACATGAAAAATACTTACGTTATAGTTAGAAAGGCCACAAGCAAATATCATATAACCTAATTGACTACACGTTGAATAAGCAATAACTTTTTTAAAATCGTTTTGAAATACACCGATAGTACCAGAAAAAAATGTAGTTATAGAACCCAAAACTGCTATAAAAAACAAGATATTTGGCGAGTATTCGTAAATCGGTGAACAACGTATTATTAGAAAAACACCTGCGGTAACCATTGTTGCTGCGTGTATAAGTGCAGAGACAGGCGTTGGGCCTTCCATTGCATCTGGCAACCAGGTATGTAAACCTAGCTGGGCTGATTTCCCAACAGCACCAATAAAAAGCAAAAAGCATATAAGGTCTACAACACTTAGGTTAAAAGAAAGGAAAAAAATTTCTAAGTTACACAAATATGGTATTAAAGAAAAAACAATTATAAAATCTACAGTCTTAAAAATTAAAAAAATGCAAGCTATACCTAAGGCTAAACCTAAATCGCCAACTCTGTTTACAACCATTGCTTTTAAAGCAGATTTATTCGCCTGTAAACGTGTAAACCAAAAATTAATTAGCAAATAAGAGCATAACCCAACGCCTTCCCAACCTAAAAAAAGTTGTATAAAATTATCAGAAGATAAAAGCATAAGCATAAAAAAGGTAAATAAAGATAAATATGACATAAAACGAGGTTGGTGGGGGTCGTGACTCATATAAACAGTAGAATACAAGTGTACAATCAAAGAAATACAAGTAACCAAAAAACACATGCTTACAGTTAAACTATCAAACAAAAAACCCCAGGATGCATCGAAAAGTTCGGAATCTACCCAAGGTGATAATTTAATAATTACTGGGGCTTTACAAAAGCCTATCTCATAGAAAGAAAGCGAAGATTGTATAAAAGAAAAAAAAATAAATAAACAACTTAGTATAGCGGCACCTTTAGGTGACAAGGATTTTCCAAAAAATATACACAATAAAAAACTTATTAGAGGTAAAAAAATTAGAGATAAATACATAACTAACCTTTTAATAAGTTTACAAAATCGATAGAGATCGTACCACGAATTCTATAGTATATCAAAAGTATAGCTAAACCTATAGCAGACTCTGCTGCTGCCACAGTTAGAATGAATAAAGCGAAAATTTGGCCAATAAGGTCATCTAAAAAAAAAGAAAAAATAATAAAATTAAAATTTACAGATAAGAGCATTAACTCAATAGACATTAACATAAGAATAATGTTTTTTCTATTTAACATAATACCTGATAAGCCTATAAGAAAAAGTAATATAGAAACAAGCAAAAATTTACTTAAGTCTGTCAGCATAAAAAAACAATAAATATAGTTTTTAAAAAATAAATAATAGTTACACGTAAATATAAATTACTTATTAGATACAAGTTTAAATCATGTATATAATCGTCTAATAATGTACGAATACCGGCAAAAATATGATAAAAAAGAAAAAGTACAAGCAAAAGAAAAAACCAAAAAGTTTTTAGAAAAGCTAAACTAAAAGTAAAAAATATTATACTAATAGCTGCAACTCTTTGTATGGCCCAATGTAAAAAACCATCAAAAAGATAAAAAGAATGTAATAAATTGTTTATTTTTAAAAAAATTAAATTTTTCATAATTAGAAGATAATAAAAAATACAATAGAAAGAAAACTAAAAGATAAAACAAAGCACCCAGTAATAAAAAGATTGTTTAACTCTAAACCAAAACAAAAATCCCAAAGTATATGGCGTATACCATTCATAAAGTGAAAAACAAGTGTAATTAAAAAAACAAAATAAAATATATCTACAATGCAATAAAGAAGGTACAAAAAATAATAGAATAAACTGTAACACATAAAAGAGTATGATAAAGAAATAAAAAATGGCAGTAAAAGTAAGGCTAACCCAAGAACCGAACCAGAAATTCGATGAAAGATTGAGATTAAAGAAGTAATTTGGGTTTTATAAGCACTTAAATGCGGTGAAAGAGAACGGTTTTTTTTACATATATTCATACCGCCAGTATTTTAATAAATTAACATATCAAAACCTAATAAAAAGCTTGCAACAAATAAAAGACAACCTAAAGAAAAAGGTAAAAAAACTTTCCAGCCTAATCGCATAAGCTGGTCGTATCTATACCTTGGAAAAGCAGCCCGAACCCAAATAAAAAAAAAAAGAACAATAGTTATTTTTAGCCCGAACCAAAAAGAAGTAGGTAAAAGGTTAAAAAAAAGAAGGTTAAAAGGGCTTAACCAGCCACCTAAAAAATATAAGGTAACTGATGCTGACATTAAAATCATATTTGCATACTCACCTAAAAAAAAAAGAACAAAACCAATTGCCGAATATTCAGTACTATAGCCTGAAACAAGCTCTGCTTCTGCTTCAGGCAAATCAAAAGGTGACCTATTAGTTTCTGCTAATCCGGAAATAAAAAAAAGTAAGAACAAAGGAAACAAAGGTATAAAAAACCATACATTTCTTTGAGACTCTACAATTATATATAAATTTAAAGAACCTGCACAAGTACAAACACAAAGGATAATAATGCCAATTGACACTTCATAGGAAATCATTTGGGCTGCAGAACGTAAAGCCCCTAGAAACGACCATTTTGAATTACTCGACCAACCAGAAGTAATAATACCATAAACACCCAAGGAAGAAATTGAAAGAAGGTATAAAACACCTAGATTTAAATCTACAAAAACTTGGTTAAAACCAAAAGGAATGGTAACCCAAATAAAAAGGCTAACGAGAAAAGTTATTATTGGGGCCAATATAAATATTAAGGTATTGGCACTGCTTGGCAAGATAGTTTCTTTAACAAATAGTTTTAAACCATCAGCAAAAGGTTGTAACAAACCATAAATACCTACAACGTTTGGACCTTTTCTTTGATGCATACTACCCATAACTTTTCTTTCTAACAACGTTAAATAGGCTACACTTATCAGTAAAGGTAAAATTAAAGATAGAGACTTTAAGAAAATAATAAGAAATATATTTAAACTTTGCATAAAACCGAGTTATTAAAAGAAATATTTATTTGTTTAAAAACGTATTGCTTTTTTACGTCGCTACGTTTATGAAGGGTTAAAGTTATTGCACCTAGCATAGACACAAGTAAAATAATACCTGATAGTATCAAAAGAAAAAAAAATTTAGTGTAGAGGAAAAAACCAACAACAAGTATATTTGTTAAAGAAAAACTAAACCAAAAAGTTAAATAATTAAAACTAATGCTTAAAGGCAAAAAGTAGGTACTTAAAAAAGTCAAATCATTATATAAAATAAAAAGTAAGAGAAAAAAAAAGAAAAAACCAAAAATTATAGCTACAAGCATATACCTATAGGCAAGAGCGTTGCTTTTAACTATTTTTATATTTAATAACATGACAACAAAAAGAAAAAGTACAGCCACAGCACCAACGTAAACAATAACAAAAAGAAGAGCTAAAAACTCAGCACCTAAGATAATAAATAAAGAAGCACAATTAAAAAAAACTAGAATTAGACAAAGAATAGAGTGTACTGGGTTTTTTGATAAGATGACCCCAAAAGCAAAAAAAACGGAAAAGAAAGAAAACAAGAAGAAAAGCAAATTTTCAATAAGCATAGAGTAATATTTACCTGTATAAAGATTCAGAAAATAAATTTTCATTTATCTCAATCTCCCATCGATCACCATTTGTTAAAAGTTTTTGTTTATTATAAAGAAGCTCTTCTCTTATTTCTGTTGAGTATTCAAAGTTAGGCCCTTCTACAATAGCATCCACCGGGCAAGCTTCTTGGCAAAAACCACAAAAAATACATTTAGTCATATCTATATCATACCTAGTGGTTCTTCTACTGCCATCAAAACGAACGTCAGATTCTATTGTAATTGCTTGAGCTGGGCAAATAGCTTCACATAGTTTACAAGCAATGCAACGTTCTTCACCTGACATATACCTCCTTAACGCATGTTCACCCCTAAACCTCGGGCTTAACGAACCTTTTTCGAAAGGGTAGTTTACTGTTACTTTACTTCTAAAAAAATATTGCATTGTTATCCAAAGACCCCTAAATAACTCAGTAAGAAAAATAATTTTAACATTTTTACTCATAATTATATAAAAATGAATTTATTTCAAATGGGTTTTAAAAGATTTAGCGAAGACGAGAATTGAACTCATAATAAACAGTTTATGATTCTATTGTTTTACTTTAAACTACATCGCCAAAAACGAAAATGACAAGACTTGAACTTGCAATATTTAGCGTGACAAACTACTATTTTTCCTATAAAATTACATTTTAAAAAAAAAATATAAGTGACAAAGGACTTGAACCTATAACCTTTTCTTTGTAAGAGAAACACTCTACTTTGAGTTAACCACTTTAAATAAAAATATATACGTTTTTTCAAATTTATATTTAACTTGGTAAAACTATTTTTACCTATATAGAATAAATAGCGTATAGCATGTTTACTATAGAGTTCAGAAGGGATCTTGTATTATGCTATAAAATAATTACCAAGTTAAATATAAAAAACATTTTTTTTTTAACAATAAGTTGCATAGAAAAAAAAATCCAACGACAGATTCCTCTACCATTACCTTGTTACGACTTCAGCATAGTTATTGAATGTATTTTATAAAATAAAATTTTAAAATTATCTAAGAATATAACTAAGTATATATTTTAATTAAATAAGCTTTTTCTTTAAAATATTAGAATACATAAAACTTCCAGGCTGTGACGGGCGGTATGTACAAGACTTGAGAACATATTCACCGTTACATTCTTATTAACGATTACTATTGGTTCCAACTTCATGATTTCGATTTTCAGAAATCAATCAGAACTTCGATAATCTTTAAAGATTTGCTTCAATTTTCATTATTGCAACTTTTTGTTACATTATCATTGTGACACATAAAATAGCCCATACTATAAGGGTCATGAAGATTTGTCGTAATCCTTACTTTCACCTTATATATCATAAGAAATAATTTTTAAGTACATAGAGTCAGCAATAAAAAAACTTTATTACAAAAAACAATTAGCAATAAAAACCAAGGGTTTCGCTCGTTATTGGACTTAACCTAACATTTCAAAACACGAGCTTACGACAACCATGCAACACCTGTAATTTTTAAAATAAATTGTTAAAAAAATATTAATTAAAATTATACAAAATATGGTAAGGTTCTGCGTGTACTTACGAATTAAACTACATGTCCCATCAATTGTGCAAGTCCCCGTCAATTCCTTTGAGTTTTAACCTTGCGGACGTACTTCTCAGGCAAAACACTTAACGCGTTAGCTAGGTCTCTGAAAAAATCCAAAAACGAGTGTTCATAGTTTACAGCAATAGACTACAAGGGTATCTAATCCTTTTTGCTACCTATGCTTTCGTATAATAAAGTCAGTAATAAAACTAGATTGTTGCTTTCGCTTTAGGTATTCTTTTAAAACTCAAAGAATTTTATTTCTCCTTCTAAAATTCTACAATCTTCTTTTTTACTCAAGTAATTTGTAACTAAAAATAGTTTAACAAAAATTAAATTTTTATTTTTGACAACAATTACAATCTTCATACGTTTTACGCCCAATAATTTCGACTAACGCTAGGTCTTTCCGTATCACCGCGGCTGCTGGCACGAAATTTGCCAGACCTTATTCATTAATTACGATCAAACTTCTTATTAATAAAAAAATTTTACAATTAGGTACCTTCATCATTTACTCTATATTGCTAGGTCAAACTTAAGTTCATTGCCTAAAATTCCCTACTGCTGCCTTTTTTCAAAGTTTAAACTTTATCTCAGTTTTAATGTGGCCGTACACCTTCACAGGACGGCTAAAGATCTTCGGCTTGGTAAGCAATTACCTTACCAACTACCTAATCTTACATAAACAAATATAATAGCAACAAAGTTTAGTTTGGATTTTAACCAAACTATTATGTAAATTTTTATGTATTACTCACCCTTACGCTACAAATAAAAAATGATTTATTTGTCAACTTGCATGTATTAAGCATATAGAAAGCGTTTAATCTGAGCCAGGATCAAACTCAAAAAAAAATTTAATTAAATCCAACACATTTACAAACCTATTGTTATAAAAAATAATTTAAGTTAAAAAACAAACTAATTAAAAGTAAAAGAAGTTTTATTTAACATTTGTTTAGTGCATTGTGACATTAATTCAGAAGAAATACTAATAATGTCAGTATGATAAAAATTGTTAAACACACTATTATAAATATAGTTGTTATCTACATAAATAATTTCAAAAGAAAAATAATTGATTTCAAAATAATATTTATTATTTTTATATATAGCAGAGTTAATTGAAGGTAAAAAGAGAAAAAAAATTTTATGAAGAGCTAAATCAAAATCAAAAATAACTTGATTCGTAACACTATAAAAAAGACTATACAATATAAGAGAAGAATTTTTGGAATATTTTAAAGGTGGAGTAACGCAAGAAGAAGTTTGAGAAACGCCTTCACAATTTACAAAAATGGATGCTTTTTCAAGAAAAGAGGTACAAGGTAAAATAATATCCGCTTTCTGGGCATTTAGACAGCCATGGTGTCCTTGAAAAATAACAAAAGCAGACTTAGATATATTACGTAAGTCATTTTTATAATTTTCTAAAAAATATAATAAATTAAAAGACTGACTTACAACACCAAAACTCAAATTTAAACCTAAGTTATAAACAGAATAACTATTAGAGTTCGCGTTAAAGAAGCTTAAACCATACCAAGAAAAATTATTTATTTTAAGATTATACTGCAAAAGGTTGTATAAAATATTAAAATTAAATTCTTTCAAATTAGCTAAAAAAGATTTACCTATAATAATTAAAGGTTTTTTTGATTTACGAAAGCATTTACAAAAAAAATTTTTGCCTTTAACAAAAGAAATAAATTTTTCAAAAGAAATGCCTAGGTGCACAAAAGGAAAATTAATGTTCATTTGAAAACTAGAACCCACAACACCTACTAAGAAATTACCGGCAATATATCGTTTACGAAGATAATAATTTAACAAAGCACCTTCAACTTTTGGATTTACACCCACTAATAAGCAAGCATCACTTTTTGATATGTTTTTTAAAAGTGTATTAAATTTAAACGAGTTTTGAAAATCAATGTCAAAATAATTTTCAGAAGTGTTATTAATATTAAAGCCGTTTAAAAAAGAACTTAGACTTTTTAAAAAACTAAGTGACTCTAAATCTGCGGCAGGCCCATAAGAAAAAGCAATACGATTTGAAATTTTAAGTTTTTCAGCAACGATTTTTAAAGCAGAAACCCAACTAATATACGAAAAAAGATTATTCTTATTTTTTATTAAGGGGACAGTAAGACGTTGTAAAGTCAGGCCATCTAAACAAAAACGGACTTTATCAGAAATCCAATCTTCACTTATACCACTATTCAACCTTGGAAGCACCCTTATAACTTCATAACCACGAATGTCAATAATTATATTTGAGTGTATAGAATCAAAAATGTCTACCGAAGACATAGATTTTAGTTCCCAAGCACGAGAAATAAAAGAATAAGGCTTTGAAGTCAACGCACCTACAGGGCACAAGTCAATTAAATTTCCAGATAATTCAGAAGAAAATAATTTATTTATATAAGTACTTATTTCCATAGAATTTCCACGCCCAGAGCTACCAAAATGAGTATCGCCTAAAATATCGTTTGCAAAACGTAAACAACGTGTACAATGAATACACCTACTCATAACTGTTTTTATTAGTGGGCCGCAATACTTATCTTCAACGGCTCTTTTAAATTCTTTAAAACGGCTACGGTCACTTCCATACGTCAAAGTTAGCTCTTGCAAGTCACATTCCCCGCCTTGGTCACAAATAGGACAGTCCAATGGATGATTGCTTAATAAAAATTCAAGTACACCTTCTCTAGCCTTCTTTACAGCCAAACTATTAGTTTTAATTGACATATTATCGTAAACAGTTAAAGCACAAGCTACTTGCAATTTAGGCATTTTATCTACTTCTACTAAACACATTCTACAATTACCTGCAACAGGTAAACGACTATGGTAGCAAAATCTAGGTATAATTATATTTTCACTCTCACAAGCTTGCAATATAGTTAAACCAAAGCGCACTTTAACTAAAGAATTGTCTATAAATAAATTAACCATAAGAAAATACTATTTTAAAAACAAAATTTTTTTTTCAACAAAGCCTAAAAAAGGTAAACAAAAAAAGAAGTAGAGAAAATAAAAAAAAGTAGAAAACTGTCCAATTTCAAGATATGGGCTTTCGGGTGCACAACCGCCAATCCAACCTAATATAAAATAATTTAAGACGAAAAGCCAAAAAAATTGTTTGTGTACAGGGCGAAAAACGGAACTTCTTACTTCAGAGCTATTTAAAAACGGCAGCAAGAATAGTATAAGCAAAGCAGCAAACATAGCAATAACACCACCCAGTTTATGAGGTATAGATCTTAGTATTGCATAAAAAGGAAGAAAATACCACTCTGGGACAATGTGGGATGGTGTTACCATTGGGTTAGCTTCAATATAATTGTCCGTATGCCCTAAATAGTTAGGTGCAAAACAAACAAAAAAAAAAAAAATTATAAAAACTATAACCCAACTGTACAAATCTTTTATTACAAAAAAAGGGTAGAAAGGTACTTTATCAATATTACTAGAAATGCCTAAGGGATTGTTTGAGCCTTTTTGGTGGACAGCGACTAAATGTAAAAACACAGCACCAACAATAAGAAAAGGTAAAAGGTAGTGAAAACTAAAAAACCTGTTTAGTGTAGCATTATCAACAGAAAAACCACCCCAAAGCCAAGCCACAATAGCTTCGCCAACTATAGGAAAAGCTGAAAATAAATTAGTTATAACTGTAGCAGCCCAAAAACTCATTTGACCCCAAGGTAAAACATAGCCCATAAAAGCAGTAGCCATCATCAAAATAAGAACCACAACGCCAACCGCCCAAGCAAAAGCTCGTGGTTTTTGGTATGAACCATAAAATAAACCACGAGCAATATGAATATAAACCACAGCGAAAAACATACTTGCACCGTTAGCATGTAAATAACGTATTAACCAACCGTTATTAACGTCTCGCATTATATGCTCAACACTTAAAAAAGCTAGATCTATATTTGGACTATAATGCATAGCTAAAAAAATACCTGAAACTAATTGTACAACTAAAAAAATACCCGCCATCGAACCAAAATTCCAAAAATAATTTATATTTATAGGTGTAGGATAGTCAACTAAATGACTATTTAGTATGTTAATTATAGGTTTATTTAAAATTCTTAAACTAATTGTTGACATAAAACTAAATTTAATTTATATAAAAAACATAATGTTATAATCGGTAAAGAACCTTTTTAAAATATTTTAAAAGAATACATTTTAAAATGAAATTTGAAAAGAGAGTATAAAAAAAGTAGATACTTTTTTTTGATTTATCATTGCCTAAGATGCTATAAAAACCCTTATTAAAATTATAGTCGCTGTCTTCAAAGCAAATAACCGGTATCATTTTAGTAAAAGCTTCTTTCATAAGATTTTTATTAGAAGTTATGGTAAATAACGCAAAAGGTTTTGTACATAAATTATTTGTAAAAATACCATTTACCCATCTACTAAAAAATAGTGCTTGTAAGCACCTAAAACAAAAAAAAGAATTTATTTTTCTATAAACGTCGAATAAACTTAAAAACAAAAAAAAATTACTATTAAAAATAGCTTTAAAAGAAAAAAGCAAACATCTTTTTAAATATTCTATTTGGTGTTCTAAATTAAAAATTATAAAGTCATTTTTAAAACCTAAAATATGTAAATTTAAAAAAGAAGAAGCATTACTTTTTTTATGACCCCAAAACAGTTGGCAAAGTAAAAAATCTCCAGGTTTAAAAGATAATTTATTTACAAAACTATTTAATTCCATTCTAAAGCACCTTTTTTCCACTCATACAAAAAGCCTAAAGTAAGTAAAAATAAAAAAAAAAACATTGACCAATAAGCAAATAATGGCAAGAAACCTAAAGCAAGACACCAAGGAAATAAAAAGCTAATTTCCAAATCAAAAATAATAAATAATATGGCTACAAGGTAAAATCTAACATCAAAAGTGTTTCGAGCATCACTAAATGGGTCAAAACCACACTCATAAGCAGATAATTTCTCAGAATCACCTTTTTGGGTACTTATAACAAAAGAAAAAAGAAAAAAGATAAAGGAAACAAAAGTACAAATAACTAAATAGATAAAAATAGAAAAATAATCCGATAAGTATAAAGTCATATTTAAAAATATAATTAAAAAAAATAACAAAGAAGTTTTACCAACAAGAAACAAAAATAAAAATAACAATGTTTAGTATTTTAAATAAAGCATTATAAAATAAAGGTTTATTTCAACTAAAATAAAAAACAGAGAAGTTTTACCAACAAGAAGCAAAAATAAAAATAACAATGTTTAGTATTTTAAATAAAGCATTATAAAATAAAGGTTTATTACAACTAAAATAAAAAACGAATAAAAATAACAAAGAAGTTTTAC
>Ga0228707_1000058_pt1 | contig 11403 bp, 11 predicted proteins | sample McNCre117_Aug_MT_FD_181472 | JGI IMG/M metagenome (GOLD analysis project Ga0228707, IMG submission 181472) | Metatranscriptome of freshwater microbial communities from McNutts Creek, Athens, Georgia, United States - 11-17_Aug_MT (Metagenome... | ecosystem: Environmental > Aquatic > Freshwater >...
GATAACGCCCGGGATCGGCGGGGTCAGCCTCAAGGCGCACCAAATCCAGCAAATCGGCATCGACGTTGGTAAATCCCCAGGCCAGGTGGGCGTTGCTGCCAACCACGACGAGCGGCAGCCCGGGCAGTGTGACCCCGGCCAGCATTTTGTCCTGATAATGCAAGACTGCCCGGTACCAGAGGTTGGGGGCCGCGAGGGGCAGGTGCATGTCGTTGGCCAGAATGGCGCGACCGTCTGCGGTTCGTGAGCCGGCTACCGCCCAGTTGTTGGAACCCAGGCTGGACGGTTCCGATTCTACAGACACCTTGACTGGAGAGGTCTGGCTCATCCGGGCATAGTATTCCGTGGGCACGGCCTGAGCCGGATGGCGTGAGGCAGGCCCGCCGAGCAGCGGCATCGCATCATCGTCGGTGTCGGGGGTCAGAAAAGCAGTCACCTCTGCCGGCAGGGTTTCTGTCATGATGCTCAGCATGCGCTCTTCCTGCTCGAAGCCGTTCAGTGTCTGAAACATGCCGAGAGCCACCAGAATGCTGTCTTCCGGTCGCCAGGGGTCGGGGCGGTAATGCAGTGCCCTGAATTCCAGCCCGAGTTCAGGTGCTGATGCCAGAACGGCATTGACTCCCTCGGCATAGGCGGTCAGTACCTCGGCATGCTGTGCGGGCAGGGCATTCACCACGGAACGCGCCACCTGTTCAAATGGATAGACGCGCTGTGCCTGATCCACAACCAGGGCCTTGCTGCCAAAAATTTCCGCCAGTCGACCGGCTGTTTTGCGTCTCATGACATCCATCTGGAAGAGCCTGTCCCGGGCATGCAGGAAGCCGAGGGTACGGTAGGCATCCTGCCGGTTGCCGGCTGTGACAGAGGGAATGCCGAGAGGGTCAAAACTCACGTCAGCCGGGGTGGAGAGGCCTGAGAGTTTTAGCTCGCCGTCCAGTATGGGCAGGGCCTGGGCCAGTCGGCTGATCTGGTAACCGGCAGGGGCCACGGCCAGCAGCAGGGCAAAACCGAACAGGTGGAGGAGTCGTCTGGGATTCAGGGTGTGAGGCATGGTCTTGTGGCGATGGTCGTGCAATGGTCTGGGGTGGAAGCGGAGGGGCTGCGGTCGTTACGGGCGCGTGGTGATCAGTCAGGCTATCCCCTGCCTTCACTCTGTGACATAATTCGGGCCGGTTTTTTCAACGCTAAACGATGGTTTCACGCAATGGACGATAACAAGCTCAAGTCATTGAATGCTGCTTTATCGCAGATCGAAAAGCAATTCGGCAAGGGGTCTGTCATGCGCCTCAGTGATGATGCAGCCAACCGTGATGTCGAAGTGATTTCAACAGGTTCGCTGGCTCTGGACATCGCCCTTGGAGTGGGTGGCCTCCCGCGTGGCCGGGTGGTTGAGATCTACGGGCCCGAATCGTCCGGCAAGACTACCCTGACTCTGGAGGTGATCGCCCAGGCCCAGAAAACGGGTGGGGTAGCGGCCTTCATCGACGCGGAACACGCACTGGATCCTACGTATGCCGAAAAAATTGGTGTTGATCTGAATGATCTGCTGGTGTCCCAGCCCGATACGGGCGAGCAGGCTCTGGAGATTGCCGACATGCTGCTGCGATCCGGCGGCATTGATGTGTTGGTGGTAGATTCGGTAGCCGCGTTGACACCCAAGGCAGAAATTGAAGGTGAAATGGGCGATTCCCACATGGGCTTGCAGGCGCGATTGATGTCACAAGCCCTGCGGAAGCTCACCGGCAGCATCAACCGCTCCAATGCCCTGGTGATTTTCATCAACCAGATTCGCAGCAAAATCGGCGTGGTGTACGGCAGTCCGGAGACCACCACCGGTGGTAACGCCCTCAAGTTCTACGCCTCGGTTCGTCTGGATATACGCCGTACCGGTGCCATCAAGTCAGGTGATGAGATATTGGGTAATGAAACCCGCGTCAAGGTGGTGAAAAACAAGGTGGCACCTCCTTTCAAGTCGGCTGATTTCGACATTCTCTATGGTGAAGGCGTTTCCTACGAAGGCGAGTTGGTTGATCTGGGCGTGCAGTATGGGGTCATGCAAAAGGCGGGTTCGTGGTACAGCTACGGGGGCGAACGCATCGGTCAGGGCAAGGACAATGTGCGTAATTACCTGAAGGAACGCCCTGAACTGGCTGCGAGTCTTGATGCCAGTATTCGCGAAAAGGCATTGGTAGCCGGTGGCGGTTCGTCAAAAACCCCTTCGACTGCGGCAGCTCAAATTGAGGAGAGTGAGTTCTGATTGAGGCAACCGATACCCGTAGCCAGGTAGAAAACGCCGCGCTACGCTATCTCGCCATTCGGGAACACAGTCGGATGGAACTGAGGAGAAAGCTTTTGGCCAAGTCTTTCCCTGTTCAGACGGTGGAGGCGGTACTGGATGGATTCGCCGAACAGGGTCTGCAAAGTGACCGGCGTTTTGCCGAATGCTACGCCCGCGCACGCATCAACAAGGGGTATGGCCACCGCCGCATCCTTGAGGACTTGAAACAAAGAGGGATCAACCGGGAAGACTTCCCCGATTGTGCCGATCAGGACTGGGACGAGTCCCTGCTTCGGGTTTACATCAAAAAATACGGAAACACCCAGCCCCCCTCACCCTCTGAACGCGCCAGGCGTGAACATTTCATGCTCACCCGGGGCTTTACCGGCGATCAAATTCGTCATCTGTTACGACATCTGATTCATTCCGACGACGCTAACGACTCATAATCTCATGGTTTCGATATGACCAGTGCTGAACTGCGCACCCTGTTTCTCCAGTTTTTCGCCGAACGCGGACACCACGTTATTCCTTCCAGTTCCCTGATTCCTGCCAATGACCCCACCTTGCTGTTCACCAATGCCGGCATGGTGCAGTTCAAGGATGTGTTTTTGGGAAGAGAACATCGCCCGTACTCCAGGGCCGTTTCATCGCAGCGTTGTGTGCGGGCGGGGGGCAAACACAATGACCTGGAAAATGTAGGTTATACCGCCCGGCACCATACTTTTTTCGAGATGCTGGGTAATTTCAGCTTTGGCGACTATTTCAAGCGTGAAGCCATACAGTATGCCTGGGAGTTTCTGACCGGCGTGCTGGCTCTGCCCCCGGAAAAGCTCTGGATTACCGTGTATGACCAGGATCAGGAGGCCGAAGACATCTGGCTGAAGGAGATGGGCGTTTCACCGGAGCGGTTTTCCAGAATAGGTAGCAAGGATAATTTCTGGAGCATGGGGGATACCGGGCCCTGCGGCCCCTGTAGCGAGATTTTCTATGATCACGGTGCCGATATTCCCGGCGGGCCGCCCGGATCGCCCGACGAGGACGGTGACCGTTACATAGAAATCTGGAACCTGGTCTTCATGCAGTACGACCGTGCTGCTGACGGCACGCTGACACCGCTGCCCAAGCCTTCGGTGGATACCGGTATGGGCCTTGAGCGGATTGCTGCCGTTGTTCAGCAAGTTCACAGCAATTACGACATTGATTTGTTTCATGCACTGACACAGGCCGGAGCCGGTATCGCCGGGCTGGAGAGCCGTGATTCCAGTTCACTCAAGGTTTTGGCCGATCATATCCGCTCGACGGCCTTCCTGATTACCGATGGGGTTACGCCGTCCAACGAAGGTCGGGGCTACGTTTTAAGGCGTATCATCCGCAGGGCCATCCGCCACGGTTACAAACTGGGTATCCGGGACATATTCCTCTACCGATTGACCGAGCCTCTCTGTCTGGCCATGGGTGATGCTTATCCTGAACTGGTGCAGGCCAGGGGCCGGGTGGAGCAGGTGCTGCGCAAGGAAGAAGAGCGTTTTGCTGAAACCCTGGAGCAGGGTATGAGAATACTGGAGGCCTGCGTCAGACAACTGGAAGGTAACACCATACCGGGTGACACGGTGTTCCAGTTGTACGATACCTATGGTTTTCCGTTTGATCTCACGGCCGATTTTGCCCGCGAGCATGATTTGCTGATTGATGCCGCCGGTTTTGAATCTGCCATGCAGGCGCAAAGGGAGCGGGCCCGATCGGCCAGCCACTTTGCGGTTGATTATTCGCATGATGTCAGGCTGGATGCCCGTTGCGAATTTACCGGTTACCAGCAGACGTGCGAGGAGACCCGGGTGCTTGCCATCATCAGGAATGGCGAACGGGTTGAGGGCATGGACGTGGGCGATGAAGGCATGGTCGTGCTGGAGAAAACCCCATTCTATGCCGAGTCGGGTGGACAGGCCGGTGATCGGGGTATGCTTCAGTTTTCGGGCGGTCGCTTTGAGGTTCTGGATACCCAGAAGCAGGGGGCTGATACCATACTGCACATTGGTAAAGTGGTTGAGGGTGTCATTGGCGGTACACAGTGCCGGGCAGTGATTGACACCGAGTCCCGATTGGCCACAGCACTTAATCACTCAGCCACCCACCTGCTGCATGCGGCCTTGCGCAACATCCTGGGGGATCATGTGGCCCAGAAGGGTTCGCTGGTTAATGCTGCTCGGCTGCGTTTTGATTTTTCCCATTTTGAACCCATAACACTTCAGCAACTGGAGCAGATTGAACGCCTGGTGAATGAACAAATCAGGGTGAATCACCCGGTTCAGGTATTCATCATGTCCAGGGATGAAGCGGTCAAGGCCGGTGCCATGGCGTTGTTTGGGGAAAAATATGGCGACGATGTCCGCGTGCTTCGCATGGGCGATTTTTCCATGGAGCTGTGTGGTGGTACGCATGCCCAGCGGGTCGGTGACATCGGTTTCTTCAAGATTATCAGCGAGACCGGCGTGGCGGCTGGAGTCAGGCGCGTTGAGGCGGTAACTGGCGCGAATGCGTATGACTGGGTTAAACAGACCGAGTATCTGGTACAGGCGGTGGCTGACAGGCTCAAGTCCGGGCGGGACGCGCTGGAAGACAAAATTCAACAGATCATCGACAGGAATCGCGCACTGGAAAAAGAGGTCGAGCGGCTCAAGGGTAAAATGGCCAGTTCAGCCGGCGACGATCTTTCTACCCAGGCGGTCGACATCAATGGCATACAGGTGCTGGCGGCACGGGTGAACGACGCTGATCCCAAAACACTCAGGGATCTGGTCGATCAACTCCGCAACAAACTGGGAAGTACTGCCATTGTATTGGGGTCGGTCACTGAGGGCCGGGTCAACCTGATCGCCGGTGTCAGTAAGGATCAAACCCAGCGCATCAAGGCCGGTGATCTGGTCAATGCGGTGGCGTTGCAGGTGGGAGGCAAGGGAGGTGGTCGTCCTGATATGGCCCAGGCGGGTGGAACCGAACCGGGCGGATTGGATGCGGCCCTGGAAAGTGTCGCAGACTGGGTGCGACAGAGGACGGCATGACGTGCCATCAGAGTACACAGATGTAAACGCGTTTGGAACATTATGACTTTATACGTACATAAATACGGCGGAACCTCGGTAGGAACCGTCGAGCGCATCCAGCATGTTGCGGACAATATCATCCGGGCACGAGAGCGCGGAGAAACGCTGGTTGTGGTCGTTTCGGCCATGAGTGGTGAAACCAACAGGTTGGTGAGCCTGGCCCATTCACTACAGGAGCGTCCCGCACCCCGGGAGATGGACGTGTTGCTGTCTACCGGTGAACAGGTGACCATCGCCTTGCTGTGCATGGCCTTGCAGGCCAGGGGCTGCAAGGCTCGCTCCTACACCGGTGGGCAAGTCAGGATACTGACCGATCAGGCTCACACCAAGGCCCGCATCCTTGATATCGACACGGACAGGATACAAAGCGATCTCGCCGACGGAGCTGTTGTCGTGGTGGCCGGATTCCAGGGGATCACCGAAGAGGGCGACATCACCACGCTGGGGCGGGGCGGCTCTGATACCACGGCGGTCGCGCTGGCCGCAGCCCTCAAGGCGACCGAATGCCTCATCTACACCGACGTGGATGGTGTGTACACCACCGATCCCCGGGTTGAACCCAAGGCCCGTCGTCTTGACAGGATCACCTTCGAGGAAATGCTGGAACTGGCCAGCCAGGGCTCAAAGGTATTGCAGATACGTTCGGTAGAATTTGCTGGCAAGTACAATGTTCTCCTGCGAGTTCTGTCGAGTTTCACCGAGGGTTACGGTACCCTGATTAGTTACGAGGAAGATGAGGAGAAAAATGTGGAAAAGCCATTGATTTCAGGCATAGCCTTTAATCGTGATGAAGCCAAGCTGACCATCCTGGGTGTTCCGGATCGTCCGGGTAATGCCTACAAAATTTTGGGGCCGATAGCGGATGCCAACATTGAGGTCGACATGATCGTCCAGAATGTTGCCGCCGATGCGACTACCGACTTCACCTTTACGGTCAACCGCTCTGAATACAACAAGGCACTGGATATCCTGAATCGTCTGTGTGCCGATCTGGGAGCCAGGCAGGTCTGTAGTGACAACACCATAGTCAAGGTATCACTGGTGGGTGTGGGGATGCGATCTCATGCCGGTATCGCCAGTCAGATGTTCGGTGCCCTTGCCCGGGAAGGTATCAATATCCAGATGATTTCAACCTCAGAGATTAAAATATCGGTGGTACTGAATGAAAAGTATCTGGAGTTAGCGGTTCGTACCCTGCACGATGCCTTCAAGCTGGATCAGGTTGATTCTTGAGCTCTTTGGTAAACAAAGCCTGTCGGGTCAGTGAGATGCGGTGTGATTTTTATCCCGTTGCCCGTAGGTTCCGCAAAACTGTCACGAAAAATGTGGCAGGTGGTACACAAAAGGTAATAGCTGGTATATAATGCCGCGCTTATTTGTTCGGTTGGCTGTGTATCGTTCCACGGTACTTTTTTGATGGGTCCTGAGTGGCCACAAAGGAAGGAATTTATGTTGATATTGACTCGTAGAGTTGGCGAGACCCTTATGATCGGGGACGATGTAACCGTAACGGTTCTCGGCGTAAAGGGTAATCAGGTGCGTATTGGTGTTAATGCGCCAAAAGAAGTTTCGGTACACAGGGAAGAGATTTATGAGCGCATCAAGCGTGAGCAAAGCGGACAATTCGTAGAGAAAATGGCTGATTCTGCGGACTGAGTTGTTTGTAGTCAGGAATACGGAGAGATGGCCGAGAGGCTGAAGGCGCTCCCCTGCTAAGGGAGTATAGGGCTTATCACTCTATCGAGGGTTCGAATCCCTCTCTCTCCGCCAATACCAGGACGTAAAGCCGGGGTGGAATAGCAAACCTGGTCTAACGTCAGTATTATATTAGGCTGAATAGCCCAAGATTAATAAATCAAAAGCCATCGGCGGCTTGCCAAAGCCCCCGTTGGTTTTTCTTTTTGTGCCTGTGCGCTTCAGATTCATTTGTTTTAGAGGATATTAGAAGAATGGTAACCATACGTTTGTCCAGGGGCGGCGCAAAAAAGCGGCCTTTTTACCATGTAGTAGTCACTGACAGTCGATCCAAGCGGGATGGTCGATATATAGAGCGTATCGGCTTTTTTAACCCGGTAGCGGCCGGGCGTGAGGAAAGATTGCGTCTCGACGGTGAACGTATTGAGTATTGGCTCGGAACCGGTGCGCAAACCTCAGGACGGGTGGGTTCCTTGATCAAGGAATTCCAGAAGTCTTCGCAAGTATCGGCTTCCTGATTGACATCCGGATACACCAGGTTGGTGGAGTGAATCGCCAGGACGAAGTGGTTATCGGGGTAGTACAGGCTCCGTTCGGAATCAAGGGTTGGGTCAAGCTAAAGTCTTATACCGATCCCATGGACAATATCTTTCGTTATCCTGCCTGGGTATTCTCAAAAACAGATCAGCGCAGAGTGGTTTTGTGCAGCGGTAAACGGCAGGCAAATACCCTCATTGCGTGTCTTGACGGCGTGGATGACAGAGATGCGGCTGCCCTGTTCAGGGGCTGTGAAATCTATACTGACCGAACCAGTTTTCCGCAATCCAGGCCCGGAGAATACTACTGGGTTGATCTGATTGGGTTGCGTGTGCGTAATACCCAAAATATCCCCTTGGGCACGGTTGTCTCGATGATGGCTACAGGAGCCAACGATGTCATGGTTGTTGAGGGTGAGCGGGAAAGGTTGATTCCGTTTGTCATGAATCAGTTCGTGCGATTGGTTGATCTTGATGAAGGCTTTATCGAGGTCGAATGGGATCAGGACTTTTAATTTCATGCGCTTTGATGTTGTCAGCCTGTTTCCGGATGTGGTGAAGCAGGCGGTCGTTTGTGGTGTCACCGGTCGGGCTTTTGAAACAGGCAAGGTGAGTCTGACGCTCTGGAATCCCAGGGATTATGCGGTGGACAGGCATAGAACCGTAGACGACAGACCTTACGGCGGCGGGCCTGGCATGGTCATGAAGGTTGAGCCTTTGCGTATGGCCATAAAAAAAGCCCGGGAAGACTGTCCGATACCGGCAACCACGGTTTTTCTGACACCGCAAGGTAAATTGCTGGATCAGAATGCCATCAACCGGTTTGCGGGCATGGAGCGCATAATACTGGTAGCCGGCCGCTATGAAGGTGTCGATGAACGACTGGTGGCACTGGAAATAGATGAGGAATGGTCTATAGGTGATTATGTATTGAGCGGTGGAGAGCTGGCCGCACTTGTGATCATGGATGCGGTGACGCGACTGTTGCCTGGCGTGCTGGGGCATGATGATTCAGCCAGGCAAGACTCTCATATGGATGGTTTACTGGACTATCCCCACTATACCCGGCCAGAGCGTATCGAAGGACTGGAGGCCCCCGGGATTCTGCAAAGCGGTCACCACGAAGCGATAAGGCGTTGGCGGCTGAAGCAATCACTGGGAAGAACCTGGCTGCGCAGGCCTGATCTGTTGGCCAGACACGAACTGGATATTGAGCAACGGGAATTGCTGGATGAATACACCAGAGAATATGATGGTATCTCGCCATAGGTGTATAAGCCTCCTGTTTTGAGGCGCGGGCATTTGGTGACTTTAACCCTTACAGGCCACACGCTGCTTTTGAGGGAACTGATTTTAATAAGATTGAGACTTGGAGTAATCAAGTAATGGCAAATATAATTCAGGAACTGGAAAATGAATGGATGAGTCAGAAATCGATACCTGCCTTTGCGCCAGGTGATACGGTTGTGGTTCAGGTAAAGGTTAAGGAAGGCAACCGCGAAAGACTACAGGCCTTTGAGGGTATTGTCATCGCCAAGCGTAACCGTGGCTACAACTCTGCGTTCACCGTCAGAAAGATGTCGCATGGCGAAGGCGTGGAGCGGGTATTTCAAACCTATAGCCCGCAGGTTCAGGAGATTCAGGTCAAGCGTCGCGGTGACGTGCGCAGAGCCAAGCTCTATTACCTCAGAAACCTGACTGGTAAAGCGGCCCGTATCAAGGAAAAAATTTAACAGCCTTGTCCGCGTATGCATTGCCATCGTATACACCAAACGGGTAGCTCAGGCTGCCCGTTTTGGTGTTTGGGGACATGACAAGGTTGGCAGTTCTATGGAATGCGGGGAATGCGTGTCGGCTGAATACATGCTGTCTAGCCAGGAGATCATTCAGCAATTCAGCAGATCACTCTGGATTGAGGATGGTTTAAGTGACAATACACGTAAAGCCTACGAAAGTGATTTGAGCCTGTTTGCCCTGTGGCTTGAAAAAACACACCAGAAAAACCTGCTGGGTATCTCTGCTGTGTAAGTCAATGAGTATCTGGTGGTCAGGTTTCAGCAGAAAACCAGTGAGCGCAGTATTGCCCGCCTGATTTCCAGTTTGCGCCGACTCTTTGCCTATGCGCAACGGGAAGGCCTGGTGGCTCAGAGCCCCATGGTGACGGTAGAAAGTCCCGGTATCGGGAGGCCGTTGCCAGGAACCCTGAGTGAATCCGATGTTCTGGCCCTGTTACAGGCCCCCGACACGGAAGAGACTTTGGGGTGCAGGGATCGGGTGATGCTGGAGGTCTTATATGCCACAGGACTCAGGGTGACTGAATTGATTACGCTCACCTTGAGCCAGGTTAATCTCAGGCAGGGGGTTATCCGTGTCATGGGGAAAGGGAATAAGGACAGGTTGGTGCCTATCGGTCAGGAGTCCGAAGAATGGATGAATCGATATCTCGCGGAATCCCGTCCATCCCTGCTGCACGGTCGCAAGAGTGAATACCTGTTTGTAACCGAGCGGGGTACTGCCATGACCCGTCAGGCTTTCTGGTATCTTATAAAGCGTTATGCCATCCAGGCCGGCATCAATAAACCCTTGTCTCCCCATACCTTGCGCCATGCCTTTGCAACCCATCTTATCAATCACGGTGCTGATTTGCGGGTCGTTCAGTTACTGTTAGGTCACAGCGATTTATCCAGTACCCAGATTTATACCCATATTGCCAATGAGCGTCTCAAGGCACTGCACGCCCGCTGCCATCCACGCGGCTGAGTCGCTCGCATCTGCGTCTTCGCCAGCAGCCTCCCAGGGCCATCGCACGCACAGAATAGGCTTTGTTCCGGCAGGGAATGCCGGAATCTGATTGTCCGCGAAAGGCACAAAAAAGCTTGCATGGCATTCAATTAGAACTAATTGGGTGTCTTTCGTGTTTTTTGTGGGCATACCCTTCATGTCATTGCCCAGCCCCTACGGCCTCCTGGTTTCCCACCGCAACCTTTAGTCACCCGGTATCCCCCATGTACATACACCCGACAGCTTGTATCGATAGCAGTGCAAAACTGGCCGAAGATATCTGGATAGGCCCTTATGTTGTCATTGAGGCTGGTGTGACACTGGGTTCCGGTTGTCGTATTCATGCCCATGCCGTGCTGAATCAGCACGTTATTATGGGGGATAATAATGAGGTTCAGCCACATGCCGTACTCGGTGGCTTACCACAGTATCTCGGTTTTAATCCGCAGACGCTGAGTTATCTCGAAATTGGTTCAGGGAATGTTTTTCGGGAAGGTGTTACGGTCAGTCGGGCGACCCGCGAGGGCGGTGCAACCCGCATCGGATCATCCAATTATCTGATGAACAATGCCCATGTGGCACATGACTGCCAATTGGGAGATCACAACATTATGGCCAGCGGAGCCACCCTGGGGGGGCATGTCGTCGTGGGAGACCGGGTGTTTTTCGGGGGAGGGGTCATGGTGCATCAATTTTGCCGGATTGGCAGCCTGGCCATGTTGCAGGGCCTGGCGGGTATCAATAAGGATGCACTGCCTTACACCATGATTGGCGGTCGTCCGGGTAAGCACTATCGTCTCAATCTGGTTGGACTCAGACGGGCCGGTGTCAGCAGCGAAGGCATTCGCAGTCTTTCCGCTGCTTTCCGCCGATTGAGACAGCAGCGAGACTTTGATGGCCTGACGGATACAAACGAACTGACAGCCTTGAAACACTGGCTTGAGAGTCCTTCAAAACGAGGTGGATATCTGGGGTTTGTTGAAATAAACCGTGATAACAAAACCGAATA
>Ga0228707_1000064_pt1 | contig 10771 bp, 11 predicted proteins | sample McNCre117_Aug_MT_FD_181472 | JGI IMG/M metagenome (GOLD analysis project Ga0228707, IMG submission 181472) | Metatranscriptome of freshwater microbial communities from McNutts Creek, Athens, Georgia, United States - 11-17_Aug_MT (Metagenome... | ecosystem: Environmental > Aquatic > Freshwater >...
ACGGGGGGTTGGGCGGGTCATCTGCACCCTTTTCAGGTGAGATGAATTATGGAGGGAGATGGATTGACTCCCGCCCCTTTACGGAAAAGGCAGCGGATGGGAGCGACCGCAAAGGTCGCTCCGGTAGCAGTCGCCTGGTCGACGGGGGGCTGATCCGGGGCTCCCGAACCTGCGGCAGGCGCGTTAAAACAGGAAGAAATACGCGGCAATCAGCAACATGCCCAGGGCAATCAAAGGCCAGCCCATCTTGGCGTAGGTGGCTTGAATACTGGCTTTTTCTTCTGCCCACCAGGGAATAAACCAGGTTTTAAGGCGTTCGTACCAGCCCAGCAAGGTTCTAACCAGCAAGGTCAGAAGAATCAAAAACAGGCCCATACCCAGCCAAGCGGTCAAGGTTTGAGCCTCCCTCGGGGCGATTGCCAGCACAATTTCCAGAACTTCTTCGGTGAACAACTCCAGATATTCCAGCACTATCATCACGCCGTGAAACATGAGTTCCAGAATGTGATGCAATATCTCTATCACCCACTCTCCACCAAAAATCAACGCCATCAGCACCAGGACAACGACTGCCAGTTTTTTCATTGGTTTTTCTCTTTCTTGTGAAAGCCATCAGGTCAGCGAAACCCTGCCGGTTGAATGTCCCCCAAAGGGCCTCCTGCACTGAAGGAGGACATCCAGACCATCAGCCCGGTATGCCGCAGGTGCCTGGAAACACGATTGCCGCACACACCCGCCCCGCATAACGGCGTGTCCTAACCGGTTTGCCTCGCCGTCTCAATGGCCCTGCGACACAGTTCACGGCCATAGTCTGTCCAGAGCCCCTGTCCCCAGTAACGGTAACAACTGGTCTGCGCCGACAAAAGATGAAACAGGGCCTTGCGGTAACGGTGATCGTGGGTAGGCAGACCGGCCTTTATGATCTTTTCGTAGAACACCGAGCTGGCTTCTTCCATCGGCCCCAGCACGTTTTCATAGCCATTGACCCAAGAGATGTCGGAAGTCCAGCTCCCTCCATCCATGTGAAAATGATGATTTTCCTGCTTGAGCGTTTCTATGGTGGCAGCCAGTTTTTCCGGCCCTGCTCCCGGGGTATAACGATCCCAGATCAGCTTCTGGAACAAGGGCTGTACCACCGGCAAATCGGCCTGGCTGATGCCCATGTCGAACAGGCACTCAAGATATTCCGTCACGTTCATCAAGGGGGTATCGGAACCCGTGGCTTCGCGTGCGGCTTCCTGGAACTTGGGCGGAAACTCGTTCATCATCACGCCGCCATTTTCACCGTCGGCAATCTGCGTTACCAGTGGCGGCACAGACTTGCCCGCCAGTTGCCAGCGGCTCAGGCTACGGGCTTCATACAGCGGCTGCATCTGGGCGACCAGTTTGGTATCGCTGCCCTGGGTCTTGATGATGGCGATAATGTCGATGCTTTCACCGGCTGAATTGACGCACACCAGACGGTGGGGCAAATGCTTGAGCTCAGGCCCGTGACCATTGCCGGGCTGTTCCACCGTATGCTCCTGCACCAAAAGCCAGGTGTAGCCGCAATCACGCAAGGTCTTGATATACTCGTAAGCTATATCAGGATGATTGGGCAGGGCCATTTCCGACGGTGAAAACCCCCTCACCCGGGACAGGGCTTCCCATCCAAAAATGCCGGCAAAGTGATGCTGCCAGGCCTTGACGTGCAAACGGTAATCCTGCACCGGCGTGGACGGTGCCACCGCGTGGCCCCAGGGGGCTCCCAGCCATTCCACGGCACGCCGGTAGTCAGGGTTGCAGGTCACCGTTTTCAGGCTGTCGAATACATCGTTCAGGCCCATCTGCCGCATGCCGTGAAACAGCGTGCCGGAATACTCCAGCATGACCCTCGGCTCCTTGCCTTCATGAATCAATTGCGGAACAAACTCGCCAATCCGCTTGTAGCACCAGTGAAATGCCGGCGCGTTGTGGTTATCGCCAATGTGCTGGTTCTCCATCATGTACTGCAGGTTACTGATGACAGCGGCTGTCTGCATGTCATGCCCCCCGGCGGGAATCAGCGGCTGGTGCATGTGGAGGGCTATGGCAGCAGCACTTTTGATGTGCTGGAAGTGTATGGGACTACCATTCTTGAATACCGGACTGTGGCGATTGGCCAGGGCGGTGTCCAGCGTTTTTTCGGCACCACAGATGTTGGGAAGACCATCAACGTATTCGGGAAGATTTTCCATGCTGTACACTCTCGTTAACTTAAAGGTTGGTTGAAAGATCGGGGTTCCGGTCAATCAGGGGGTAAGCCCTGATGGTGGGCATTTGCCCGGATTTGAACCCCCAGGCCGAAACAGACCCTGCCGGCAATCGTCTGGCAGGTCAGCCCCCGGAGAGGTGCTAGAGTTTAGATGAAAACCCGCCGACCCGTAACCTGTGCGGCTTGTCGCCCGGCAATTCTCATGACGACTGCCGCGTTCCGGTTCCCGCAGCCGCTCCGGGAGCAGGCCCTCTGCCTGTCCGGAAAACTGGCACGGATTCCATCCACGCGTACCAAGCAAAGATTGTACAAACTCTGCAATGACCCTGTTCACTGCCCTCCCCGTCCGGCCTGGTGTCTTCAGCCTGATTCTGCTGGCCGGCCTGATCTCCCCCTTGCCTGCCGCCGATCTCGATGATGAAAAGGATCTGGCCGATCAGATTGCCGCCCGCTTCAGTCCTGAAGAAATCGTTCGGCTGGATGTCTCCGGGATTCCATTCCAGGGGTTGTACCGCGACAGCAGCTTAAAAAATCGTCACGGGGCGGTGATTATCCTGCATGGCCGGAAATCCAATCAGGATGCTGCCGAGTTGATCCACCCCCTGAGAGCCGAATTGCCCACCCACGGCTGGGCCACACTGTCGATCTCGCTGCCTCTGGCGGAGACCAATGCCGAAAGTGAAAACTTCTCCAGCCTCCTGCCGGAATCGGTAGGGCGATTGCGGGCAGCCGTCACGTACCTCAAACAGAAGGAGATCGATTACATCGCCCTGGTGGGCCATGACAGCGGTGCCTGGGTGGCCCTGAATGAGCTGATTTCGCAAGCCGCCGACCCTTCGGTAAAAGCCGTGGTGCTGATCGACCCCGCTCCGGTGCGTGGTCTTGAGGGCTTCCCGGTCAGCCCGGCGAAACTCTCCGGACTCTCGCTGCCCGTCCTGGAATTACTTCCCCGCCGCGAGGGGCAGCCTCCGGATGAGGAAGTGCGCGAAAGAAAAACCACGTTCAGAAAAAATCAGGCGTACCGGCAGGTGTACATCGACACCCCCAACGAACGCTGGAAAGATGTCGAAGATTACCTGATTCAGCGCGTTCACGGTTGGTTGAACCTGATGCAAACCAGGCCCCGACAGCCGGATCAACCCGAAGGGCAGCAGGACAAGCCACCCGGCGGTTAGCCTTGTCGCAAGAAAACCTGCCGCTTTCGGAAACTGCTTTGCTAGAATAGGCAGGTAAAATGTCTGGAAATTGACCTATTGACCTGAGGCCAAGCCCCGCATGACGGCCTCAAACCCACCCGACAGCACTCACTAACAGGAGCACACCATGCACACCCGCAAACTATTATTCGCCCTGACCCTCTTTTCCGGTTTCAGTCTGGCCGGCGAATTACCCGATCCAGCCATTACACCCGGTGCCGTAGATCCGGAAGTCACCGCAGACAACATTCAGGAATCCATCTGCAAGCAAAAACCCATCAGCTGGAGTCAGGCGCATCTGCCGCCGTCGTCCTGGATGGAAGACATGGAAAAGCAGCAGATCGAGCAATATCACTACAGCGATACCAGCCTGAAGCACTACCACGAGGATCATCTGATTCCGCTGTCGCTGGGCGGACACCCGACTAATGCGAAAAACATCTGGCCACAACCGCTCATCGCCAAATGGTCAGCCCGGAGAAAGGATTATCTGGAAGAAGTCATCAACCGGAAGGTCTGCAAGGGAGAAATGTCCCTGGCTGAAGCACAGAATATTTTCCGAACCAACTGGATCGAGGGATACAAGAAGTTTATTGATAACATGCCGGATTGATACGGCTACGACTAAAGCCAGCCTCACGTCGGCAGATCCCTGCCTGTACCCACGAAAACGCCTCCCTGACCCATCATGAAAAGTTACAGAAAAGAACTCTGGTTCAACGCGACATCACGCATGGCCTTCATCAATATCACCGGTGAGGTGGAAACCTGCCTGGCCGAAAGTGGTGTACGCGAAGGGCTTTGCCTGGTCAATGCCATGCACATCACCGCATCGGTCTTCATCAACGATGATGAATCCGGGCTGCACAAGGATTACGCAAGCTGGCTGGAAAACCTGGCCCCACACGAACCCGTCAGCCGCTACCTGCATAATCGCACCGGCGAGGACAACGGCGATGCCCACCTGAAGCGTCAGGTGATGGGCCGGGAGGTGGTGGTGGCCATCACCGAGGGTCGTCTCGATTTTGGCCCCTGGGAGCAGATTTTCTACGGGGAATTTGATGGCCGCCGCCGGAAGCGGGTGCTGGTGAAGATCATAGGAGAATAATGGCAATCGTCCGGGCAGGATCAGGCCTGCCGGTAGCCTGACACGGACAGGCACATGGGGTAACCGGCGGTCGGTCACCCCATGTCAGGGCTATGCAAATACCGGGAAAGCCCTCACGAGACCCCCTCAGGGCTCCCCGCCAATATCCAGCGTGAACCCTTCCTTCCGCGCCAAAACACTGGCCAGTTTGGCCGCCGGCACATAACCCGGGAGGATTTCTCCCTTGTCGGTGACAATCATCGGTGTCCCCGAGGCACCAAAGGCATTCCCCAAAGCCAGATGATCCTTGACAGGATTCTCGCATTCCTGCTTCTCCAATGCCTCACCTTTCTTGGCCCTGGTAAAGGCATCGTTCCTGTTTTTGGAACACCACACCGATACCGCCTTGAAATAAGATTCAGAACCTTCACCAGCCCTCGGGAAGAAGAGATAGCGCACTTCAATACCCTCCTTGAGGTATTGGTCTATCTCTGAATGCAGCTTGCGGCAATACCCGCAATCAATATCGGTAAAGACATACACGAAGTGACTCTGGATTTTCGGCTTGAAAACCACCATCCGCTTGACACCTATCTTGTCGAGAGCCGCCAGACGCATCACCCCTTGCTGGGCTTCCGTCAAATTCTTCCGATTGGGAATATCAATCAGGGAACCCTGCAACAAGTAGTTACCATCCTCCGAAACGTAGACGGTATTCGCGCCTACCATCACCTCATAAAGGCCCGGAATGGGTGTGGTCTTGACCGAATCAAGCACGACACCCGGCATGATTTTTTTCAGACTATTTTCAATGGTCGATCTGGAATCAGCTCCAGCCCAGCCTGAGTACACAAGAGCCACACTCACGGCCAGCATCGCGATCAATTTTTTCATTGGGTAATTCTTCGACAGTTGAGTAAATGAACGGGGAGGCGTGGCAACCGTGATCCGGCCTTACGAAAACAGCCGGCCTATATCCATGAACAGGGCCAAGCCCATTAACGCCACCAGAATGGTCATACCCATCTGCTGAAACCGTAACTGAACCTGCTCCGAAACCGGGCTCCCCTTGACGGCTTCTATGGCGTAAAACATGAGGTGCCCTCCATCCAGTACGGGGATGGGCATGAGATTCAAAATACCGAGGCTAATGCTGATGATGGCCAAAAATCTGAGGAAGTGAATATACCCCAAACTGGCGGACTGTCCGGCATACTGGGCAATGCTGATGGGGCCGCTGAGGTTCTCGACGGCAGCCTTGCCGGTCAGCATTTTTCCCACCATTTTCAGGGTAAGAACCGAATATTCCAGGGTTTTATGGCTGGCTGCGAGCAGGGCAGGCCCAGGGCTCAATCGGTATTCCACCTGCATGGAGGCCTGGAATGATTCGGGAATCGCCACGGCGGCACCTATCCGGCCAATCCGGCCTTCCGGGGTATCCACAGCCACAGGCTTGAGACTCACACGGGTCTGAACACCATCAGCCTGTTCCACATCCACCTGCAAGACCTGATCAGGATGCGAACGGATGTACGCTACCCACTGTTGCCAGTGGCGTATGGCAGTACCATCAACCTTGAGTAACAGGTCACCGGTTTTGAGGCCAGCCTTCTCGGCAGATCCCTGCGGTTCAATCCGGCCTATCCTGGCTGGAAACTCAGGTTCGTAAGGTTTGAACCCGAGTTGACTGTGCAGCTTTTCCGGATTTTGAGCGATCTCGGAGGGTATGTTCAGGGAGACTTCCCGCACAGACCCTTCCCGGGTTTTGACCTCCAGCAGAATGGATTCATGCTCCACCGATTGTTCCAGCAGGGTGGTCAGGGCCATGTCCCAGGTCGGGGTTTCCTGGTGAGCTACCGAGAGGATTTCCTCACCGGCCACTAAACCGGCCTGACCGGCCAGCGTGTCAGGACTCACAGCACCCAGTACGGGCCTCAACCCGGTTTCGCCCAGCATGAAAATGGCCCAGTAGAGAAGCAGGGCCAGCAGAAAGTTGAATATCGGGCCAGCCGCCACTATGGCAACCCGCTTTGGCAGGGACTGCCGGTTAAACGCATGGGGCAAGTCCCGTGCGGCCACCTCGCCTTCGCGTTCATCCACCATCTTGACATAACCGCCCAGGGGCAAAACCGACAGGGTGAATTCCGTGCTGTCAGGCGTTTTCTGGTAACGCCAGAAGGGCCGACCCAGCCCCAGGGAAAAGCGTATGACCTTTACCTTCACGGCACGCGCCACCCAGTAATGACCCAACTCGTGGATAGCCACCAGGATTGTTAATGCCACCAGAAAGTAAAAGAGGGTATGCAGCAATCCAGGCATGTGTTTCCAGTTTATCGGGTGGGGTAGTGATGTATTGTCCGGGTTGCAGAGAGCCTGGCCAGACGGTCGGCCTCAAGTACCGCCTCCAGCGTATCGGCAGGCTGGTGGGGGACAGATTCAAGGCTTTGTTCAATGACCTCTGGTATGGCAGTGAAAGGCAGTTGCCGGTCGAGGAAGGCGGCTACCGCAATTTCGTTGGCCGCATTGAGGACGGCCGGTACGGTGCCACCCTGGCGGGCAGCTTCGTAGGCCAGATGGAGGCAGCGGAAGCGTTCAAAATCAGGCGGTTCAAAATCGAGTTGCCTGACCTGGAACAAATCGAGTGGCTCTGCACCCGATACAAACCGATCCGGCCAGGCCAGTGCGTGAGCAATGGGAATGCGCATGTCAGGATTGCCCATCTGCGCCAGCACCGTGCCGTCGATGTAGTCGACCAGTGAGTGGATGACACTCTGGCGGTGTATCACCACCTGAACCTGTTCCGGGGGGACACAGAACAGCAGGCAGGCCTCAATGAGTTCCAGGCCCTTGTTCATCATGCTGGCTGAATCGACGGAAATTTTACGCCCCATCACCCAGTTGGGATGGGCGATGGCCTGTTCTGGCGTGACTTCAGCCAGTTCATTCAGGGGTTTGCCGAGGAAAGGCCCGCCGGATGCCGTCAGCAGAATACGACGAACCTCCGGGGCAGGGTGCCCGGCCTGATAATGGGCTGGCATACACTGGAAGACAGCATTGTGTTCGCTGTCTATGGGAAGCAGACGGGCTCCGGACTGCGCGATGGTCGCCATGAACAGGGGGCCCGACATCACCAAAGCCTCCTTGTTGGCCAGGAGTACGGTTTTGCCGGCCCGGGCAGCCGAAAGCGTCGGCATGAGGCCTGCCGCCCCCACGATGGCGGCCATGACCGCATCCACCTCAGGCAGTGCCGCCACTTCTTCCAGTGCCTTGCTGCCGGACAAAACCCGGGTAGCAGACTGGCCGGCGGCTGCGAGATGCTCCCTGAGTACAGCGGCCTCGGCTTCACCACTCATTACCACGAAGTCAGGCGTGAACCGTAGTGCCTGCTCCAGGGCTCGCGCCGTATTGCTGTTGGCCGTTATGGCCACCACCCGGTAGCGGTCAGGGTGACGTGCCACCACATCCAGCGTGCTGACCCCTATGGAACCGGTCGAACCCAGTATGCAAAGCCCCTTCATGGCCCGGCCTTCCCGTCCTGATGATGCGCGTCCTGATCGTGGCCGTCTCCCGATTCTGCCTCGCCTTCGTCAGCCCCCTCCGCTTCTTCCACCTGCATGTCCATGGCATCCGGGGAGTCAGACTGCATCAGGATGGGCTCCTGATTTACCGCAGCCGTATTCAGGAAAATACCCAGAAGAATTGACCCCGCATAGAACACCGAAACGCCGGCAATCAGGCTGTCGTTTCGATCCAGCACGCCCCCGTGGCCAGGAAGAATGCCGCTGCTGTCCTTGACTCCCCTGAGTCGTTTGACAAAGCTTTCAAACAAGTCACCACAGACGGACACGGCCACTGTAATGAGCGTCAAAAAGACGAAGTCAGCAATTTGAATGGGTGCAAGCCCTGCCCAAAAACCGGTGGCAACAGCCAGCAGGCCGGTGGCCATCAGGGCCCCGTAAACCCCTTCCACGGTTTTGCCCGGGCTGATCTGGGCCAGCAGTTTGGTGTGACCAAAGCGTTTACCGACAAAGTAGGCAGTGATGTCAGCGACCCAGATCATGACCAGCAGGTAAATCACCTGCTCGGATCCGAAGTGAATACGCAACCAGACCATCAACACCCAGGCGGTCAGCAGGACGAAAAAGCCTGCGAGCAATTTGACGGGAACCGGGTAATGAATGTTGAGCAGGCGTTCCGAAGCCACGCGCAAAGCCAGGGCAAACAGGAACCACCAGGCCACCACCGGCCAGAATAACCAATCCAGGGTATAGGGTACCCAGAGACTGCCGGATACCTGGGCTGCCAGCATGACAGCCACAAACCCCAGACGGGCCAGTGGAGATTCCAGCCCCGAAAGATGTGACCATTCCCAGGATGCAAGCAACAGGGTCGCCCCCCACAACACGGCAAACCCCAGGGGGTCAAGGAAATAGACGGCCGCTACGATGGATGGAGCCAGAATGAGGGATGTCACTACACGGTTTCTAAGCATTATTGTCCTGAATGTTCCAGGGTGAACGAAGTGGATGTCTGTGGGGGGTCGCCGGCGGTCGTTTTCGATTCCACCTGCTCACCCGTACGACCAAAACGACGTTGCCGACCGGCGTAATCGAGCAGGGCCCGGTCAAGGGCCTGCTCGTCAAAGTCCGGCCACAGCGTGGCTGTGAAATAAAACTCGGTATAAGCCATTTGCCATAACAGGAAGTTGCTGATCCGATGCTCTCCCCCGGTGCGGATGAACAGATCCGGTTCCGGCAGACCGGCCAGGCTGAGATGGGAAGCAAACAGATTTTCGGTGATCTCTTCGGCCCGTAATTCGCCTTTTTCCACCCGGCGGGCTACATGCTGCACCGCCTGATGGATGTCCCATCTTCCACCGTAATTGACGGCGATGTTCAGGGTGAGTCGATCGTTGTCCCGTGTCAGTGCCTCGGAGGCTGCAATCCTGTTCTGCAAGGCTATCGAAAAAGCCTGCCTGTCACCGATGATCTGTACCCTGACATCGTTTTTGTGCAGCTTTTCGGTTTCCCTTTCCAGGGTAGCCAGAAACAGATCAAGCAGCAGGCTGACCTCCTCAAGGGGGCGTTGCCAGTTTTCGCTGCTGAAGGCGAACAGGGTCAAAGTGGGAATGCCCCTGCGCAGACATTCTTCCACGGCCTTCCTGACCGATTGAACACCGGCACGGTGACCGGCCGAGCGCGGCAAAAAACGCTTTTTGGCCCAGCGACCGTTGCCGTCCATGACAATGGCGATATGTCGCGGTATGCCGGTGAGTGTGTTGCTAGCAGCATTAATATCCATATCCGGATCAGCTTTATTGGCTTTATTTAGTGCGAGAACCCGCTGTCTTCACTGAGGGAGAACCCGGCATGACAGGTCAATCAAGTCGGATGAAGTCTCGTGGACACGTCAGTCTCTGGAGTAAAGGGATGTTTCCGTTCCCTGGCTGACAGAAATCCGGGCAGCCTCAAATACCCTGGGACAGGCATGCCTTGGTCGCTCCAAGCGAAAGCGATGCCCGTCACCCAAGGCACCACTGCCCGGGTTTTAAGGGCCTATATCGCCAGCATGTCTGTTTCTTTTTCTTCCAGCAGGCCATCAATTTCCTTGATGTGCTGATCGGTGAGTTTTTGAATTTGATCCTGACCCTTCCGTTCCAGATCTTCCGATATCAATTTATCCTTGAGGGCATTCTTGAGGTCGGTATTGGCATCGCGACGAATGTTGCGGATAGCCACTCGCGCATCTTCAGCTTCATGGCGGGCGACCTTGATCAAGTCACGCCGACGTTGTTCGGTCAGGGCGGGCATGGGTACGCGGATGACCGTGCCGGCCGTATTCGGATTCAGGCCAAGATCAGATGTCATGATGGCTTTTTCGATGGGCCCGACCATGGTTCTTTCCCAGGGGGTCACCGCCAGGGTTCTGGAATCCTCAATGGTAATGTTGGCCGCCTGACTCAAGGGGACATCGTTGCCATAGTAGGACACCGTAACATGATCCAGCAAACTGGGATGCGCCCGGCCCGTTCTGATCTTGGCCAATTCATGCTTGAACGCTTCTATGCTTTTCTTCATGCGTTCCAGAGTTTTCTTTTGCAGATCTTCGATCATTTTGAGTTACCGCTAAACGATGAGGGAGCCTATGTCCTCGCCCATGACGAGGCGCATGATAGCACCCTGCTGAAATATGTTCATGACCCGCAACGGCATGCCGTGATCCCGGCAAAGAACGAGGGCTGTGGCATCCATCACG
>Ga0228707_1000068_pt1 | contig 10360 bp, 8 predicted proteins | sample McNCre117_Aug_MT_FD_181472 | JGI IMG/M metagenome (GOLD analysis project Ga0228707, IMG submission 181472) | Metatranscriptome of freshwater microbial communities from McNutts Creek, Athens, Georgia, United States - 11-17_Aug_MT (Metagenome... | ecosystem: Environmental > Aquatic > Freshwater >...
CATGCTGCCCCGGTTACCGGGGCGCATTATCCCGCCAGCACTCAAATCGGGAATGGCGGATTCGGTGACAACCTCGACAGCCCTTGTTGACTTTTCCCCTGAAATACTTCAATTTACGCGGGCTGACGGGCTGGCTGGGGAGCTTCACGATATTCTGATTGGGAACTCCCCCGCTTGCTGCTTTCAATCCGTCCTTAATAGATATCCTACGGTACTTGTCGTTAACAAACGTATTCTGTCGAATCAGATTACGAGGAGGAAAAAACATGAAAAAAACCGTTGAGAAGTGGCTGTACGCAGCATCCATTGCTGCAGTCATGGCAACTCCCGGCATCGCCTCAGCCAATGCAGAAGTTGATGCACTCACCAAAGATCCCAAGAACTTTGCAAGCTGGGGTGGCGACTACTTCGGCATGCGCTACAGCACGCTCGATCAGATCAACAACAAGAACGTAAAAACCCTTCAGCCCGTCTGGACGTTCTCTACCGGCATGTTGCGTGGTCACGAAGGCGGCCCTCTGGTCGTGAACGATGTGATCTACATCCACACGCCCTACCCGCACAAGGTTTACGCGCTTGATCAGGGCACGCAGTCCGTGATCTGGGAATACAACTACACCGCCGACAAGGACACCGATCCAACCCAGGTCATTTCCGTCATGTGCTGTGACGTGGTGAACCGTGGTCTGGCTTACGGCGATGGCAAAATCTTCCTGGCTCAAGGCGATGCTACCCTGGTAGCACTGGATGCCAAGACCGGCAAGATCGTCTGGAAAACCAAAAATGGTGATCCCAAGCTGGGCATGACCAGCACCAACGCTCCCCTGGTCGTCAAGGACAAGGTACTGACCGGTATCGCCGGTGGTGAATTTGGTGTACGCGGCTTCCTGGCGGCCTACAACATCAAGGACGGCAGCCTGGCGTGGAAAAAGTACAGCATGGGCCCGGACGAAGATATCGGTCTTGATCCGGAAAAAACCATGACCTGGACCGATGGCAAGATGGCTCCGGTTGGCAAGAACTCCAGCCTCAAAACCTGGCAGGGCGACCAATGGAAAATCGGCGGCGGCACCACCTGGGGCTGGTACAGCTATGACCCTGCCCTGAATCTGGTGTACTACGGTTCCGGCAACCCCGGCACCTGGAACCCGACTCAGCGTCCTGGCGACAACAAGTGGTCCATGAGTATCTGGGCCCGTGATGCCGACACCGGTGCTGCCAAGTGGGTTTACCAGATGACTCCGCACGATGAGTGGGATTTTGACGGCATCAACGAAATGCCGCTGATCGACCTCAAGATGAAGGATGTGAACGGTAAGGAACACGACAAGCTGCTGGTACACTTTGACCGTAACGGCTTCGGCTATACCCTGGATCGCGTCACCGGCGAATTGCTGGTTGCGGAGAAGTTCGACAAGGCCGTCAACTGGGCTACCCACGTTGACCTGAAGACCGGTCGTCCGCAGGTGTCTTCCAAGTACAGTACCGATCAGAACGGTGCCGATGTCAACACCAAGGGTGTTTGTCCGGCGGCTCTGGGCAGCAAGGATCAGCAGCCGATCGCCTTCTCACCCAGAACCAACCTGGTGTACATCCCCGGCAACCATGTCTGCATGGACTATGAGCCCTTCGAAGTGGAATACACGGCAGGTCAGCCCTATGTCGGTGCTACCCTGAACATGTATCCTGCTGGCGTGGACACCAAGACAGGCCAGAAGAACGGTTCAACCAACCTGGGTGCATTCACCGCATGGGATCCAACCAGCGGCAAGATCGTATGGTCGAAGGATGAACCCTTCTCCGTATGGGCTGGTGCTGTTGCGACCGCCGGTGATGTCGTGTTCTACGGCACTCTGGAAGGCTACGTGAAGGCGGTTGATGCCAAAACCGGTGAAGAACTCTACAAGTTCAAAACCCCATCCGGCATCATCGGTAACGTCAACACCTGGTCTTACAACGGCAAGCAGTTTGTCGGTGTGTTGTCTGGTCTGGGTGGCTGGGCCGGTATCGGCATGGCCGCAGGCCTCGAAGGCTCCAGCGAAGGTCTGGGTGCCGTCGGTGCTTACCGCAGCCTCAGCAACTTCACCAAGCTGGGCGGTACGTTCACCGTATTTGCCCTGCCTGGCAAGTAAGTTTCAGTCGGATCCTTTTGATCTGAGCTGACTTCCGATGCCCCGATCAACCCTGGTTGATCGGGGCTTTTTAGTGCGAGTGATTTTGTATGCCAACCGTAACCAAACCATACTTTGCCATAGCCCTTCTGGGGATAAGTCTGCTGCTGCCGACTGTCGGCATGGCTGAGTCACCTGCCTTCAAAGTCTGTGCAGATCCCAATAACCCGCCGTTCTCGGATCGCAATGGACAAGGTTTCGAGAACAGGATCGCCGAACTTCTGGCAGCGGAAACCGGCAGTCAACTGGAGTACACCTGGTTCCCCCAGCGAATAGGCTTCATTCGTAATACGCTGAAGTTTCCGCTCCCCAAATCCCAGGGCAAGGGTTACAAGTGCGACGTGGTCATGGGAGTTCCTACCGGTTACGAATTGACCGCCACAACCCAGACCTACTACCAATCGACCTACGCGCTGGTCTACCGGAAAAGCCCGGCACTGGATGGTATTCACTCGGCAGCGGATATCTATCAGTTACCCCAGGAACAAAAGCAGACGCTGCGCATTGCCATGTTCGATGGAGCCCCCGGAACCAGCTGGCTCATCAGGCACGGTTTGGCCGCACAGGGTATTCCCTATCAGAGCATGACCGGCGATGCCGAGGTCAATACGGCTCAAACTCTGGAACGGGATTTCAGGGCAGAAAAAATTGATATGGTGATTATCTGGGGGCCCATCGCCGGCTACCTGGAAACCCGCCTGCCCGGTGCTCTCACGGTTATACCGTTGCGATCCGAACCCGGCATCAGAATGGAATTCCCCATTTCGATGGGAGTCAGGGTACCCGATAAACAGCGCAAGGAGGCACTCAATACCCTGTTGAGCCGAAATGCCGACAAGATCAGGAACATATTGCTTGATTACCACGTTCCCCTGGTTTCACCGACGGAATAAGTCGCTGTCAGTACGCTCCCCGCAGCGTGCGGGCTGACCTGAATTGTTGCCATTATGTAGCACCTGAGTTCAATCTCCTGCTGTAGTTGCCACGCTGTTTCACGCCTAGCAGAACGCAACAATATTTGTTTTAATAGCAACAAGCACGATCAATGGTGATCGTATTCTTTATAAAAATAAGGAGAGAGTGAATGTCGAAAGGGCAAAATCTACAAGATCCTTTTTTGAACGCGCTCAGAAAAGAGCATATTCCTGTGTCCATCTACCTTGTCAACGGGATTAAACTGCAAGGTAAGGTCGATTCGTTCGATCAGTATGTGATCATCCTCAAAAACACCGTGAGCCAAATGGTGTATAAGCACGCCATCTCGACCATAGTCCCCGCCAGACAAGTCCGCCTAACCCAGGGTTCTGAAGACTTTGAAGAGGAAGTCCTCTGATCCCGGGGCACATTCTCGCCCTCGTCCCGACTGTCACGCGTATCAGGCACCACAGGGATGTGGCGATCGCAGCACTGGCGTGTTTGTCATCCGGTTCTGCTCCCCGCCTTTCCATCTGCAGGATCACCCCCCACATGTTCATCACGTTCCACGCATTTCTACCCGTATACAGGTTTCCTGCGAGGGAAGGTTTCTCATTTGTTTGACCGACCCGATGCCGGAGAAAGAGCCGTTCTGGTTCACCTGCTGACCCAGTCTGATCCTGAATCCCTGGACGAACTCCGGCAATTGGCCCTGTCGGCTGGTGCCGAACCCGTCCATGTCATAACCGCCAGACGGCTGACACCTGATCCCCGTTATTACATCGGCAAAGGCAAAGTGGAGGAGCTCTCCAGTGCCATCAGGGCGTACGATGCTGAACTGGTGTTGTTTAACCACGCCCTTACGCCCAGCCAGGAACGCAATCTTGAAAACGAGCTAAAAGTGCGGGTGGTCGATCGCACCGGGCTGGTACTCGACATTTTTGCCCTGAGGGCCTCGTCCTTTGAGGGTAAATTACAGGTGGAACTGGCTCAATTGCGTCATGCCTCTACCCGCCTGGTACGTGGCTGGACACATCTGGAAAGACAAAAGGGAGGCATCGGTCTGAGGGGCCCGGGTGAAACCCAGCTTGAAACCGACAAACGCCTGATTGCACAAAAGATACGCCAGATACAAAAACGCCTGGAAAAAGTCGATCAGCAGCGTCACCAGAGCCGTTCGGCCCGCAAGCGGGCGGAACTTCCGGTTGTCAGTCTGGTGGGCTATACCAACGCCGGCAAATCCACCCTGTTTAATCGGTTGACCGGAGCCTGCGTGTATGCGGCTGACCAATTGTTTGCCACACTCGATCCCACCCTGAGGCGAGTGAATCTGGCACACAACCACAGCCTTATTCTGGCGGACACGGTAGGCTTTATCCGCGATTTACCGCATGAACTGGTCGCAGCCTTTCGCTCTACCCTGAGTGAGGCGGTGGAATCTGACCTGCTGCTGCATGTCGCCGATGCCTGCGATGAGCGGCTTGATGACACCGTCTGCGAGGTCGAACGGGTTCTGGAAGATATCGGTGCGAGTGGGGTGCCACAAATTCAGATCTTCAACAAAATCGACAAACTGGAAGATCCCAGACCGCGTTTTGAACGCGATCAGGACGGACGCATTGTCCGTATCTGGCTCTCGTCGCAAACAGGAGCCGGGTTTGATTTGCTCGATCAGGCCCTGGGCGAGCATTTGCAAACAGGAACTTTTCGCAAGAAAATCCATCTTCTCGCCGGCCACGGTAAGCTTCGCGCCAGGATTTATCAGCTTGGAGCGGTCATCTCCGAAGAGGAAGATGGCCACGGCGGATGGCATATGGAAATCGAATTACCCGAACGGGAAGCAAGCCTTGTGGCAGAACTGGAACACACCGATCATCCGACTGAACATCTCTGAAAATGACCAGAATCGGGTGTCATTGCAGCAGACATCTCAACAAACACAAAACAATCACGGGAGTCATCCAATGTCCTGGAACGAACCGGGTGGAAACAAAAAAGACCCTTGGAGTGGTCGAGGTCAACAGGAAACCCCTCCTGATCTGGAAGAAGTCATGCAGGAGCTGAACGCCGCTTTTGGCAAAATTTTTGGCCGCTCCGCTGGCCCGCAGGGTGACAACGGTCTACCCGTAAAGGCAGCAGGTGCCCTGATCGCCATAGCACTGGTGATCTGGTCGCTGTTCGGATTTTATCTGATTGATGAAGGCAGCCGGGGCATCGTGACCCGGTTCGGCAAATACTCCGACACCACCATGCCTGGCCTCCACTGGCACATGCCCAGCCCCATAGAGGCGGTGCAGATCGTCAACCTTGAACAACAACGCTTTGTCGAAGTGGGATACCGTTCAGGTGGCCGGCAACAGGCCCTGGGATCGGTTCCCAAGGAAGCCCTGATGCTCACCCAGGATGAAAACATTATCGACATACGCCTGGCGGTTCAGTACCAGATCAAGGACGGCAAAGATTATTTGTTCGGGGTGGCTAACCCGGATGAAACACTGAAGCAGGTTATTGAAAGTGCGCAAAGAGCGGTCATCGGCAAGAACACCATGGACTTCGTACTCACGGAAGGCCGGGGGCGCATTGCAGACGACATCAAAACCGAACTGCAGCAGATCGTTGACCAGTACCGCATGGGCATACGGATCAGCAACGTGAGTCTGGTAGATGCCCAACCGCCGGATGAGGTGCAAAGTGCCTTTGAGGATGCCATCAAGGCGCGGGAGGATGAGCAACGACTCAAGAATGAAGCCGAGGCCTATGCCAATGAAGTCGTTCCCAAGGCCCGGGGCAGTGCAGCCCGCCTGCTGGAAGAAGCCGAAGCCCACAAGCAGCGGGTAATCGCCCGGGCCGAGGGTGAAGCCAGCCGTTTCAAGGAGTTGTTATCCGAATACGAAAAAGCACCCGATATCACCCGGCGCAGAATGTATCTTGAAACCATGCAGGATGTATTGGGGCAAACGGATACCGTCGTAGTCGATGTCAAGAACAGTAACAATCTGATGTACTTGCCGCTCGACAAACTCAAACGCCCGGTTTCCGCCAGCGGCAACGGCAGGGAAATCGAAGGCGTAGCCGGTGCAAGTCAGGATAGCAGTGATAACGGTTCCAGGGCCGTCCGTTCAGCCACAACCCGTGGCCGTGAAGCAAGGGGGCAATAATGTTCAAGAGCAACGTACTCATCATCGTTTTAGCCGCAGCCGTCCTGCTGTTTGGCGGCAGTTCGGTCTTTACGGTTTCTGAAACCGAGAAGGCCATACTGCTGGAACTCAAGAAAATCGTGAAGACCGACTTTGAACCCGGTCTCCATTTCAAGCTGCCAGCCCCCTACCAGGAGGTGCGGAAATTTGACGACCGCATACTCAGTCTTGAGTCAAAACCGGAACGCTTCCTGACCTCGGAAAAGAAAAACGTCATCGTCGATTCCTTCGTCAAATGGCGTATCAAGGATGCCGCCACCTTCTACAAATCAGTGGCAGGCGACAAGACACAGGCCAACATCCGTCTTGATCAGATCACCAAAGACGCACTGCGGAGCGAATTCAGCAAGCGCACCATTCGTGAACTGGTCTCTTCCGAACGCGGACAGATGCGGGACATTCTGCTGAAGGCGGTCAATCCTGTGGTCGAAGACCTGGGGATTGAAGTGATTGATGTCCGGGTGATGCGAACCGACCTGCCCGAGGAGGTCAGTTCCTCCGTATACCGCCGCATGGAAGCCGAACGCGCCAGGGTTGCACGCGAGTTTCGCTCCAGAGGGGCTGAGGCGGCTGAACGGATCAGGGCAGAAGCCGACAAGCAACGGGAGGTCATACTGGCTGAAGCCTACCGCGATGCCGAAAAAACACGCGGAGAAGGCGATGGTACCGCCTCGGAAATCTACGCCCAGTCCTACGGCAAGAATCGCGAATTCTTCGACTTCTACCGTAGCCTTTTGGCCTACCGTCAGGTTTTCAACAAGGAAGGCAACATGATTGTCCTGGAGCCTGATTCGGAATTCTTCCGGTATTTCAAGGGCATCAAGTGAATTGAAAACCGGGAGGCCGATTGACTCCACCCCGGGGTCAGTCGGTCTCCCCCCGCCCCTCATCTTCCAGTATACTTCGGGCCCCGTTCAAACCCGTATCCCCTACTCCCCCACATCACCCACCATGCTGACCGAAGACCGATGGCTGCTCCCTGAGGGCATTGATGAAATGCTGTCCGATGAAAGCAGGCGACTGGAAAGCCTGCGACGCAAAATTCTGGATTTGTTCGCAACCTGGGGATACCAGTTGGTCATCCCTCCCCTGGTTGAATTCATGGACTCCTTCCTGGCCGGAACCGGCCATGATCTTGATCTTCAGACCTTCAAACTGATTGACCCGGTCAGCGGACGATTGCTGGGCATTCGTGCCGACATGACCCCGCAGGTGGCCCGCATTGATGCCCGCTGCCTTGACCACGATAGTCCCACGCGACTGTGCTATCTGGGCACCGTACTGCACGCCCGTCCCGATCACCTGGAAAAGTCACGCAGTCCCATGCAGGTAGGGGCTGAACTATACGGTCATGCGGGTACTGCCAGTGACCTTGAAGTCATCAGACTCATGCTGGAAATGCTGGCGGTGGCAGCCGTGGAAAACATCCATCTCGACCTGGGCCACGTTGGCATTTACCGGGGACTGGCCCGACAAGCCGGGCTGGATGCCGCAACGGAAGCCGTACTCTTTGAAATTCTGCAGAGAAAGGATAAACCCGAACTAGAAACCCTGCTGGCCTCTTCCGGTCTGGAACCGGATCATGCGGCAGGATTCATGGCACTGATTGATCTCAACGGCGGCCATGCCGTGCTGGAAGAAGCCCGCCAAAAACTGGCGCACGGCTTGCCCGAAGTGCAGCAGGCCCTCGCGGATCTTGAATGGATACACCAGCATCTCTCCGCCCTTTTCCCTCACCTGCCACTCAATTTTGATCTGGCAGAACTGAGGGCCTACCACTATCAGACAGGGATCGTGTTCGCCGCCTTTGTACCCGGTTATGGACGGGAAATTGCCCGGGGTGGACGCTATGACGAAATTGGCCAGGCCTATGGCCGTGCCCGTCCTGCGACAGGCTTCAGTTCTGATTTAAGAACCTTGCTGCGTTTGATGCGTGCTGAGGTTGAAAACGACAAGGATTCCGCTATTTTTTCACCCCATTCAGACGACTATGATCTTCATGCCACCGTCCGCCGTTTGCGGGGAATGGGGAAAATCGTCATACAGGGTTTGCCCGGTCAAAATGGCGGAGCCCATGAAATGGGATGCAGCCATGAACTGCGCAAAACCGGATCGTCCTGGGACATCACACCGGTTCACTGAGCAACATTGACGGGGTGTAACACCCCGATTGGCAGGGTTGTCGCCCGGCGGCAACCTGCTCCTCCAAAGTGCGGATTCCGGCAGGTCGCAGACCTTGCAGGGCAAACGCCCTGCCGGCACGCCACACGAGTCTTGCCGTGAATCTGTACCGGCCCTACAAACTGAGAGTCAAAACAAAAAATGGGAAAAAACGTCGTAGTAATTGGCACCCAATGGGGTGATGAAGGAAAGGGTAAGCTGGTTGATCTGCTTACCGAACAGGCCGAAGCCGTGGTGCGGTTTCAAGGCGGACACAATGCCGGCCATACCCTGGTGATTGATGGCAAAAAAACCGTACTCCACCTGATTCCCTCCGGCATATTGCGGGACGGTGTCTCCTGTTTCATCGGCAATGGTGTCGTGTTGTCGCCAGCGGCCCTGCTGGAAGAAATGGCCGTGCTGGAAAAAGCCGGGGTACCGGTTCGGGAGAGAATCACCATCAGCGAAGCCTGTCCCCTGATCCTGCCGGTGCATGTTGCCCTGGATCAGGCCCGCGAAAGTGCCAGAGGTGACAAGGCCATCGGCACCACAGGGCGCGGCATAGGCCCGGCCTACGAAGACAAGGTCTCCAGACGCGGACTCAGGGCGGGTGATTTGCTGAACCCTGAATTACTGGGCGAAAGACTGGCGCAATTGCTGGATTTCCACAACTTTGTGTTGTCGCGTTATTTTGGTAAACCCGCACTGGATTATCAGCAGGTTCTGGAAGAAACCCTCGCGCATGGAGAAGCCATCAAACCTTTACTGGGCGATGTCGCGGGGCTTTTGCATCAATACCGCTCGGAATCCCGCAATGTCCTGTTTGAAGGTGCGCAAGGTGCCATGCTCGACATTGACCACGGCACCTATCCCTACGTCACATCCTCCAATACCATCTCCGGCGGGGCCGCGTCAGGCAGTGGTCTGGGTTTGCTTGATTTCGATTATGTACTCGGCATCACCAAGGCCTATTCCACCCGGGTAGGCAATGGGCCTTTCCCGACTGAGCTTAAGGATGAAGTCGGCAAGCACCTGTCTTCCGTGGGGGCTGAATTTGGTGCCACGACGGGGCGGGCGAGACGTTGCGGCTGGTTTGATGCCGTGTTGATGAGACGTTCAGCCCGGCTCAACAGCCTGTCAGGCCTGTGCATCACCAAACTCGATGTGCTCGATGGACTGGAGCGTCTGGCCATCTGTACCGGTTATCAGTATCAGGGACAGTCTATCGACACCGTTCCCAACGGAGCCGAAAGCTACGCGCACTGCGCACCGATACTGGAAGAAATGCCGGGTTGGCAAGATTCAACGGCGGGAGTGAAGTCTTATGATGAGTTACCGGCGAACGCCAGAAACTATCTGAATCGTCTGGAAGAGTTGGTGGGGGTTCCGGTACACATCATTTCGACAGGCCCGGATCGCAACGAAACCATCGTCCTCAAGCACCCGTTCGGCGCATGACAATGACAAGGGGGTACGGGCTTAGGCACCTATCCCCTGTTCAGCAGGGATGGCGATTGTACAAGAGGAGAAAAACTGTCGGGGGGGATGCGGGCTATCGCGGAGGATGGGCCCTGAAGGAATGGTGCCGAGAAGAGGACTTGAACCTCCACGGGTCGCCCCACATGTACCTGAAACATGCGTGTCTACCAATTTCACCACCTCGGCACTGAGATGAGCTGCTTTTCGAAGGCAGCCTGAAAGAAGGGCGCATTGTGCTACACTGCCCTTTGGCTGTCAAGCCCTGCAATGAAATGACGCGTCATCATTTTGCAATTCCTCTGAAATCTGTAAACATTCCCGGCTCCCGGACTTTCAGGACGACTTTTTGGCTGATGAGCCCCTGATAAGGCGACACGCCACCTTTCTCACCCACGCAGTTATTCGCATCACCAGCGTCACAACATCATGAACGGCACA
>Ga0228707_1000071_pt1 | contig 10276 bp, 5 predicted proteins | sample McNCre117_Aug_MT_FD_181472 | JGI IMG/M metagenome (GOLD analysis project Ga0228707, IMG submission 181472) | Metatranscriptome of freshwater microbial communities from McNutts Creek, Athens, Georgia, United States - 11-17_Aug_MT (Metagenome... | ecosystem: Environmental > Aquatic > Freshwater >...
ATAGTAAATTTGGCTTTTACCGGGTTGCTACTCTGACCGCATGGATATGAAAGTAGTGTTTTTCAGGCTGTTGATTTTTTTCATTCAACCCTGTTTTGTTTCAACATTTCGCACTTGTTGAACTTGAATCCGCTGAAGGTTGCGTGCTTGGCCGCCTCAACTGTAGTCTTCATTTCTCTGATTGGGAGACTTTTTGCTAAAACCCTAGGGACGGTGGGTTACTTTTGTTATACCGTCGAGGGCTGGTATCCCTTACTGATGTTTTCTACCATATTCATTATTTCTGGGCTATAGCTCAGACTGTCCACGACAGCCTTCGTGTCATATTTTTGGTGTTGTTTCTCTGGCAACCTCGCCGATTAGGATACGTACTTAATAAGCTTTTGTGATGGCACCCACTTCATTCAGCATGTGCATACAAGAATGGTTGGTGTTAGATCAAAAACCCTGCTGAGGATCGTATATGTGAGTCGGACCCGATCGAGAAAAATGGTGTACTCTCGATAAAGATAACACTAGGACCAACCCTCGTTATGCACTTCCTATGACTTTAAGTCAGCCGGGTGGCGGAAAACATAGCGTTGTAGCAGCGTGTTGTTGCGCAGACGACACGTTTAGCATAAGTAGTCCGAAGGGTGTGTTCATCTGGATCAAAAAGATAGTGTCCCGGCGTTCTTATAGTAACGGGCTATCTTAATCGCCGTGAAACGCGGATCTGGTGAGTGATCACATACCTTGCCTGAGAATGGCGAATCCATTAAGCCTAACAACTTATGGGGTCTACAAATTTTCTGCGTTCCGTATACTCTGCTAGCACTTTTAGGAAGGATCAAAGGATGAAGCTGCCCGTTGGGGCCTTCACCGGGCGCTTGCCTGGATCTATCAAGGACGGATATCAGGCTATCGCCACCGCATATTCGCAACATCCACGCGGCCTGCATGAGTTCTATAAAGGCCAGCTGTACCTGTTGGTTCAGAACTCGATGCTTTCCGATGAGGATTCCCGCCGTTATGTGGACACACTTACGGCATATTTTGAGACGTTTCAGAGGTACGGGTATTTCCCGTGGGTCCTTGACATTGGACCACTCCTACGGAGACTAGCTCAGGGGTATGTGGGGTGCTTGCATCTCGTGCTGTACCAGCTCACTAAGTTGGCTAAGCTATCCCTCTCTGGTTCCGACACCATGGATGCTGAGGTGGAGTGTGCCGAGATTCTCTTCCTTCTGCGGTCAGCTCACGGAGTTTCATCTGTATTTCGACCTTACTGTGGGCAATACTGGAGATACCGGGCCATGCGCTGCCTGCCCACTCCTAAGAGGGAGGTTGACCTCGATGACCCGTCGTGGACCTATATCCCTGTGCACTCACGTGCGCCGCAGCATACCCCTGCTGTTGATCAAGTGGGCCACGTCTTCGACGACCCTCGAGAGCCTCCGGTCAAGCCCAAGCGCACAAAAACTGAACTCGAGCGTGCCGAAAAGCAGGCTCGCAAGGAAGCGAATGAGCGACGCCAAGCACTGGCCAAGAAAAAGCGTGAGGAGCGTCAGCGCAAGAAGACCGAAAGCGAGGATTTCCTCTCAGAGGCTTTTGCTGCACTTAACGTGCGCAAGCCCAAGAAGACTTCTGCCGCTGTCGCAGCTGAGCGCGCGGCTGAGGAGAAGGCACAACGCTTGAGTAAGCTCAAACAGGAGAAGAAAAAGAGGAAGGAGAGACTCAAGAACAGGATCCCAGAGGACCAGGTTGGTATCCCAATAACCATTAACGCAGGGAAGGACACCCGCGACTGGATTACTGGTATGCTTACTGGGGTGCAAGCTGCTGTGTCGGCTTCCGTATCCCATCTCACCAGCTTCAAGGACAGCTGGGTTTTCAAGTTTACTAAGAAAGCTCTTCTAGTCTGTCTGGTGTATATGGGCCTTAAGGTTTTTAAGGGGGCCATAACCCAGGCTGTCAGAACTATAATAAAGTTATTTATTGATGACGAGGGTATTTGTAATGAATTGTTTGACCCACGCCCAGTTGACCAGGGCGTTATTGACATTGACGTTGAAAAGATTTCTAAGTTGATGGTCCTTGTTTTTGGAGGTATTAGCTGGAAGTTTGCTCTTGGCAAGCTCAAAGACGGAAATGTCTCTGAGTTTATTTACCACGTTACCCGCAATGTTTGGGGCTTTGCTCGTAAGACTGCTGATTTGGAATCGTTTATTCAAGTTATTCTTGATGTAATTAATGGGGTGTTGGGTTTCTTTTGTGACTTGCTTAAGCGTGAGCGAGTGATGTTTGGACAATCGAGCTTGGCTTATTTGCGTGAGCTAATTGCCGAGGCCAATTTGATCCACCAGCTCAACACGCAAGGAAAGTTTGACTGTAAGAACCAGAAGATGGTTTCAAGACTTTTTTCATGCCACACTAAGGTGTGTGAGTCAATCAAGAATTACGTACATACCCCTGCTGCACTTGCCTCACTTACAGCCGCTAGGATTCAGCTCGACCGCGTGATCCAGGTCAATCGGGTTTACCTCAATAGCTCCGACACGCGGGCCTTGCCCGTTTGTATGTTATTGTACGGTGAGCCGGGTATTGGTAAGAGCACGGTGCAACCTCAGTTGGGCATGGACATCATGTCTGCTATTGGCATTGAAGAGCCCACGCGCTTCGTCAGGACTCCTGAGAAGTTCATGAGCGGTTATGCTGAAAATACTCATATCATCGTTCTCGACGACTTCTTGGCTGCAGTCCAAACCGAAGATGAGACTAGTGATGCTTCTTTTCTCATGAAGGCGGTTGGAACCGAACCATATATCTTACCCATGGCCGACGTTGCGGATAAAGGTCGGGTGCGGTGCAATCCGCGTCTGATCATTGGATCCACTAATTGCAAGAAGATGAGTGACGTTTCAAAGGTCCTAAATCACACTGAGGCTTTGAGGCGCCGTCTCCACATCGTTGTTGAGATGACTCCCAACCCTGAGTACATTCCTGAATTCTTCATTCCCAACCCTAAGTATGATGGCACAGGGGCTAAATTTCATTTGGACCCCGTTAAAATTCGCGATTACGTTGACACACACCGTGTTTTTCCCTGGTGGGCCTGGCAAGGTCAAGAAGTTAGGTACACTGATACAGAAGCGAAGCGGGTTGGATCAAAGAGACCATTTTCTGATTTCATTGTTGAGGCTAGAAACATGTTGATTCGTAATAACGCTATACACATGAAGGCTCTTGATACTAAGGCGGTCCCCACGGATTGGGGTGCTTATAAGAATGGGCCTGCGGCTACCGAAGATGCGAGGCCTCAGGACCAGGTCGGCCCGCTCATGCTTGGGGCTGCAATATTCGCTTGTAAGAAGCTTGCTGATTTCACCAGGGCTCGTAATAATTTGCTGGTGACCTGTTCTGATTATTCCAGCACCCGACCCGAGAATTACACCGAGGATCAGTATAATGAATGGAAATCTGAGTTTTGGGAGCGACTCAATTATTACACCGACGCGATATCAGCTATCACAGACTTTGTCGCTGTGCTAGCAGTTGCCGTCATCGTAAAGAAGATTTGGGAGGGTGTCCGGTCGCTCTTTCCAAAGGGCATCAAACATGAATCTTCCAATGCTGTCAATGGTTTGATGACAAAAATGACTGATGAGGATCGCTTGAAGGTTGTCAATTACGCGCGGTCGCTCCTTAAACCCGAGCAGACCACAAAGAGACAATCCCGCTTACTTGCTAGACTCCAGGCGCGTGTGCGCGTCAAGAGTAAGGTCGATGATCAATCAAATCTGGAGATGTTTTCGCACCCCGAGGTTCACATCAGTAATGTACAGCGCTGTGTCCAAGGTAATATTGTTGTGGTGCAGCTGGTCAACGATAATGGGTGCCAGCTTGCAGGACGTGGTCTTGCTTTGGGCGGATTTTTGTATCTTATCAATAAACACGTACTCGACACGCTATCTCGTGCAGAGGTAGGTTCCGTGCGGGTTACTTATTACAACAAGACCACTCGTACTGTTACCATCCCAATTGATGCTTGGAAGAAGTTGAGCCGTGTGGACGACGAGACGCGTGATTTGAGTATTGTTAGTATACCCTCCATGGTTTCCGCTGCTCGCGATCTGACCAAGTTTTTCATGTTGGAATCAGATAGGACTACGGCGATTTCCAGATCCGTTAGGGTTGAGGTGGCTACTGTTGGCTCCACCACTCTCGATTATTTGGTTCAGCATTGCACTATTCCAGAATATATTAGAAAACAGGACGTTAAGTCCAAAGTTCGCTCCGAAATAGTCGATGTGTTGTGCTACCCCAACATAAAAACTTATTCCGGTGACTGCGGTAGCATAGTTTATCTTGATCCGCCAATCGCCAGTCGCGTCATTTGCGGTATACATACTGCTGGCCATTCAACTGATACTGCCACGGGGTACGCTAGTGTTGTGACTCAGGAGATTATTTCCGGCCTTATTTCGCGCTTGGAGAAGAAAGATAAGGATGTCGTTTTTGCTAAGGACGATGTCGTGTTTCAGGGTTTTTCTGAGGACGCCTTACCATACACCGGTGCCAAAACATTCGTCCCTGTGCGGATTGTTCCTAAGGAGCTTATGAAATCCCGCAACCCCTTCAGTCAGTTGAAGCACACCAGCGTCACTGCTGTGCTACGACGCAATCAGTGGCCCATCGCCAACAAGAAACCTGCCCACCTTTCCCCTTTTCTTAAGGATGGGGTGTTGATTGACCCTATGGTCAAGGCAGTTTCTGTCTACGACGGACAGCATGAGCATTTTGATGGTGCTCGTGTTCGCCAAGCTGCCTGGGTCGCTCTTAAGCCTATGCGTGAGCGCATACGCTTTGAGCTTCGCTCAGTTTCTTTTGAGGAAGCCGTTAAAGGCATCTTTGAGACTCCGACAGCACGTGGTCTGCCACGGAAAACCTCATGTGGATACCCATTATGTTTGAGGTTTGACAATGGAAAAAAACAATTTTTTGGATTTGGTGATGAGTATGAGTTTGACACTCCGGCATGTATTGAGCTAAGAGCTCAAGTTGAGGACATTTTGATCAAGGCCCGACAAGGCGTTCGGACGGAACACATCTTTGTTGACTTCCTCAAGGATGAGTTGCGTAGTGAGGCTAAAGTTGTCAATGGGGAAACCCGCCTTATATCAAGTGCTCCCTTGGCTTATGTGATCGCTTTTCGCATGCTGTTTTTGGATTTGACTTCACAAATCCAGAGGCATCATATTTTCAATGGCCTTGGTGTTGGGATGAATGTTTTTTCAGAGTGGGGGCCCATGCTTGACCACTTGACCAAGCACACAACCTATGGCTTTGATGGGGACTTTAAGAACTTTGATGCCCACCATCAACCACAAATTCTTCTGGCTGTGGGCCGTGCTCTCGCAGAGATGTACAGTGATGACGACTACCGAGCCCGCATGATTTTATGGCAAGATGTGTATAACTCACGACATATTGGGGGCCCTAATCCTATGTCATGTATATATGATTGGACGATGAGTCTACCAAGCGGTCATCCCGCTACCAGTATTATCAACTCTTATGCTAATTTGGTCCTCTTTATTTTGTGCTATGAGGACCTCACTGGCCGTCCTATGGAAGAGTTCTGGAAAGATGTATCGATTTGTGTTTATGGTGATGATAATATTGTGTTTCCAAACCCTTCTATTGTTGATGTTTTTAATCAGAACACTATGCCCGCGCCCATGGCCAGGTATGGCCAGATTTATACCAGCGCTTTGAAAGACGGTACTGTTTTGCCAGATGTCAGGCATTATTGCGAGCTTAGTTTTCTTAAGCGGAAGACGAACATTGGGGAAACCGGTTACAGGGATTGCCCTATTGAACTCCCTTCTATTTTTACAATGGTTCTTTTTGTTAAGGACAGGAATTTTGAGCTTCAAATACAGAGAGACAACATGGAGATGTGTCTTAAGGAGTTAGCCCTACACGGTAAGGCGGTATTTGAAACTTATTCCAGTATACTTATGAAGAGTTTTCACACACACTATGGCATCACGCCGGCCCGCCCGCCGGATTTTGATGTCTATTTGGAGGCCGCCAGAGCCTGGGTCCAAATCTGGTAGCTCGTCAGAGAATCTATTTTTGCCCATATACGTACGGAACGTTCAATAACTTATCCTACTTTAAAGAATGTCCAAGTCGGAAGCAGATATAGATAGCCCGGGGTATTTACCCTTACCCGCCAGGCAGGGCCTTATATTGCCAGGCACAGTAGGTGCGCCAGATGTTCTTAGGTCTGAACTCTGGCTAAGATTGCGACCAGCTGCTAATAATGATACAAACACTTCTTGCTGTGACACCGACGCACAGCGCGCTGATCTTGTTATGATCAACGATACAATGGCTTTGGGGGATAACCCTACGTCGTCGGCTACCCAACAATTAACGACCTTTGACGCTCAGGCTTCCTGTACCACGCTCGTTAGAGCCGGTGGCTTGCCCGATCCGAGCAGCCATACGGATATCGGGAAGGTCGAGGAGGTGAAACTTTATCTCTCACGGCCCCAGTTGTTTTCCGCCAGTGACTACTCTATAGACTCTTCTCTTATCATGGAGCAGAAGAATATTGATGTCAAGTTTTGGCGTACACACACCCATTATAGTAAGGTACTCGGTGCTTATGGCATACGCGCAACGACTTGTTTTAAAATTGTTGTCGCCTCCACCCCTTATCATGCTGGCATTTTACGCATGTGTTTTAACCCTCTTGGTCAGAGAGAGTCTAACCAAGCTAACCCTGTATTGACACAATTTTCACAGTTACCGGGGGTTGAGATTAACATCGCTAATACCAATAGCGCTGAGTTTAAGATACCCTATATTTTTGAAGACAATTTTCTTGACATCAACAATACTAACGGTCCCATTGTTGGTGAATTCTTCTTAGTCCGCTCTGTCCCGTTACTCGCTGCTCCTGGTGCCGATTCTGTCCCGTACACCATTTATTGGTGGTTGGAGGACGTTGAGTTGCTAGGCGCTATCCCTGCGGTGATTGGAGCTGACTATTTGGCTGCCCAGCAGGACATTTTGAACCATCTCCCAGTCGACCAAACAGGGTTGAGTATCATTTCCAAGGAACAGGAGGTGAAGCCTGCTCGGTTTAGTGCCATAGCTGCTTCTGGTGCGTATGCGCTAAATATGATTGGAAAATACATCCCATCACTTTCATCTCTCACCGGACCGCCCGAGTGGTTTTTGCGCCAGACTGCCAAGGTGGCAGCCTCATACGGTTGGTCGAAACCTGTTCAGACGCCGGCCGTTACACGCATGCTTTTGACCTCACAGACTTATCGCCATAATGTTGATGGTTTTGACACTGCTTATAACCTTGGTGCCACTGTTGACACTTGCTGTGCTGTTACTGAGTTTGCTGGCACCTCTGCTGATGAGATGTCAATTGGGTATTTGACAAGCATCAGTACTCGTTATAAGACCTTTAGTGTCTCCAAGCAGGACACAAGAGACACCCTCCTGTTTACGCAGAAGATTCAACCTGGCTATTTTTATGACCGCGATGTTATTACCGTGGGCAACACGCACCATGCCATGACACCTCTGTGCATGCTTTCCACAATATTTGCTTATTGGAGGGGCACTTACAAGTTCAAGTTTAAGATAGCAAAAACCCAGTTTCACACAGGACGCCTTCTTATAGGGTTCATCCCCCAAAATGAAGGTAGTACCGTTGTTCCTCTCACCTCCGCCGCCATGGATTATGTTAGCCAGATAGTTGACTTGCGCCACGACGACATGGTTGAGTTTACCGTTCCTTTCATTTGCCCTTTGAGCTATCTCAAGAGCAATCAGAGTTCTGGTACTCTCTTTATTCGCGTTCTCGACCCACTGCGCTGTCCAGAGATGGTTAGTAGCAATGTCGTGGTAGCAGTAGAGGTCTCTGGGGGTGATGACTTGGAGTTCGCTGTCCCATGTGTTCCATCTCGGATGGTTGTTACCACAAGCACTGTTCCGACTACTGCTGCTCCTTTACCCGTCGATCAGGTTGGGGATATTTTTGGCTCCGCTAAGCCTGACCAATGCCAGCAGTGTATCGGTAACAGGATATTGTCCCTCAAGCAGCTAATGTCTCGTCAGGCTCTCGTTACTTCTTTATCCAGTTCTGATAACAGTCGCACTTTTTCTTACCCCTACACTGTACGAACTCAGGCCTACAGCGTCATGTCGACCCACGCCATGATTTCTTCGTGTTACGCCTTGTTTCGTGGGGGTTGGAAACTGTCTGTCTATCCCCGCGACGCAACTCGCGTCAGTGTATCATATGATCCCGCCAATCTCTATGACACGAGCGACTCTGTTGTTGTTTCGGAGAAGGGTCCTGTCCACGTTACCATCCCTTATTATAGCCAGAGGAGCCGAAATGCTAATTCGGCCATGATTGCTGGCCATCGTGACCAGGATGCGCGCGTAGTGGTAGACGGTACCGCTGATGTCTACGCCTCTTATGGTGAGGATGCCCAATTTGGCTATTTCACCTACTGCCCGTTTGTGATTACCAACAACCCTCAATGATTGACAACTCACAGGGTATGTACGTTTCCATGGACTTTTTCGCAGAAGTCGTGGACAAGTTGGCGTTGGGGGTTGGTCAAGTGGGACCACAGGGACCGCAAGGTCCTATGGGGCCCGCCGGACCAATTGGTCCTCAGGGTGCTGTTGGGCCATTAGGACCCCAAGGACCCCAGGGTCCCGTTGGGCCTGTGGGGAATACGGGTCCCCCTGGTGTTACTGGTCTAACCGGACCTGCTGGGCCTAGTGGCCCCACTGGTCCGCAAGGTCCACAGGGCACCACTGGACCTCAGGGACCTCAGGGACCTGCTGGCCCCAGTTCGTCTGTCGATGTTACCCCAAGGTTCATGCATAGTATGGTCAACTTCACGAAGACTGTAGGGGCTCCAGCCACAGCTAATTATGCTGTGGTATTTGAAGGCCCTAGACGTGGCTTGTGGGCAGTTACTGCCCCCTACTTCGTTGACTCTACTGATTATTCTGAAATCTCCGTTGAAGCTGTCCCTTCTGGAGAGCGATTTAACATTCCAGGCTCCTCTTTCATTTCCCCTAGTAGTTATTTTTATGCCCTGTTACCCTGGTACAATGGACTCCCCAGTGTTTTAGACGTTTTTACCTCGTATGGTCAGACTTGGTGTATTGATCCTTTGTTCTGCCATACTTTCCATGACGGTAATCGCTATAATTCTGTGGTTTTCCATCCGAATCAAATCCAGGCCGTGTTTCGTCATGACAGAGCTCCTTATTAATGAACAGTGAGCATTGTGATCCTTTTAAGCTCCGTGAGCTGTGCGATTTCTCTGTTGTTGCTGATTTTACACGGTTCGTTAATAGGCGCCATGCGTATCAGATTCTGATGTCTTCTATTGAGTATGAGGAACCTGATGCCATTGCCGTGACTACTCCTGAATTTGATAAGATGTGTGGGTTTTTAATGTTGCCCGATTCTCAAGTAGTTTCTAGTAGTGATACTAAGGCTAGTTTGGGGGTGTACGCTTTTACTGTTCTTATCAACAACCTGCGGCGTCGCTTGCGCCAAGTTGGAGTGCGTAGTTCTGTGCGCACGCCTAGTGTTCCCCCAAGTACACCAGTTTCGTCACAGCATCCATCGGTCCCTCCTTCAGAACACTAACGTTCAAGAGAATACGCTTATTGGAGCTCTGTATTTGATAGGATTGTCTCTGTTGGTGATAGCATATTGTATTCGTAATGGGCTTAATGGCAGTCGTTCGTGTGAACCGCCGCAAATTAGCAGCGTTTGAGGAGAAGATTGAGCACCAAGAAGACTTGTATGGTTTCGTAATTCGGGAGTCGTCTTTACGGCAGGCTGTCGATGACATGCTGGAGGTAGATGAATCCCCGACATGCTCTGTGCCATATTGGTTATTCAAGGAGCTTCATGATCTTTGTCTAAGTGATCGTGTTATAGATTACAATGTGATTAGTCTGCTTAGAAACTGCCACGAGCAGATTGTGCTTTTTAGCATTTTTAGTTAGTTTTCCGGAACTTAAAACCGGATACCCGCTTAGGATAGGTTATTGCTGTTGAGTCCTAAGCGATATTAGCTGTGGAGCTTGCTCTACCAACCTGTCAGACCGCTGAATATGTCCCAGGCTCTGGTGTTCCAAATGAGCGAAACCCATAGATACAGCCAACGTATTCGTTTAGGTGACACACAATCACTGAAATATAAGCTGAGTACTATCTTCTGAG
>Ga0228707_1000077_pt1 | contig 10050 bp, 3 predicted proteins | sample McNCre117_Aug_MT_FD_181472 | JGI IMG/M metagenome (GOLD analysis project Ga0228707, IMG submission 181472) | Metatranscriptome of freshwater microbial communities from McNutts Creek, Athens, Georgia, United States - 11-17_Aug_MT (Metagenome... | ecosystem: Environmental > Aquatic > Freshwater >...
CGTCTTTTCCATCGTGGGAAACCGCACGATGCTTGGCTTCAGCCTTGAGCGAAAGCCTGGTTTTACCCAGCAAAGGCTTTCGCGCTCAAGTCCTGCATGGCATTTTCTGAACAACGACAAATCCAAGAAATTCAAGAAGAGACAAGCTATGAGTGGACGAGTTGCGCTCGCCGCACGAGCGCGCACAGCGTCCGTTTCGCGTAGTCTGGCCCTCCGCCGCGCCGTCAACAATGTGATTGACCACCCGCGCATGAGCCGGCCTCCACCCAAGTCAGCCCTAGACCGTTTGTACACAGATCAAGAGGACTACGACTTGTTTTACGCGACGGCGTACTACGCTCCCTCCACCAAGATTGTGCCTCTTAAGTCAGCAGGGGGTGCTGCTCGCAATGCGAACACGTACCTGCAGGTGCCACACTCATCTCGCGCAACCATCACAGTCCCCGCCGGTAACTCTGTAGTCCTCCACTACTATCCTGAGTCCGGCGCGGGTTGGGTGCCGTCGCCTATTGTGGCTGAGTATGATCCGGCAACACTGGGATATAGTGTTGTCACTGGCGTGACCCCGACCGTCGGTACATACAGTCTGGGCACCCCTGCTCAAACCTGCTTCCCTAGTGACTTGAGCTCTCTGATCGGCGCGCAGGCCGATTCTCTCGCGGGAACCAACAAAGACTTAGCCGTTTTGAAGGGCCACATGACCGTCGAATGCATCCGCAGTACCAATCTCGACCCCCTGCCTCTCATACAGGCAGTTGGTGCTGCGGACGCCCGCCTGAATTCACTCATGCAGTCGACGCGTGTCGCACCAGCTATTGGTGCGACCTGGGGTGCAGCGGCGCTCAATACCGTTGCCGTGCCAATCCTCTCCGGGCTTCCGGTCGGAAACTACGCGGCCTCGGATTATTTGAGCAACCTGTGCCCTTTTGCGTCTGGTACTTCAGCCATAGTCTACCACCAACCTCCAGTGGAAACGACAGGTGGTTCAGGGTGGCACTTACTGGACAACACGTACTTAGTCCCGCCCGTCAACGGGGTGACTACTCCCGCAACTGCGCTGCAGGGGTTCTCAGGCTCAAAGTTTGCACCGTCGATCACGGTCAGCAACATAGGGACGCAGCCGCTTACCGTCATCGTGAAAACGGCGACGATGTACGCCGTTCCCCTTGAGACCATCGACTCGCAGTATCTGAGCCCGTACATGGTCCGTGAGTCCACCCATACCCAGCTTTCTGATGATTTGCGCCTAACTCTTTCACGAGGCGCCGTGGCTAGCACGCCAGAAGATGTCGCTTTGGGCACCGCCATTGCCCACATCAACGCACTAGCAAATCACATTAAGCATCCCCGCGCGACCCGGCCCGGCACCGCCGGAGCGTCCGCCGCACGTGCGATGTCAAATCGCATCCCTGTGGCGAGTCGGGCCGAAGCTCTACGTGTGCCGTCTGACCCCGCTGTCACAAAGAAGCATGAGGAAGGTATCACCTCTCAAGTCTTTAAATTCGCGGACAACGCAATCAAGAATGTGCGTCAGGCGGCCACGGAGTATGCCGATGATCTGCTGGCAGCAGTACAGCCAGGGGCGATTGCCGGGCGTGTTGCTGGCGCCGCATCCGCGCTTGTAGGAGCGCGTGCTGCTCGGCGCGGTGAGCAGAACCTGCTACTAGGTGATAACCTGAAAAATGTCGCCTAGGGGCGTGGCGCCCGTGTGCCAGCGTCCACACGAGGCAAGCCCGCTAGGCGCAACACCGGTGCAAAGCGTCCAAAGCGGCGCCCGAAGCAGGTTGGGAGGAGGAAGACGAGGTCCAGGCCTGATACGGTATTGACCGCAATACGCGACGACGACTTGGGAGACCCGCGTGTCGGTATTCGGGCACCACGACCCAGCAAACCGGCAAAACCTGAGCCAAAGCCGGCTGTTAAACCCAAGAAACCCGACGTCGTATCTCTTCCGTCCTTTTCCCACAAGAACGATCCGAACAAACCGGATCCGCCAAATCCGCCAATCCACATCCAGCCTGATCAGAACGGCGTGGATCAATGGGTCACCGATCTGGCGCATGGATTCAAGCCTCAAGCGTTTGGGAATATCCGAAGTGACGATCTTGATCGTCAGGTAGTCCTTCTGACCCCCAGCTCATCCTCCTCTGGTGGACGAGCTACGGTTTACACGCTTAGGCAGGTCCTAGGTTCTCAGAATCTGCCATTCACCCCAGCTGGGTATAAGATGCTTTTGTCAATGTCCAACGCGGCAGCGATGCGCTACGCGAGGAAATACGGTATCAGACCGTCGAACCCATACCAAGACAAGACAATGCCCATCTATGTCCTCGGCAACTACCGTTAGTCACATTAGAGCAATGTGCTGGACCGCCCCCATCGAGGCCCAGGCCACAACCTGGAGGACTGCCCCCTTAGTGGCTCGTGGTGGTGTGAACTTGATTCATGTCGTCGCGACGAGCTCCAACTCGTTAAACTGGTGGTTCGGGACACCATTATCTTCCCCGACCTCGGAGAAAATAGGAATTTTGAACACTGGCTCCCAGGTTCCGTATGATTACGGCGGTTTAGTAGGATTCCGGAAAATCTACGACCTTTTTGGTTAGTCAGCGCAAGCTGGAGCACCGTCCAGAGACCCACGGGTCGAAGGTGCAACCAAGTCCCCCTCGGGCATCACATGAACAACGATTGTTCGTATGTTGTCTACTCGTTAGTTGGGTGCGTGGTCTTTCTAGTCGTCGGGAAAGCCTATCTCTTGAAAAGGCTTTCTCGTAAGGACCACACTCCTGCACCGCCCAACTCGCCCACGACGCCTTTTATGCGTCGCAGTGACAGCCGAACCACTGACACCAGTTGAGGACCCTTTTTTCGGGCACGTCGGGAAATACGTGCCTTTCATTGAACCCACGTAGACGTGAGTCATCGAGAGCATATTCTCCGTCCATTTCACCTTCTAGCAGAGAATACAGAGGTATGGCCTTGCCGAGGCTTGGGTTAAAACCGGGCCCTCCCGTTGCTAAATCTTATCTTCAGCTCATACTCGGGATAGGATGGGAAACGACGGGCCAGCTCGGGCGAAGCTAGGGGAGGGAAAATCGGCTTGTTCTAGCCACCATCCCGCAGCGCACCCACGAAGCAGTTCTGGTTATCCAACATATCGGATACCCGGGTAAATCTCGCCCAGTGTCGAAAGACATGCGGACCACACGAGACCTTCCGCATGGTAGTGTGTCGCGCTGAACACGCGTCTGCCGCATCAACGCCTTTGAACCTTATGACTCTAAGACCTCGATGACAGTCGGAGAGCAAAACCAGACAACATGTTGTATCAACACTGAATGTATTTTCTCTTTCTGGTATTTCCTTTCTTTTTCCATTCTGGACTAAAAACTTCTTATCGCCCTCACCGATGGGGAGTTTTACGGTCATCCATGATCGGTTTTCATCCACTTTTTGTGCTTCGTGAGACAAAAATCCGAGTGGCTATTCGGGAAATTTTTGGCCGCTGCCGCGGTAGCGGAGTTTGCAAACAGGTTGGCTCCTTCTAAAAATCTGTTTAGTGTTGCGGGCACGAAAAACCGCACTTCGCTTTGTGCAAAAACCTCTGGCCGGACACCAGGTGGTATTAGCGCGAACGCGATGAAACAAGGGGCAGAAGAGAGACCCGACTCTCACCTCATCTCAGAAGAGGACCTCGCAAAACCAAAGAAGATCATGCGAGGATGTGGACTTAACACCAGTTTTATGTCCATCTCTGATCAAGTTTTCTTCCGGCGACTAGAAGAAACGTTCACGACCGAAACCAAATTTCAACGGCAAGTCATTTTGGCAAACCACGGTTTCGGCATCACAGAAGGCGCTGTCGTACTACGCGCGCATGACAGGACCGCGAAACAATCCTTTTCTCGTCTTGACGCCTTCTTGAAGTTCCTCACCGCCAAGTGTGGGACTCTACGTCTTTCCGATAACGAACACGTTGGTATGGGGGACCATGAGCCGACGCTAATTCGGAATGTTCTTCTGGGTGACCGGGCTAGTGCTGCGCGCCTAGCCCTTCTTCGTATCCGGTCACACACGACGAGCGATGTTAGTTTCAAGAAGACGCGGAACCGGCGTCTCACGCATCGCCAGAAGAACAAGGTCACTACCCTGTCTGGCCTTAATGGGGAGTGGACCAATGGTGACGACTTCGACTCCGAGTCACCCGAGTATGTCGTCAACCACATTCGCATTTCCGGACGATCTTCAAATCCGTTTCTCGTCCGCATCCACGCCACGGCTGCATTTCTGGACGGGTACCAGGAGCCTGTCTGCACCGAGTGTTACTGCGAGCGCCACCACGGCTTGTGGGTTGCCCATCTCTACAACACTCGAGCCTTGGGCCTGGTCTCTCCCAATCCATCTGGTTTCTACACACAGAGGATTTGTGTGCACATCGATTCGACAATCGTCCCAGTCGTTTCTGTGCAGGCCCGCGAGCACCCCGTTTTGTTGGCATTGTGCCCGGAGTGTGACAACCCTCCTCCAGCGCAAGATGTGGACGTCGATTCCGCCAGCGACACGTCCGACGTCTGGGCGCGCGACTTGGAACCACCACACCGTCATCCGACTCCTCCCCCCCGTCCAGAGTTGGATCTGTTCCGCGATGACTGGTTCTCGAGCCAGAGGCCTGTAGAGGAGCGTGCTCCTCCACGCCCTGAAAAACGCCCACGCTCCGGTGAAACCAACATCCCCCGCCAATCCCAGATTGCCTCAAGTCACGGTGAGATCACCGAAGGAGATGACATGCCGCAGAAAGGCCGCCGTCCCAATTCCTCAACCGTCCAGAAGAAGGCGCCTGCTCCTGCGCCCCAGCCAGACATATCGGGCCCAAACACCGTTGACACATGGCGGGGACACCGTGAAAAGTACCGCGACCCCTGCCGGCCCGACGACACCGTTGCTTCGGTCACCCTTGACCAGATCTACGACGAGACAGTCCTCCCGACGATCCAGGCTCATCTGCCCCCTATCAATCTGGGCCCCCTGGACTGCGTGACTCACGGTAGGAACGTTGAAGAGATCAACTCTCTCTGGTCTGATCTGATGATTGAGAAACTGTACTCTCACCGCAACTTGGCCGTAAGTGCTGCCCTTATTTTCTACTTGCACTTCAACCTACGGCGGGGCGCTTACCCAATCGAAGGGAAAGTCAGTGACCCCGGTGGCCTTTGGAGGCTACGTTACCGCGGTTGGCCCGCTCTGGTTGATCTCCTGTGCCGTGCTGGCGAGGATAGATCCCGCAAAGAGCGCGAGGCCGAAAAAGCCTATGAGAGGGAAATGAACTCAATAAATATTTTTGACTATTTTGAGTTAGAGCATACCCTCTATGACAACGCCAAGAACCGCGACGCCCTCAAGCAGAGGTTCACGGAGTTCCGACTCCGGTCCCATCCCGACAAAACCGTCGGATTACCGGCATCCGAGCGAGCCAGCAGAGCCGCGCTTCTGTCTCACTTTACTGAGGTCTACAACTCGATCTGGGGAGATCAGCAAAAGTGGAATGAGTACGTCACCGGCGCAAAGAGTGCCAGTCGCGCTGAACCTCATCCTACGCCAAGCACGACTACGTACCCATACGACGTCTTTGACCTTTTTGGGCTGTGTATCGACACACCGCGTATAGAAGTGCGGACGATTGTTCGTAATAATCTGAAGAACTTTCATCCAGACATGTGTTTTGACAAACCGCTTTTCCTTCGCAACATGTGCGAGCTAGTGACCAAACGCCTCACGGTCCTCATGAGCCGCGAATTCAGTCATGAAAACCATTGGCTTGAGTACCTCGATTGGGTCAAACGTGGAGCGCCGGGCTCCTTGAATCACACAGTTGAAGACCCTCGTCACCCCAACTTCGGAGAAACTCAACAGGCACCGACACCTGCTACTGCGCCTGGTCCCCAGGAAGCTCATCCACCGAATGATACCCGCGTGATGGTGGCAGATGAGCAACGCGAGTATGAGGTCAAAATGGAGAAGGTCATCCACAACTACTCGCCTCACACCGTCATTCCCGCACCGTACTGCGACCTGAGCATCATCGAATGCACCGATCTGCTTCGCCGTTATGGGAAGAAAGTCGATAAGATCTCCCTGAAGTTTGACCTCCACTACATGCGGTTTGTCGTGTTCCTGGCAGAGTGCGGCATTGAACATCCAAACCTGGTCACTCTGCGTGACGGTTCGTTCCCGTCCAAGACTTTCCGCCCTTTGGCGTTGAACGAGGCCATCTTCTTTGACGAGAAACCCGATCTCTCAAAACTGACCCAGACCGCCCGCCTGCCTTCGCAGATCCTGGTAAAACTCTTTGCCCTCAACCAGGTAACAGAGTCAATCGCAATTGAGTGCGATGCGTACGAGACCAGGAAAAAAGGCTTGTTTGAGATTGCCGCGGCCACCGTCAGCAGCTTCGCGAATGCTATGTCCAGATTAGTGGACCTGTTCCAGCGCCAGAAGGATGACATGGAGAATGCAATGATCGAGAAAACCGTCTACTCCACTCCCATCTTCAATAGAATTGCCGATGCCATTCTAGAAAATACCATGTCTTGGGCCTCCAAGCCGCTCATCCAGGAGCAGATGGTCTGCAGACGGATGGTCACCATTCAAATATGGGACGACTATAAAAATGTAGAGTCATGCGAGCTTGCGCCTTTTCTCGCGACCATACAGTTCATGCGTGCGCATGAGGCCTCAGCCCAGCTCATTGTAAAAGAAGAGGCCGTTGAACGCTCAGCGCTCCTCTCCCGCATTGATCTCGCATCCTGTGACAACTTTTACCATGCAATCCAGACACGTACCTACCTGAGCAATGGTGAAGAGGACGTTCATGAATACGTTGTAATCGAGGATTGCGAAATGGTGAAAAACGACTCTCGACCGTATGAACAGCGCTATGACAAGTTCGTCCCATATCTCATCGCCACCTTAGTCATATTCCGCTCCTATCATGCCAGCCATCCTGAGTCAGTGAAGCGAGACCGGAGAAACTGTGCTAAGACGACGGCGAGGGGGTGCCAACTCGCTGTCCCACCCTTCGTGGGTTTCTTCACTGGCCTCAAGGGCTATGCCGCAACTGCACTTGCGGCGTTCGGCCTGAATCGGTTAGTTGACGCCTACCTTCCTGACGGTCGAGTTGTTGTCCGGCATGCGGAAATGCGCGGCATCCCGCTAGCTAGCCTACGAGACGCCCTCATGCGAGGATGTACCGACCCTGCCGCCCTCCGCCAGGTCATCGTCACACGTAGCGCTGTCAATCCCTACGTCTGCGCGCCATCACTTGAGAGTTTGACCACCTTTCTCACCACCTACAACACCTATCTGAAACCCCGTCAGTACACACAGCACCTACACGTTCAAGATCCTGGTGCCTGTATCATGGCAACACAAATTTCCAGTGCCGTGGTCGACGCCGCCGTCGGTTTGCCCGTCTCTTGGATTGCCATGGGAGCCCATGAGGAACTCTACCGCCGGGCTGGTTACGACCATACAATCATCATGGGCGAGAACCTTACGCGGGGAACCTGTTTGATGGTCTACGTTGCAAAAACTCTCCTGGAGATTTCGCTGAGCTCAGGCGTCAACCGGCTGGCCCTGTTCTACCGCCTGTTTGTCTACACTTATCTTTCCATCCACAGTATGGAAACATCTACGGCCAAGCACATCTCATACGGAAAACTGGACCTCTATAGTGCTATGAAGACCCATTCAGCGGAAAATTTCATCACAATGGCCGTGCTTTATGCCGCGGGACAGGCATATCAACAATTCCCCATCCTCTCCGTGTTCATGCGAATTGAGGACGTCATGGTGATCTCTACTTCTCTCGCCCAACAAATCGCCCAGCTCGTCCTACCGGGTCTACGTTTGGGGACAAACGCAGTAGGATGCCCTCTCTCTTTTGTTGGGCCACTCCCGGTCATAGGTTACCGCGTGGGCGCAGGTAAAAGTGTCCCAGGACTTGAAGAAAAGAAACTCAACCCACCTGCTGAAGACATGAGGATTTACCTTGGACGCCGACTAAAGACCTTGTTACGCCGCAAAACTGACCTGTTCGACAACAACCGCGAGGAAAGCCATGTTGTGGGCAAGACTGCGCCGGTCTGCCTCATGGAAGGTGTGTGGCCTGTCGCAACCCCCATCTTTCCGGACACGAAGTGTTTTACAAACCAGATCTCGGGTGCCATCTCACGTCTCTGTTGTGAGATGAAGGAACCCGACCCGCGCTTTAAGGCCACATTCACCGATTTTTCCCTGCGAGTCTTCACTCTCCTGTTAGAGCGGTACTCGGGCCGCTATCAACGGGGAAAATACGATGACGATCCATTCTCCAGTATTTTGACCCTTGAGGCGGCCCTGGACAAGACCTCCTACTCCTTAGCTGACAAGATCAAACTCTCAAAACAGTGTCGTCCCTTCCCTTCTTTGGGAATGAGAGTTCATGAGGGAGGGGCCAAGAAGTTCGGATCATCAGGCTCTTTTGGCAAGATGGAAGGATGGGACTCCATGAAGATTCTGAGAATCATCAACTCCTACTCTGACGCTTCAAAAATCAATCTTCTGCCGTGGGTCAAGACTTTGGAGGCCCGTGCTTATGCACTCTTGGAGAAATACCACGTCAAGTACCACAATGCGGAGCAGGTCGCCGCCAAAGCCAGGGAAAAGCTACGAGGTCGGCTTTTTGCCACTGACTACACGGCATTTGAGTGCCACCACAAGGGAGTCTGCCAGCAAGCCCTAGTGGCAATTGTGTATTTTCTCTGCCCGGATTTCCCCGCCGACGTCCTCGAGTGTATTCGGTGTATGATGTTGGGTATGAACACGTCCAACTTCAAGCACTTCGACGTGGACATCCTGATGCGGCTGATGTCAGGAGCGTTGTGGACCGCGCTCATGAACCTCATCCTGAACATTCTCCTCTCCATGTACTTATGCTCACTCTTTTGGACCTACTCCTGCGTCCTTCCTCCGAAAATTGACGCCATTGCCATGGCAGACGTCGCAGTGGAAAAGTACGATGGATTGGATGAGGGAGACGATGGCGTGTTCCAAGCTCCCGCCGGGATGGAACAGCAACACGTCGAAACAGCAGTTGCCTTCATGGGTGTCAAGCTCAAACTGGACATCTGCGACACCGACTCTGCAACTTTTTGCTCAATGGTTTTCGCACCCGATGGACATCTTGTCCAAAACCCGTTGGCCATGATTCGCAAGATAAGTGTCATACCCGCCCCTTATTGTCACCAAACACTGGCGAAACAGCTCGCATACCAGCGTGCTGTCGCCGTGGGGCGTCTCATGTCCGGGGCTGGGCATACACCAATCCTCGGTCCTTTTCTTTACCACGTGATCAAGATGACTAGAGGCGTCCGACACTCCCCCGTCCTCGTTGAGAAGCTATTCGAACATAGTATTGGCTTCAACCGTGATGGTGGGGTTCCGCCCGAGCCAGTCATAAGCCACGCAATTCGTTGCCACGTGGAAAGGGTTTTTGGTATACCGGTGGAAGAACAGATTCGACTGGAAAACATCATCCACTCCAGCGATTCTTTCATAGTCCAGGTTACCAACGCCACCTTGGGTCGCAGCCACAAGCAGCTAGACGGCGAGGGATTTTACAAGATGAAGTACCTAGCGACTTCCGTCCACCACCCTCCAGTCCCGCCAGAACTGCGCACCCATTTCCAGTCTCGCGTGACGAAGAAGAAGAAGTCCTATGATCCGAAATTGGACCGCGTCTTCTGTTTCATGGAGACCTACTGCCAGGCCACTTCGTTTCTTCAGAAACATGGTGTTCACACTACGGCCATGGCAGAAGTCGTCGGGTCAGCAATCACTGCTGACGACGCGTAGGCCAACTAAGTGGTCTACTAACGTAACAGGCAACGGGCCTTCCCCACACTTCTCCCGTTTCCTTGCCAGCTCCGCGTGATCACCAGAGTTCATGCGTTGTTAGAAGTTTGGGGACGCTCTGGTCAGGAGGGAGTGGGCTGTATTTTTCCCCATTCTCCC
>Ga0228707_1000078_pt1 | contig 9920 bp, 1 predicted proteins | sample McNCre117_Aug_MT_FD_181472 | JGI IMG/M metagenome (GOLD analysis project Ga0228707, IMG submission 181472) | Metatranscriptome of freshwater microbial communities from McNutts Creek, Athens, Georgia, United States - 11-17_Aug_MT (Metagenome... | ecosystem: Environmental > Aquatic > Freshwater >...
CAAAATTGTAAAGCACTTTGAAGTTTATCAAAATGAACACTTCAAATACTTTTACAACAAATATACAAACTATTTATACCAACTTTTCAGGTCGGTATATTAGAAAATCAACACCATTGGCAACATTCTATGATGCCATTGGCCAAGATTCTAAATTGGGGGGGGATAAAGGATTAAAATCCTTATCCCTTTCTAATGCCTCACATTTAGTGAAGCAGCGTGAGATAGCTTATATAGCTGAAGATTTTAATGATGCATTGGATTCTATCAACATTCCACCTGTTGATCCTAATGAATTTCAGGAAGTCCTTAAATATTTGACTTCTTCATCTATTCATCAATATGAGTTGGAATCCTTTTTGGATAAGATTAAGAGAGGTGATGATTTCGTTGGTGTATTCATTTACACCAGTAAACTCTTTCCTTTTGAGTTTAATAGCGGGCTACTTATTATATATGCAGATTCTGATTATGATATTCCAAATTTGATCTATACAGCAGTTGGCATTAAATCCGTTTTGAGAATTGGCATTTTTACTGGCTGTGTTAGAGATAAACCAAATTATCAGGATAATTATAATACCATCTATACGATATTAGCAGTTTTCTTCCTATTGGAAGAAACAGAAGATACGCCTTATGATTTAATTGATGAATTTTTCCTTCTTGAGGATTTGGAATATATAGATGAGGAAAAACCGTTTGAAACACCATTGAAAAATACGGAACCATATGTACCCAAATATAAAGCACTTGATCCGGTTCCTACACATACTCCCTCTGTCTCAAATGACTCTGATTTTGAACGTGCAGCAGGTGTTGTTGATCAGATTATGGATTATGTTTTAGAATGGGTTCCTGAACTTAAAACAGAGCATTTTATAGCGGTGGGCATGTTTACCTCTTTACTGGTTGCAGCAGTACTTGCCTACTCGATTAAGAAAGCTAGAAACGTTCTGATAGCGGTCGTTACATCTCTTGTTATTGGTATTTTCGGAATTCTTTTGCTTTCTGATGATTTTTTTGGAAGTATGAAGTTTGATAAGGACTTCATTAAGAAATGTGTTAGATATGTTTATGATCCTGAGATTCCGGATGATAAGAAAAATTTTACAGATGTTTCATATTCTGCAGTTGAAGATGCAGCAGTTGCGTTGAAGATTCGAGGAGAAGATGTTAGTAAAGAAAATTTGACTCGAGAGATTACGTCAATTCAAACTCAATCTTCAAATTTAATTATGGACGCTATAGATCTTATTTTAATTCCCCTTACAGCTATCATTTTATCGGTTACATGTAATACTCAGAATTTCGCACAAAAATTTATGAAACAAATATTTTCCACCGTAAATGGGTTCAAATCATCTAAGAAAACATTAGTTGAACTCAAGGAATCCTTACTGGAGTTTTTCTTTCCAGAAAAATCATATGGGCATATTTTAATATCTCAAAGAGAGGAAAATTTAAAATGTATACAACCTCCAATAGCCATCCTTCTATCATCTTCGGATCATTATCAGAGACTTATATCTTGTGCAGTTAATTCAAAACGTTTAAGCAAAAGTATTTTGGATAATAATGGAACCAATGAGGTTTATAAACATTTTATGCATTCTTTCTCTTTAGTGGAGTCCAAGATTGCCGAATGTTCTAAGATTTTGGAGTTAGGAGGGATAAAGCAAACACCAACGGCTGTTTGGATGTATGGAGTACGAGCCATTGGGAAAACAACACTCATAAATTCACGGATTTGTAAAGACTTAGCAGCACGATTAGGAGTAAAACCAACTGTATTTGACGTTAAACCAGATAATAATGGATATTATAAAGAATATGCCGGACAATTTTTTGCATTTATGGATGAAGTTGCTAGTCGTGCTGATTCTTCTTCTGAATTCTCAGGATTGAATCAGCTGATTTCATCAGCATCTTCTAATATTCCATCAGCATTTGTAAAGGAACAACCATTTATGTCCAAGTTTTTGTTTTTGGCCTCAAATTACGAATTGTCTGTGGTTGATTCTAGATCGGGTCTTATAGGGGCGTCTAGTGAAGCATTAAGATCAAGATTTATTGAGATTGAGATACAAAATCCAAAAGTTGATCTGACTAAAGCTCGTGGTTTTGACCCTTCATGGTTTGATATTTCGAATTACATTTTTATTTTAACAACAGAATTACCATCTTCAGGTTTGAGCAGATCTCAAAAGAAAACCCGTAAAATCTCGTATGATGAGTTGTTGGATATCTTGATTGATGATTATAAGAAGAATGAAAAGGCATACTTAAATGCATGTGAAGAGATTATACCTAAGACCCAATCATTTGTTGATAATAAAACACCTATTATAAACTTTTATGGTCCTCAAGATACTGGTAAAACAACCCAAGCTAAGCAATTTATTTCTTTCTATTCAAAAGCTCATTCGAAAAATTTTAAGGAAATTAAAAATTTATCCGAAATTGAGTTGATTAAAGCTGGGGATCATTTATTTTTAAATGACATTATTAATATAGAGACAATGAATAATCCATTAATATTTAAGCTCGAAAACTTAGGAAAGACTGGAATGGTAGTATCAACCACTAATATTCAACCTAAACTAGTTTCATGGTTCCAAATTTTTACGTCATTGAAATTATTTCAAATGTTTCTGCTGGAATTTGTCAAGACCGAGCATCTTCCTGTTTTTGATCATAATGACTCACTTTTATTTAAAATTTTTAAGATTTTGATACACCCCCACTTTCAGAAACCATATGTGTACCAGCAGATGTTTGATGAAGAGGGCTTTTATAGACGATTGGGATTTTCTGGAGTTTTTTTTCATAAAAGAACTTTGTTAGATGTATCATCAGGATCTATAATTAATATCCAAGCAAAACCATTCTGGAATTATGAGGTTAATAGGAAAATAACAACGGCTGGCAATGTGTTACGGTCTATCTGTGCAGCTTTAGATAATGAGAAAATCCACACCTGTGTAGTATCAGATATTGATTATCAATTAGAAAGAGAGACCTTACAGTGGAATGTTTTAATAGACTTTGATTCAGCAGATCTATGTTATCAGTATTTTCGTACTTTTTCTCCAATGGCTGTGACGCCCAATGTTTCAGAAAACTCTATTGCATTCAGAGATTCTCAAATTTTCCGAAATTCTTCTATGGATGTTACAGTTTTTAAATCCTTTATACAGAATATTCATAATATTGAAGAACAGGCCGTTGCTGTTCTCACATATGTTGCGAGTAGGTTTCCAGAAATTAAGATTTTGACACGTATAGGAGATAAATTCATTAAACTAGACAACGGATTGATAACGAAAAATTTTGAATATGTTCCGATGAATATTGAAGAATTTTATGTTGATGGTACACTAATGATTAGTTATGAACAACAAAGTTATGAAGCAAAGAAATTTCTGCAGTATGTATCTACAAAAACGAGCTATGCCCTTACGAATCAGGAGATGCTTGTCTTCGAACAGCTTTCGCAAGCACGAACATGGCCTCCTAATGTATTGGCCGAATTTAATCGTTTGGAAATGGAAAAATTAAATGCTAGACAGTTGACCGACTTTGAAATTTTCCTTGCTGATGTTAAAGTTAGGTGTACAAATTCTTTACTCTTTAAATTGGTCTTAGGTTTATTAGCCGTCATTTCTATATCTTATGCCGGGATTAAGATGTTCTCTAGTGTTTCTAAGGAAGAAGAACCTATTAAGAACCAGAGAATGAAAAAACAACGTGGAGCTCTTAAAACGAGATCTGGGAAACGTTATTATGTAACAACTGCAGGAGCCGTGTACAGTGGAGATGAAGACTTTCAGGAAGGAAGGTATGAGGATTTATTGGATAGAGATGAAGAATTTGATTATTATGATCTACCTGAATATCAAAAGATTGATACACAAGTCAACCGTGTTGTGCTTTTGGATCCAGATTACTTCGATCGTGTTCTATTGGAGAAAGAAAATAATGAAAGTTATGGCATTGTCATACCTAGGGGTGGTCAATATATGATGCAGAATGTAAATATTAGGAAAAAGAACAGTAATGATAACTTTTCATTTAAGTGCGTAGCTGCATATGATTTCCCTAATATCGAATCAATCAATACTTTCAATCAAGATTTTCCTAGCTTGTCTTTAACATATAAGCAACTCTGTCATCAGGTTTTAGAGCACGGGGGTGTGACCATCATTTACAGTAGAGCAAAACGTATCCTACCCAAAATAGCATTGCCTTCAAAAGTGATAAATAATATCTTGTCTGGTAAAACAACAACTTTTTCAACAACTCTCCAAGGTAAGTGTAATACATCAAATATTATCGAATTGGAGACAAATAAAAAATTTTCAATCTCATTTACTGAAACCAAGGAAAAATTAGTTGATGAGGACCGTGTAGTCAGTAAGCAATATCCAAAAAGATTTTTTAAGGTAAATACATATTCACTTCCCGAAACTCAGCAAATTTCCTCTCTTATGCGAAAGACTAGTCAATGTGATCTTTTAATGGATAAAATAAAAAGAAATGCAGTACAGATCATATCACCAAGAGGAGCAGTAGGAGGATTCCTTGTCCACAATTCCTGGATACTTACTGTAAAACATTGCGTGAGAGGTATAGATGTAGATGATATATCGATATTAGAAGAGGGATCAAATAAGCCTATAAAGGTTTTTGAGACTATAGAGCACCCACAACGAGATTTAGCTTTAATTAGGACAAACTTCTCAAGTAAGAGCTTATTATCATCGCTTTCTCACAATAGTATGGAATTTCAGGAAACTATCTTAGCTGCATTAGGAGGCGAACCCTCAATAGCTACAAGTACGAAGATAATGGCTTACGATGCTACAACTGATTTAGGAGAATGTTTGAAGAAGGACGTTTGTTTTAGGGGATCATTTAATGTGAAAGCACCTTTAACACAAAATGGCGATTGTGGAAGACCATATCTTAGTATATCAGAAAACCCCAAAATATTTGGTATGCATGTAGCAGGTTCAAAAATTTCATGCTATGGTACCTTATTGGATGTAGAATGGATCACTGAGATAGTTTCACTAAGTAGCCAACAGATATCTCGTTATGATATTCCAGAATTTTCAGGTTTTCTTGAGGTTGAAGAGCTTATCCCTTATATTAAATCACCAGATAAACCATATTCTACACCATGTATTCTTGGAGAATATTTACATGAAGTTGTTCCGAATTTAAAGAGACCTGTTAAAACTTCTATAGCCGAATGTACAGAGAATGAATTATTACTGATTCCCAAGAACGCTTTAGGTGAACATGATTTTTATTTAGGACAAATATTACAATATAACGATGTTATAAAGCCTTTTCATGATGAGATATGTAATAGATTTGTTCATGGATTTGTATCAGCTTATGGAGCATCGATCCAAAATCATCATGGGTTAGATGTCTTGACACTTGAAGAAGCTTTGTGCGGTATAAATAACCCTAATGATTCATTATTTACGTATACATCTTCACTGAACTGGCAATCAGCTATTGGATATGAAATGCGCAATATGTTTAAAGTTAATAAAATGGAAGATATATTTGATCCGATTTCAAAAACATTCAAAGAAACTACAGCAGCACATTATTTTAAGACACGTGTAGAGTCAGGATATTTAAAAGCATTTCATGGTAAAAGATTTAGAGAGATTCTTCAAGACAATTTGAAACAAGAAAATAGAGAAAATGAAAAAGCCTATAAACAAAGAGTGTTTACCAGTTTTCCCAAAACATTATCTGTATTAATAAGATCATTCACTCTACGATTTGCAGGTTGGATGATAAAACATGAAGAATTTCTTCCATATAAGATTGCTATGAATACCGCAGCAGAATTTGATACCATGCGACGAGATGCTGAAGTATTTGATGCCCATCTAAGATCTTTTGGGTTTGATGTCAGCAGATGTGATAAGCATATTCGAAAACAGTTTTTTCAAGATGTATTAGGTAAAATTTTTAAGAAACTTATAGTCATTTCACATAGTAACTCTAATTGCAATTGTAATCATACATTAGAGCAGCATCTTAATGCTATAGATGTTGTTATTTTACACCTATACGACAATTATGTGGCCTCTCAGGATTGTATTTATCATAAAACTACAGGAAGCTCATCAGGCTCAGATTTGACAATTATCATCAATGTGCTTTACTTAGATTGGTGTTGTTTTGCATGGTTTTGTTATATAGCTTCTACAACGAAACGCTTTCCACCTACTTTTGAAGCTTACAGAAAGTTAGTTTTTCCTTTCTTTTGTGGGGATGATGGTAAGATAACAGTTAACCATAATTTCGCTGATGTATTAAATTTCAAAACATTGAAAGAGTTTTTGGCAGGACGAGGCATAAATATAGATACACCCAATAAAGATGGTGAAGAATATGAAACCTTACATTTTGATGAGATTCCTTTTGTTAGCCGGATGTGGGTACAGCACGTAGATGGAACTTATTATCACAAATTTAAAAAAGAGGTTATTTCTGGTTTAATCTATTGGACAGTGGATACCAGCACCACTCAAATTGATCTCGCTTTAGAATTACTTAGCGAGTATATAGCGCCCCATGGGGAAGAATTGTATGATAAGTTTTATGCTGGTGTTATTAAATACCAGCAAGAGAATTATTCATCCTTTTCTGTTCCTTCTTACTCAGAAGCCCTCTTTAAGACGCTTCGCCATATTAGAGGAATGGCATTTGTTCAATTGAAAATAGATCAGGAAAATCCAGATCAAAATTCATATATTAAAACCCAAATGGAAATGTCTTCGGTAAATGAAAATACATCCGATGTGGTGGGAGAAAAGAAGGTTAAGTACCGTTCTTTGAATAAGAAATATAAAAAATATATTCAACGTATTATGGATCGTCTCACTCAAGCACTTGTAAATATAGAGATAGGAGATCTCATGAGCGACAACAGTTATCCCGTTGCTGATTATGATAAGTTGATGGCTTATTTGAGTTTGTGTAAAGCAATAAAGCGGAGAAATGTTTTTCCGTTTAAACCTATGCCCTGCCCATCACCATCTTGGGTAGAAGAGATGTGTCCACATCCAATTTATTACTGGATATATGATATAATCTACGATGCAATGAATCATTTTCCATTTCCTGATAGTTTCATGTCTCTTGCAAACGATTATGTTCTTTTGAAATTATTCCCAACTATAAAGGCTAAGTTATCATGGATGAAAGATGAGGAAGAAGTTTTTGAAACGCCAAATGAATCAGTTGAAGATATTCGAACCCAAATGATGCGTAATGCTAATCCCATGCAGAAAAATAATACAGGTGCATTTATAGATCCAGAGCCTGATGCGCAACAATCAGGTTTTCAAAGTTTCGTGCAAGGCAATTCGAACCCAGTTCCTGAGCAATCTTCACTTGCAACCGTGGATGTCCCAACTATGCCTGCTATGGAAAATATGTTTGTTTCCAGTACAATACCTTATGGAAACCCCTTGCAAACTCGTCTTGACTATTTACCAGATTCTCTTTTGGCAGCGGGTGGTGTTACTGAAGATCTTAAAGATTTAGCATATGGTTCATACCAAGTGGTAGAAGTAATTCAAGTTCCCGTGAGTACACAACAAGATCGTTTAGTATATACTGTCTCATATGGTCTAGATCTCTTAGGAGGATATGCTGGAATATGGGCTAAGCTACATAAAAGATTCACAGGACCAATTGCCGTAAAATTCACCTTTATAAGTAATTCCGTTATTCAAGGATCCATGAGAGTTTACTGGAATCTTCCTGGAAAACCTCGGAATATTGCTAATAGTAGTCCATATGGGGCACGAGATGTTGATTTATCAGCACCGAGACAAGAGATAAATATGATGCTCCAACCAATATCAGGACCTGATGGAAAATTCTTCTTTACTACTGGTGAACCAAATGCAGACCAGGCTGAAATTAATATTATTACACTAACGGATATAGGGAACAGTTTTTCAGGCTTAGGAAATATTCAGATTGTTGTTGAAAGCAGAATTTTGCCGACTATGAGATTTGCTGATCCTTATGGAACTGATGAGGTTGCCCCAGTAGATCAGAGTTTAGAACAAGCTCTAGTTCTTTCTGAAGTTGATCTGTCAGATTCAACGATCTTTATAGAAACGAAAAGATATCCAAAATTTCCTGATTTGCCAGCAGATGTTACCAACTTTATGACGCCTTTAAACACTGATATTACCCGGTTAAAAGATTTCAGTCCAACAACAACTACTGTTGATTTTGGAGTGATACAAAATAGTAAATGCCGTCTTTCTAATGATACAATTGTAGATGATTTGAGAACTGAAGCCGGTACCTATAATACTAATACATATACTGCAGTAGTTGGTGATGATAGTATCAGCTATGATTGTTCAACGACCATAGTTGGAGGTAAAGTTTTGAGGACAGTGCAGGGGATATCTGCACAACAAGATTTAACCTTTTATACATTAAATGAGAAGGAAACCCAAACAGCCAGTGTGAGTTCATTGAATAAGGTTTCGAGGATAGGTAACCGACTAGTATCGAGTTTAGATTATAATTTAATGTTTAGATATAACGGAAATGTTACTACTGCTTATTATCATCCTACTAGACCACTCTTAGTGTATCCAAAAGCTTTAAACGCCTCTGAGGTTGGCAATATTACAATTGATTCTTCACTAGATACATTGACTTTGCCACAGAACTTTTACACAATTGAAATCGGCGCAATCAGTTTGAGTGACCCTATTATGGAGACAGCACCTGATTTGAATTCAGCTGTTAGAAGTCAAGCAGGTTGGGTTATTTATAATTATTGTCGTGAGAACTGTCCTGATGGAGGTCAAGTTAAGATTTCAATAGTAGATCCTACATTTAAGACAACAATTGTGGAATTTCTTTATAGACGCGATATTGGTTTCTTCACTAATGCTACAGCAGCACAAATTAATACCTTTTTTAACGGCACATTAAATAATTTCCAAGTTAGAACGCAGATATATAAAGACAAGGCTACGGTCCAATTAAATAATGATTTTAGTAGTTTCATATCACGTGTGGCAACTGAAACAAAAAAGGTACCTAGGATTCGCACTGAAGCCGCTATTATTGGAGGTATTTTTGGTGGGATTGGGAGTGGTCTGACACAATGGGGACAGTGGAACCATGAGAATGAAATGCAACAAGCCGATATAAACAATAGCAGATATTTAGCCACTTTGAACAATCAAAATAGCATCATGTTACGTCAGATGATGGGCGAACAGACTCTCGAACAAATGAATACACGTTGGAACCAGCAAAATATGTATGATAATATCAATCGTACAGCAAAGAACGTGAAAGGAGCTTCGCAAGGAGCTATGTTTCAGCCAGCTAGAGCGCCGACCAACAGGCGTAATAATAAGATGGCCTCTTTACGTCCGGACCAAGATCCACTGGGCGTAAGCGATCAAAGGGCCAAACAACAATATAACGATCGCAGAAATATGAATAATCGGAATTTCCAAAATATGGATACTTTCGATTTCGGAGAGAATAAGCAACAACAATATGCACAAGGGAAAAATATCCCACATACAAATGCAATCACCTCCAATTCACCCATGATGGACCAAAGTACAATTAGCGAGACTAGGTCTGTTAATGGCTCTGATCAACGACCAATTTCTTGGTCGCAAGCTACCACCTTGAACAACTTAGGTGGAGCTCCAAATATGAAATCTAACAATCAACAGAAAGGTTTAGAACTGGGGCAGTTTACAAACTGTCTTGGTGTAGACCCTACTCGAGAGTCCACTTGCTAGATTTTGTTTTCCGTTACGAAGTTTTTCTTTTTAAAGTTTTTTACTTTTATCTTCTTGTAATGTCGTTTACTTCATATTTGG
>Ga0228707_1000079_pt1 | contig 9900 bp, 12 predicted proteins | sample McNCre117_Aug_MT_FD_181472 | JGI IMG/M metagenome (GOLD analysis project Ga0228707, IMG submission 181472) | Metatranscriptome of freshwater microbial communities from McNutts Creek, Athens, Georgia, United States - 11-17_Aug_MT (Metagenome... | ecosystem: Environmental > Aquatic > Freshwater >...
AATGTTTTGGGGCTGTCGAACGAGGTCAGGGAGAAGCTGCTGCGGCAGCGGCCTGAAACCCTGGGACAGGCGGCCCGCATTCCCGGCATGACACCGGCAGCGGTGTCCCTGTTGCTGGTGCATCTCAAAAAGAAGACGGCTTGAACCGGCGTATGCAGGCGTTTCGGTGTGCAAAGGGGCTTGCGGGCATCACAGGCCGGAATGACCGGGGGAGATCATGAAACACGTACGGCGGCAATTGGCCGATGGGCTCCTGGCCTTGAATGTTGCGGCAACCGAAAAACAGATGGAGCAGTTGCTACATTTCCTGTTTTTATTGGAGAAGTGGAATCGTGTTTATAATCTTACGTCGGTGAGTGCCCCTGAACAGGCAGTAGGCCTGCATTTGCTCGACAGCCTGGCGGTTTCGCCCCATCTCTCGGGTTCCCGCATACTGGATGTCGGCACCGGGGCGGGTTTGCCGGGCATTCCCCTGGCCATTTTCCATGATGCGTTTGAGTTCACCCTGCTGGACAGTAATGCCAAAAAAACCCGCTTCGTGCAGCAGGCGATTCTGGAATTGGGCTTGACGCATGTCGAAGTAGCCACCTGTCGGGTGGATGATTATTCGGCCAGTACACCATTCGATACGATCCTGACCCGGGCCTGGGCCAGTCTTGCCATCATCTGGCAGGAAACCGGGCGATTACTGGCTTCAGGAGGCAGGGTTCTGGCATTGAAGGGGCAGCACCCGGTGGCCGAGCTGGCGGCACTAAGGGACTGTCGTCATGACACATACCGACTGCATGTCCCGGGCCTGGATGCCGAACGGCATCTGATCCAAATAATGAAAGATTGAGGAACCCATGGCAAAAATTATTGCGGTAGCCAACCAGAAGGGTGGTGTCGGCAAGACCACGACCAGCGTGAATCTCGCAGCCTCCCTGGCGGCCACCCGGCATCGTGTCTTGCTGATAGACCTCGACCCACAGGGCAACACGACCATGGGGTGTGGGGTCGAGAAGAAGGGGGTTGAGGCGACAACGTACGAGGTGTTGAGCCATGAGGTGGGTATCCGCGAGGCGATTGTCAGCAATCCGGAGCTGGGATTCGATCTGCTGCCGGCGAATGCAGACCTGACGGCAGCCCAGGTGGATTTATTACAGCGGGTGGGGCGTGAGAGGCTCCTGTCGGATGCCATCAAGGTGTGCCGCAGCGACTACCAGTACATCCTGATAGACTGTCCGCCCTCGCTGAACATCCTGACGCTCAACGCGCTGGTGGCTGCCGATAGCGTACTGATACCGGTGCAGTGTGAATACTACGCCCTGGAGGGATTGTCGGATCTGATGGATACACTGGGTAATGTCAGGGCTACGGTCAATCCACAACTGGGAATAGAAGGCTTGCTGCGCACCATGCATGACACCCGCAGTCGCCTGGCTACAGAAGTGTCGGATCAGTTGGTCAGCCATTTCGGTGACAAGGTGTTCAGAACGGTGATTCCGCGCAACATCAGGCTGGCTGAAGCACCCAGTCATGGTTTGCCTGCCTTGAAATACGATAAGGCATCACGAGGTGCGGTGGCTTATCTGGCTCTTGCGGGTGAAATTTCCAGGCGAGGGGCCCGCTGATGGCAGCTATGGTGTCCTTTCACAATGAAAATCTGAGCCGATGACTACAAAAAAGAGAGGATTGGGGCGAGGTCTGGATGCCTTGCTCGGCGGTGTCGAAACCGTTGCAGCGGTTGAAGGAGCAGGGGGCAGGGATGTTGACGACGTGACGCGGCATGTTTCAGTGGGTTCGCTGCGTCCGGGACGGTTTCAGCCTCGCAAGGAAATGAATCAGGAACGCTTGAAGGAACTGGCTGATTCCATCAGTGCCCAGGGGATAGTGCAGCCGGTGGTGGTACGGCCCCAGGCAGACGGGCTATACGAAATTATTGCCGGCGAGCGTCGCTGGCGGGCTGCGCAACTGGCTGGACTGAATGAAGTGCCGGTCATCGTCAGGCAACTCAACGATCAGGCAGCGTTGGCCATAGCCCTGATCGAAAATATCCAGCGCGAAGACCTGAATCCTCTGGAAGAGGCTGAGGCCCTGCAAAGATTGGTGGCCGAATTTGATCTGACGCATCAGCAGGTGGCAGACGCAGTGGGCCGATCCAGAGTGGCGGTCACCAACATTCTGCGTCTGAACGAGTTGGAAGACGAACTGAAGACCATGCTGCTGCACGGTGAAATTGAAATGGGACACGCCCGTGCCCTGCTGGGTCTGGAGAGCGAAATACAGGTGGGGGCAGCCCGCAAGGTCGCGGCCCGCAAACTCACCGTACGGGCGACCGAGGCACTGGTTCAACAGTTGAAGGAAGAAAAAAAGACAGTAGAAACAGAGCGGAAGGATCCTGATATCCGGTTGCTGGAGGAAAACCTGGCGACCCGCATCGGGGCGCAGGTTGTCATTCGGCACGGCAACAAGGGCAGCGGTAAATTGATTATTCAGTACGACAGTCTCGATCAGCTCGAAGGTGTGCTGGAGAGGATAAGATGAAACATTGATATTTATAGGGTCGATTGTTATTATGCCGTCCAGTTTTTGTCGGGTGACGTGAGATGCTGCCGGGTCGTGAACTGGGTACTATCGCCTGGATATTGCGGTGTCAGGCAGCCTTGGCGTTGCTCGTCGCCTTGATCGCCGGTCTGCTGACCGGCCTGGAAGGTGCAGAGTCGGCCATTATCGGCGGACTGACCGCCTTTCTGCCCAACGCCTATTTCGCCCTGCGTTTCGCCCGGCCGACTGATGGCAGGACGGCCAAGCAGATACTGAACCGGATCTACTCGGGCGAAGCGATCAAACTGGCACTGACAGCAGTGCTTTTCTTTTGCGCATTGCAAATACCGAACATAAAGCTGATTCCATTGATGGCAGGGTTCATGATGTCCCTGTCCGTGTTCTGGTTTGCCTTGCTGAAAGCGTAAAGCGGCTAGAGTATTTGCGAATCAGTATGGATTTGGAGGAATTGGCAGGCGGCGTAAGCCGCTTCCAGTTCTGATGTTGAATTTTGAGTGAAGAACACTGAGCTAGCATTATGGCAACTGAGGCACACGAAACCGGGGGAGCGACCGGCTACATCGTACATCACCTGACCCCCCTGTCAGTCGGCGAGGGATTTTGGACGTTCCATCTGGATACCCTCTTCTTTTCGGCTTTTCTGGGATTGGCGTTCATTCTGGTATTCAGAATGGCGGCTGTGAGAGCGGTTACAGGGGTTCCCGGGACATTGCAAAATTTTGCCGAGATGTTGGTGGAGTTCGTCGATGGCCAGGTGAAAGATGCCTTTCATGGTAAAAGTGCGGTAATCGCCCCCCTGTCGCTGACCATATTCGTATGGATATGGTTGATGAACTTCATGGATCTGATCCCTGTTGATCTGTTTCCGTTGATCGCAGCAGCCTTGGGCCTTGATTACCTGCGAGTTGTTCCGAGTACCGACCTTAATGCCACCTTCGGCATGTCTATCACGGTTTTCTTCCTGATCCTGTTTTACAGCATCAAGGTCAAGGGGCCAGTGGGATTTGCCAAGGAAATGCTTTTGAGTCCTTTTGGCAAGTGGATGATTCCGTTCAACCTGTTGCTGAAGCTGGTAGAGGAGTTTGCAAGACCCGTTTCACTGGCACTGCGACTCTTCGGTAATATGTACGCCGGTGAGTTGATCTTCATCCTGATTGCTCTGCTGCCCTGGTTTATACAGCCGGTTCTGAGCTTTCCTTGGGCGGTGTTTCACATACTCATCATCACGCTGCAAGCTTTCATATTCATGGTTCTCACCATCGTGTATCTGAGCCTCGCACACGAGGATCATTGATTGGCGTGATTTCTGGGGATCGGTTGTGACAGTTTCCATGTTTACCATCCCCGTCAACAAGTCTGCCCCGGTAGGGCAAGGCTGATATCGTTTTATTAACACAACTCTAAAATCTGGAGGAAAAATGGAACTCGCTAATGTAATCGGCAATGTTCAGGGGCTCACCGCGATTGCGGTTGGGTTGGTTCTCGGTATGGGTGCCTTGGGTACCGCTATCGGTTTCGGTATTCTGGGTGGAAAGTTTCTGGAGGGTGCAGCCCGTCAGCCGGAGATGGTTCCCATGTTGCAGGTCAAGATGTTCATCGTGGCCGGTCTGCTTGACGCAGTAACCATGATCGGTGTAGGTCTGGCTCTGTTCTTTACCTTTGCCAACCCGTTCCTGTCAGCAGTTCGTTCTGCGGTAGGTGGTTGATCGCCGCGTTTCGGTGTAACAGCAAGCATTACAAGAGGATATCGCTGTGAGCATTAACGCCACCCTTATCGGCCAGATGATTACCTTTGCGCTTCTGGTGTGGTTCACCATGAAGTTTGTGTGGCCGCCACTCATGCAGGCTATGGAAGAGCGTCAGAAGAAAATTGCCGATGGCCTAGCGGCAGCCGACAAAGGCAAGCACGAAATGGATTTGGCCGAGAAGCGTGCGACCGCACTGCTGCGAGAAGCCAAGGATCAGGCAGCCGAAATCGTTAGTCTTGCCCAGAAGCGGGCCAGCGAAGTGGTAGAAGAGTCCAAGCATACGGCCAAGCAGGAAGGCGATCGCATGATTGTCGCCGCCAAGGCCGAGATTGACAGGGAGTTGCAAAGCACCAGGGAAGGATTGCGTCAGCAGGTTGCGACGCTGGCGGTAACCGCTGCCGAACAGATTTTGCAGAGGGAAGTAGATCAGAACAAGCATAGGGAAATTCTGGATGAATTCGGGAAACGGCTGGGACAAGCCTGATGGACGAGTTAATTACACTGGCCAGACCCTATGCGGTGGCCGTCTACAAGAGAGCCAGGGAGACAAACACCACCGTGCAGTGGAGTGAGGAACTCGGCTTTCTGACTGATCTGTTGAGAGACAGGCAGATCGCTGGGGCGGCCGATCATCCCAAAATTGATAAAGCCAGATACGCCGATGTGTTGCTGGATGCCTGTGGCGAGGGTCTGGGGCCGGAAACCCGGAACTTCGTAAAACTACTGGTGGAAAACCGTCGGCTGGGGCTTGTTCAACAGATTAGCGAGCTTTTCCGGCAGTACAGGGCAGAGGACGAAGGCTACATTGAAGTCGAAGTGCGTTCTGCCTTTGCAATGGACGAAGTGGAGCAAATTAAACTGGCTTCGTCGCTAGGAAACGTACTCAGGAAGAAAACCTACCTCAACATCACCGTCGACTCGTCCCTGATCGGTGGTATCTACCTTCGAGCCGGCGACCGTGTAATTGATTATTCAGTGCGCGGCCAGATCCAACGAATGGCACAAAGACTCTGGAACTAGAGCGAGTAAAGAATCATGCAGTTGAATCCATCTGAAATCAGCGATCTCATCAAGAAACGAATAGAACAGTTCAATATTGGGCTGGAAGCACGCACGGAAGGAACTGTCGTCAGCCTGACTGACGGTATCGTGAGAATTCACGGACTGGCCGATGTCATGCAGGGAGAAATGGTAGAATTCCCCAACAACACCTTTGGTATGGCCCTCAATCTGGAGCGCGATTCCGTAGGTGCAGTAGTTCTGGGGGCATACGAGCATCTGGCAGAGGGTGACACCGTAAGGTGTACGGGCAGAATCCTGGACGTACCGGTCGGAGAGGGTTTGCTGGGGCGGGTAGTAGATGCTCTGGGTCAGCCAATTGATGGCAAGGGGCCTCTGAATGCGAGCCAACGTTCCCCCATAGAAAAAATCGCTCCTGGTGTTATTGCCCGTCAGTCTGTCAGTCAGCCTCTGCAGACTGGCCTGAAGTCCATTGATGCCATGATCCCTATCGGTCGCGGTCAGCGTGAACTGATTATCGGCGACCGTCAAACCGGCAAGACCGCTATTGCACTCGATACCATCATCAACCAGAAGGGAACCGGGGTTAAGTGTATCTACGTCGCGATTGGCCAAAAGCAGTCATCCATTGCCAACGTAGTACGAAAGCTGGAAGAACACGGTGCCATGGATCACACCATCATCGTGGCCGCTGCGGCATCTGAATCGGCTGCCCTGCAATTCATCGCACCTTATTCAGGATGCGCGATGGGTGAATACTTCCGTGACCGTGGTGAAGATGCCCTCATCATCTATGATGATCTGACCAAACAGGCATGGGCCTACCGTCAGATTTCCCTGCTGCTGCGTCGTCCGCCGGGTCGCGAAGCGTATCCGGGCGATGTTTTCTATCTGCATTCACGTCTGTTGGAGCGTGCTTCCCGCATCAATGCGGATGAAGTAGCCAAGCTCACCAACGGCGAGGTCACAGGTAAAACTGGTTCGCTGACCGCATTGCCTATTATTGAAACCCAGGCTGGTGACGTTTCGGCTTTCGTTCCAACCAACGTGATTTCCATCACGGACGGCCAGATTTATCTTGAAACCAATCTCTTCAATGCTGGCGTACGTCCGGCCGTGAACGCGGGGCTTTCTGTCTCCCGTGTTGGTGGTGCTGCACAAACCAAGATCGTCAAGAAACTGGGTGGTGGTATCCGCCTTGACCTGGCGCAGTTCCGCGAACTGGCTGCTTTCGCCCAGTTTGCTTCCGATCTGGATGAAGCGACCCGTAAGCAGATTGAGCGAGGTCAGCGTGTGACCGAAATCATGAAGCAAAGTCAGTATGCTCCCATGAGCGTGGCACAGATTGCTGTTTCCCTGTTTGCTGCCAATGAGGGTTACCTTGATGAGATCGCGGTGAACAAGGTAAGGGATTTTGAGGATGCCCTACAGGGATATCTCAAGGCCGAACACAGTGCCCTGATGGAGAAGATCAACAGTACGGGCGACTATAGTGACGAAATCCAGGCGGCCCTCAAGGAAGCCCTGAAAACGTTCAAAGCAACCCACACCTGGTAAGGTATAGCGATGGCCGTCGGAAAAGAAATCCGTCTCAAGATCGGGAGTATTAAAAATACTCAAAAGATCACACGAGCCATGGAGATGGTTGCAGCCAGTAAAATGCGCAAGACGCAGGACAGAATGCTGGCCAGCCGCCCCTACTCGCGCAAGATAGCCCAGATCATCAAGCATTTGTCTAATGCCAACCCGGAATATAAACATACTTTCATGCAGGCAAGGGATGTAAAGCGGGTAGGAATCATACTCGTGTCATCGGATCGCGGCTTGTGTGGAGGCTTGAATTCCAATTTGTTCAGAATGGCTCTGCGACAAATGCGCGAATGGGAAGGTCAGGGAAAGGAATTGTCTTACTGCATTGTAGGCCAAAAGGGGAATGCTTTTTTTAACGCCATAGGCGTAAGGATCGCTGCACAGGCTGTCCGGCTGGGTGATCGTCCTCATCTGGACGATATTATAGGTTTGATTCGGGTCATGCTGAACGATTATATTGAGGGTAATATAGACGAGCTCTATGTCATGCACAACGAGTTTGTCAACACCATGACCCAGAAGCCCAGATCGGTACAATTGCTGCCCGTAATGGCTGAAGAGATTGACACTGTAAATAGTGGGCTTTGGGATTACATCTATGAGCCCGATGCCAAGGAAGTGCTGGATCAACTACTGGTTCGCTATGTGGAATCCATAGTGTTCCAGGGGTTGGTGGAAAACAATGCCTGTGAACAGGCTGCAAGAATGGTAGCGATGAAAAGTGCGTCGGATAACGCAGGTAAACTCATCAAGGAATTGCAGTTGGTCTATAACAAGGCGCGACAGGCGGCTATTACCCAGGAAATTGCAGAAATTGTAGGCGGCGCGGCGGCCGTTTGATCGACCGGCGTAAACCAGGATCGTTTTGGCAAATTGCCCACTGTAATACAGTCTGGTCTCGGTATGCACTCACAGGTTGAGCACCGTGTCGGTATACTCCATAAAATTACACTGAATAGTATTCTTGCGAGGATAAATAATGAGTTCAGGCAAAATCGTACAGATTATCGGCGCCGTGGTGGATGTCGAATTTCCGCGTGAATCACTGCCGAAAGTCTATGAAGCCCTGTTGGTTGAAGGCCAGGGCTTGGTGCTGGAAGTTCAGCAGCAGTTGGGTGACGGTGTGGTTAGAACCATCGCGATGGGTACCACTGATGGTGTCATGAGAGGCGTGGCTGTAACCGGCACCGGAGCACCTATCTCTGTTCCGGTTGGACGTGAAACACTGGGCCGCATCATGAATGTTCTGGGTGAGCCTATCGACGAAAAAGGCCCCATCGGAGAGCAGGCTCGTTGGGCCATACACAGAAAGGCTCCAAGTTTTCAGGATCAGGCAGCAACCAATGACCTGCTGGAAACCGGAATCAAGGTGATCGACCTGATATGTCCCTTCGCGAAAGGGGGCAAAGTTGGACTGTTCGGTGGTGCCGGAGTTGGCAAGACCGTGAATATGATGGAATTAATTCGTAACATCGCCATTGAGCACAGCGGCTACTCCGTGTTTGCCGGGGTAGGAGAGAGAACACGCGAAGGAAACGATTTCTACCATGAAATGAGTGAAAGTAACGTGTTGGACAAGGTGTCGCTGGTTTACGGTCAGATGAATGAACCTCCAGGAAACCGCTTGCGCGTGGCATTGACAGGGTTAACCATGGCGGAGTACTTCCGTGATGAAGGGCGTGATGTGCTCTTGTTCATTGATAATATCTACCGCTATACCTTGGCTGGTACTGAAGTGTCCGCCCTTCTGGGCCGTATGCCTTCTGCTGTGGGATACCAGCCTAATCTGGCTGAGGAAATGGGCGCATTGCAGGAGCGTATTACTTCTACCAAGGTTGGTTCGATTACTTCCATTCAGGCCGTGTACGTACCTGCTGACGACCTGACCGACCCATCTCCAGCGACTACCTTTGCTCACCTGGATGCTACCGTGGTTCTGTCCAGACAAATTGCGGAGCTGGGTATCTACCCGGCTGTGGATCCTCTGGATTCCACCAGTCGCCAGCTGGATCCCCTGGTAGTAGGCCAGGAGCATTATCAAACGGCTCGCAAGGTACAGAGTACCTTGCAAAGATATAAGGAATTACGAGACATCATTGCCATCCTTGGTATGGACGAATTGTCTGAAGATGACAAGCTCACTGTATCGCGAGCCAGAAAAATCCAGAGATTCCTTTCACAGCCTTTCTTCGTTGCGGAAGTATTCACCGGCTCTCCTGGTAAATATGTATCGCTGAAGGACACTATTTCCGGATTCAAGGGAATTGTGGAGGGCGAATTCGATGAACTTCCTGAACAAGCCTTTTACATGGTGGGAAATATCGAAGAAGCCATGGAAAAAGCAAAGCGTCTGGCTGCCTGATACTGGAGTACCTGAACAATGGCGATGACCTTACATGTTGATATAGTCAGCGCGGAAGCAGAGATATACTCTGGTCAGGCTGAATTACTGGTTGCTCCGGCTGTCATGGGTGAGGTAGGTATAGCCGCCCGGCATGCCCCCTTCCTGACCCGGTTAAAGTCTGGCGAAGTACGCATAAAGGTTAGTGCCAATGAGGTGCAGCCTTTCTATATCTCGGGAGGTATATTGGAGGTTCAGCCTTATACAGTAACCGTGTTGGCGGATACGGCAGTGCGTGCCAAGGATATAGATGAAGCCAAGGCACTGGAAAGCAAGCAGAGAGCAGAGGAAATGCTGGCAGATAAAACTGGCAAAGTGGATTACGCCAAGGCGCAAGCGATGTTGGCTGAATCTGTTACCCAGTTACAAGTATTGGAAAAGTACAGAAAAGGAAAATCCTGACGTACCGCAGTGATGAAAGCCCAGTGATAAACGGACAACAGGTTCCGTTCGTCACTGGGTTTTTTTGAAAGCTTCATAACAGACAAAGAACTCTAAAAATCAGCTTTAACAATAGAATCGAATGCCACTCTCCTTTTTGATTCACTTTTGTACTAGTAGTTACTTACCAGTTTAACCGTGCCAAAGTTTTAT
>Ga0228707_1000080_pt1 | contig 9857 bp, 1 predicted proteins | sample McNCre117_Aug_MT_FD_181472 | JGI IMG/M metagenome (GOLD analysis project Ga0228707, IMG submission 181472) | Metatranscriptome of freshwater microbial communities from McNutts Creek, Athens, Georgia, United States - 11-17_Aug_MT (Metagenome... | ecosystem: Environmental > Aquatic > Freshwater >...
CAAAATTAAACCTAGAGCTAATGGCCTTCTGGGGCGCATTGTTTTTATCAGTCGTACTCTCCGACCCAAGTTTATCTAATAAAAACTTGGAAAATTATGTGCGGTCACACCTCATAAGGGGGTGCCGCAAGATAGCGTATGAATGTAAAATCCTCCGCTATAGCGGTGTCTGTCATTACAGAAAATTGTGGTGTGGCACCACTCACCTGAATACCCAACGAATATAATCGGGAATAATTCCCGTCGAAGGGAGTTGAACTCACCGGCATTGGTTGCAAAGCACCAGATGGCAGAAACAGCGAGTTCGTGTAACAAGGAATTTCGACTTCTATTCCCTGATTTGTTTGAGGTTGGAACCTGGTCACCCCAACAACTGTTGACATGTTGTTCAAACCAGTGCCAACATTGACATAGCTATAAGGCGCTGTCGCATTGATATTGGGCTCGATGCCCACTGTCACGCTTTCAATGCTACTACTGGGCAGGCCTGAAAGGACAACCCTCTTACGGATCCCACCCCGTATACCCAAGAAGGCGTACCGCAAGTAATTAAACAACGAGACAGGTCCTCCAGGGAAAGCACTTGTCGTATTAGGCTGGAGAGATGGTATAGTTAACAAGCCCAAATTAATTGATTTTGTGCCCGTTGTCACATCTGCATTCAGAATCAAATCCTGATTTGTCGTAAAACGCCGCAGGTAACTTCTGAAAGATAATGGCTGTTCACCAAAATGCAATTGGGGACAAAGTGACCTATCCAGGTTCTCGGTGTTCATATCAAAGCACGATACCTCCTTGTTCAATAACCCAGATTCCGTCTGCAACATATTCCTCGGGAAGTCGCCCGTCATCACGTTAAGACGCATGTCTTCAGACTTAACGTAAACATTCACATATATGCTGGTACCGTTGGGGTTTTGCAATTTCGTAAGAGGCGTGATGTAAAAGAAACCATTGGCATATCCATCCCACAATTGGGGATTAGCTATGGGATACATTGCCGCACTCGACGTTGGCGTCAATGAATTCCACAGCCTGGGCTGACACCAATTGATGCAAAATTCCACATCTGATGCTTCCTGCAAATCAACAATTAGAATGTGCTGTTTATTCAGGCTTATCGAACCTTCGATGAGAGACTTTTGGTTTATATTTGGCTCATATATAATAGCCACCTTGCCTCTCACAAAATTTGATACCACGAACTCCAGACGGTACGTAATCGATCCACTCCAATACTGGAAAGGTCGCGCGGCGAAAGCCAACGACGTAGGCTGGTAATGGTTAACTGTCCCAGTGACTTTGGAAGTTACTATGGGGAAAACGGCACAATCAAATAGGATTGTTGACAAAGGCGTGCTGGTCGTGGCCCACGTAAAAGTAGTGAATAATGACTCGACTCTACATAGATGAGCTAGAGTTAATTCATCGTCAAGAACCCCCCCCACTGACGCGTCTACAACTAATTCTTGTTTTGGCTCAAGTGCCAGCCGATGTCCCGTATCCATCCCAACAGTTACTGCCGCGTTCTGAAACGGTTCGTTTTTCATGCGCGATGCAAACGTGGTATCAACGGGATATGACCAACCATAAATGGCGGCCAACCTTGATATGCCCTGCAGCACCATACTACTTGCAACTGCCATGGGACGCAAATACGGTACCGACGTCAGGGCGGTGCTCACCTCAGCCGCCCTGGATGCTACCCTTTCAACGGGACCCTCCTTGCGTTCGTCACGCATTCCTGATTCCGTGGTTAGTGTGATCAAAGTTCCAGTCGGTGCTGCGAGCTGCACATTGCTCAGCCATCCGTAGACATCCACACTAACTGGACTATCCACCGTGGCCGATGTTCCCAAAGGGTTCAGTGTCTGTATAAACAATGTCCCCATCTGAGTACTATCAGAAAAAGCGGTGGAATCCGACAATACAGCTGTACTGCTGTTAAACAATCGCATAACTGGCCGTGGATACACGTATGGCAGAGTAATCTCCATGGGCTCATTTTCTCTCACATCCATCACTCTAGCGCCTCTCATCTGGCTAAGCCATTTAAGAAGATTTGGCCGGTAGAGCGATGATGAAGCCTTATATCGTGCGGACACATCATTAATATACGTCATTGGCACAAAAGACACCAAAATCTTCCCCATATGAAATGGCCCACCTGAGACCGTGATCCTCACATTTAAGTCAGCCCTTAAGTACGCAAAATTTTTTAATTTTGCGCGCACGGATGGTACTAACAAATAAGTTTGCCAAATATCATTGCGGTAATATAAATCCGCCGCAATATCAACTGACAAATTCCCCAATTGAACTGGCCGGGAAAAGAAGTTGTTTAGGTCCAAATCAGTATCTGAAACGTTCAATTTCATTTCCCATCCAGCATCAGTCGTATCCTCCGATGTCCCGCCAATATCCAACACATTTTCATGTGCGACAATGGCTGCACTGTCTACAGTGCCAGCTTTCATATCGCTGATTTCACCCGACTCCGTATGTAGATTCCTTCTCCTAGCCAAAATGCGACAGATAACGGATAATGACGCTCGCGCGTCCTCCAACTCCGCCTTCTTATTAAAGAAGCCTTCCACTGACATTCGATAGTCAGGTAGTGTGGAGTAATTGGCCGATGATTCGCAATCAAAGCGTGTTAACTCAGGTGTCACACAATTCATAGCAAGTAGTTCTTGCTCCAAATCGTAAACCAGTTGCTCTAATCTACGCTTCTCATCTTGTAATTCTGCTACCCTTGGGTTAGAATCGAAGCGGGTCAACCCCGATCCTTTATTCCCGTATAAGACAATTTTACGGCGGTCTTCGCATACGCCAGCAACTTCCCAACCAGATTCCGCTACGAGATCGGAACGACTGGTGGCCTCAAAAAGTCCGAAGTTGTGCTGTCTTCCCCCCTGGACAGCAATATCTGTGGGGCATAAGGAGAGATTATTAAAAATTTCTCCAAAACTAGGCACTTTGTCCTGTATATCGCTAACCTTGAAATCATGTGCACCAGCGAAAAACAACAAAATCTCATTCCGGAGCTCATTGAAACCTGACTCATCTAAGTGCAAGAACGCTTCATACAAAAAAGATGTTAGCGTCGACAACATTTGGTCGCACATTGTAACACTCCGCGAAGGCATAACCCATTGTAACATTTTGTACATCGAAGAAACACTCAATGGTGCTACTATACGATCCAGTTCCGGGTGATGACGAAAATTCCTTTTAAGAAATGTCATGTGCAACAACGTAGTGAACTCTTGCGTCACCTCCTGTTTCCCTGCAGTGGTAAACTCCATCCCAATGACGTCTTCACACACAGTTTTGAAAGTGCGCATGTTAAAGACATGTGCTATGATTTTCTTCACGGCCATGAGCAAGTCATCCCCGTAAGTAATGGGCAACACATTGCGAAAAAACTGTCCGAGGCCCAAATGATAGTATATGTACATCGTCAGAATCAAATTCTTTAATGAGTTGTCTTCTGCGGTCGCATACTTGCCAGATGGTTGCAAACCCGCTGCAACAAACAGGTCGTTCAAAATTTCCACCATAGGAAACAAATTGTCGGACAAGATACCACACACAATCTTCAGTGCAAAAACATTGTAACCCATCTCCTCTAGAACACGATAGACTATTCTGCTTGCGCATTCCGAGATATCGAAGGGCATTTGCAGATCATAGCCTCCATAATCCCCTTCAAAGATGTGTTCATCATCAAAAGAGGAAAGCTTCTCATAAATTTCGTGAGCCTCCTTGTGCATATTGGTGCCAACAGCCGTGCAAAACAAATCGCGGTATGCGACCATTGATGTATAAAAAGGCGCCAGAAACATTTTGCACAACACCAAAAATGGTAATGGTGTCATGTAAAACAAACGAGTCTTGCCTAATGCGACCTTTTCAGGTTCTCTTGGCTCGTCCTTGAGCTGTGCTTTGAAGATAGGTGAACACGTGCGCCCACTGGAATAAGTCTCCATGGCATCGAGTACATCTCTTTTGAGAATGTCTGCCGCCTCGCGCACCACTTCGATGTCTTCTAACTTGACATCCACCAAGTCCTCAAAGTAGACGTTCTTCTTACCTGGATAACCAAATCCAGCTGACTTGTTTACGTCCACCCTCCGTAAATAGGCATCGTGAATCACACCATTGATAGCAGCGTCCATGTCCAAAGGAGACAATTTCTCCACTCCTCTCTCACGTAACCCACAAACAAACCTGTCCACAAGCTCGGTTTCAATTTTGCTTAAAATTGTGGAATCTAAAGGTTTCTTCGTTATGTTCATCTTGCGGAGTGCATTATTGTACGGACTCCTCCAGACGCCTTGGTTATCAAGGAAAGGCTTCATCTTTGGGGGCATGAAGCGTACAGTAACTGGATCCCTAAAGCTGCGCTCAAATAGCGCATCCATCCATTCCGGCGCCTCTCCAAAACAACTAGGAATCAGATTGGAACGCCCTTGTAAAACAGTGGCTCCTAGAATACGTCCGTAGTAACCGAGAGAATGAAAGTTCTCATGCATAAAGGGCGATTTCGGCAATGGATTGTAGCCATACTTCATATCACAATACTGCTTTGATAAAGATTCTGTGCTCAGTATAGACACCAAATTGCCACTCTCTGACATGACCCTAAAACCAGTAAATCCATCCATAGCAGCTTTAATCTTGGCTAAAGGTAATGGTATAGCGCAACAATAATCGTCCGCGACGTCATGCGAGCCTGCGGAATGGATTCCCGCTATTGACCACCCGTTCCCAACTGAAATGAGCACGGGTATACCACACTTGCCTTTTGCATGCTCACGCCATCTATACGATATGGCCGAAGAAACAACAATATGTCCATGCAATTTATCCAGCGCCGTGTAGCCATTCTTGTCATATGACAAGCCGATATAGGTTCCATCTATGAAACCCCTTGAATGCAAAAACTCTCCGTCAAAGATATGATTCAGAATGGGCTTGAAACGGGTACCGCTCAATCTCACCAGCAATAAATCATCTCCCAGGAGAGTGATTCTATCACTTGTGAGAAGCGTGGCTGCATATCCATTTTTAGGATCCGGCCCACATGATACGGAAACGTTAAGCACTACTCGTCGACTCATGTCAACTGCGTGAGCGTGCATGATCGCAAAATTGTCGCATATACCCAGAATGTGGGTAACCATGGGGTTTTCACCTTGTACATGCACCTCAGTAAAGCGTACATTGGAGGAAACATAAGCCCACAAGTCTTCTACAGACGAAGTATGCGCCGGACTCTTGGAAACGCGTATTTTATCGTTCCAGACACCGTCCATTCGCCCTAACACTCGTTCAAATGATCTGCCAGTTTCGCATTTCTCTTCGTATGAATTCAGAGCTGCATTCAGCTCTGCGTCCCCGCGGTGAAAAACAGTCGCTTCTGTTGCTAAATCCGCTTGTTTCAAACCATGCGGAGTAGCGAGCAGTTCCTCTACCTCTCCCTCCTTGGGTTCCCGGTAGATCTTGCGCGTGTCACACACCTCCTCCTCCACAACATGTTTGTTCTCCAGGTTGTCATAGAATAAGAAACGTGGTTTTATCTTTTGGCCCTTCAAGTTGTCAGCGTGGGCATCATCTCGGCGGAATGCTTTCTTCTTTCCTTGCTTAAAAACTGATGACCATGCCATATAAACGGCGCCACCAGCAATAGCAACCCCTAATGCACTCATAAACGAAACGTGCGTGGGTGGAACGAAAGAAGTTTTCAAACCTACAAATCCCAGGTATTCCCTGAGTAATCTGCTGTTGTATGACACCTTCTGCCTCAATCGAAACAAACGCTGGTCCATTTCATCCTGCATGAGAAAGTGAGCCACCCCTCGGAAATCCACAAAAGAGAACACAATCCCCAACAGACTACACAACGTAATCAAAGGATGGTGGATAAACCCACCCATGGCCGCACTAAGAAGAAAAACAAATAGTCGCATCAACGTCATTCTAAAAAGAGGCACGGATGCCGGGTCCTTCTGTAGAAATTTTCTGACAAGATCAGTTAGCTCGGCCATAAACCAGCCCGCCACGATGTTGACAATCAACGTTGCAACGAATTCCAATGTTATGTGCCATTCCTTAATGTCATCTCTAAAGTAACTCCACTTATACTCGCCTGCTGATCTAAAAGTCTGTTTAATACTCTCAAACTGCTGTGAAGCGTAAGCTTTCAGAAAGCCCGATTCGGTGTCCAACTTGACATCGTCAAGTATGAGACCGTTTTCTGTGGGCATTCCAACATACTCACCATAAACGTCATTCTCCATTGACCATTGCATATCAGTAATAATCTTCTTCTCTTTGAGAAAGTGGGCACGATAATGCTTGCGCATAAACGTAGCAAATTGATCCGCATCTCCATTGTCCAGGAGAACTTCAGGCTGAGATCTAACTGCGTCCAATGCTTTTTCAACATGTACGGTGTATGTCCATCGTGACATGTGTGGCACCTTGTCGTTACATTTCTTCGGATCAATCGCCTCACACCCCTCCACCCTATATTGTGGTAAAGGTGTTGGTCGCACATACAAAATACGCGCCCTGACTGCTGCCTCATTGTTCAAAAACTTGCTGAGGTCGAGATCCTTATGATTGGTGTCAGCTACTATCAACTCACCCAGGAACGGAGTTTTTCCCTTGTTCCCCTCACCAAATGCATAATTCAAAGAAACAGGCATGGAGCTCACTAAAGAGGTGATCTCTTTAATGGGTTCTGTATCGCCCATACCATTGGACTGTACTTTTGTGGCACCGAGTTCTGGTACATAGATGTAGGGTTGGGAATAACTATTATACCCATCCCAATACTCTGAAGTCAAAACTCTCGTGTAAACGAGGTCCTGGGAATGCTTCCTGCCCATAACATCGGAAAGTAATTTAAAACAAAACTCACCTACGTTACTCTTGCCTATACGTGGAGGCCCATGCACTAGTACTAATATTGGTGCAATGCGTGTGCCACTTCGCAACTGGCTCTTAAGGCTGGAAACCAACCCAATGACCTTCAGGCGCGCAGAATTTATTTCCCGATACCGTGTGGTTACAGGACTGAGCTTGGACATTGATACGTCTAAAAATGGAAGTATCTTGTCCAACTCATCAACCAATTCTCCTCGATGGATCCACCCAGGGCATGGCAACCCGACGTAATTTTTGTCGGCATACAACATGAGCTCATCCACACGCATCAACGCGGCAGACACTGGGTCTTCACTCAGCAACGCTTTTATGAAGGGCACGCCTGCAAACAATGCTTCGCCCACAGCCAACATCGAAGCCGCTTTGTCAATAACGTCCAAAATGAGGTCGTAGAAACTCATTTTCTTTGCCTTACCTATGAAGCTATCGATGTAAGTTGACCAACTTTCAGGTAGGAAATTCCCCATGCTAATCAACATGAGTATTCGTCTAAAAAACTGGGCAACGTCACTATTGACCAAGGATTTGTACATGTTCAAGCCACATTTGATGTCTTCACTCCATGACTCTGTTACCAATTGTTGTTTCTGTTGGGGCAACAGTGATCGCACAAATGACACAATCATCTCTGAAAGTTTCGCTATCGAAACTATCTTAATAATGCCCTTGCAAAAATTACCAACAAACAACGAAGTAACGCTAAAAATGCGTCCCTCGTCAATTGTGAAACACAAATGCAACCATTGTACGCCAGCCATAAGAAAACCTGCATACTCATCACAGCGCGAAAAAAGCAAGCGAGTTTGCTCTGGAATAAAATCACTAAATCGTGATGCAGCTTTGGTAACCATTGCCGCACCCTCCGCCATCTGCCGACACAGTCTGTCAAATTTCTCATTCGCCATCCTAGCGACATCATCAAATTTGGTGTACGTGTCATCCTCGATCTCCTCCCCATCACTCAAATTGTAGTTGGGAGGCTCTAAGAGAAAACCATTCTCCGTATGCAATTGTGCTGGAGCGGGCTCTCTCATGGCGGCTTCTTTCCTCTCTTGCTTGCGCCTCTCACGTCTTGTTTTCTTTACTCGCGCGGTGTGCGCGATTCTAGCGGCTCGCTTCTGTTGATTTTCAAGTTTTTCCGCTTTCTTCTCGCGCCGTCTATCACGGGCATGATACCTATACTTCTTTATGACGATCTTCTTCTCGTCTTCTCCGGCGGTATACTTTTGCTCAACAAAGTATTGCTCCCGAGTCTTCTCCATAAGTAAAGCCCTTGTTCGCGTCTTCACCTTCTGTTCAGTGCGCCTAGCCCTCTTTTTAGCTTGTCGTGAGCGTAACTGTGCTTTAAGACGTCCAAGGTATTCCGCCTCGGAAATGCCTTCTGATGCCATAATTGCTTCCATTGCAGCCTGTCGTCGGGCAGTGGCTTGGTTTACTAAATAGCCTAATCCTTCACCCAATTGTGGCTTAAAAACTGCTCTCATCTCCCTTTTCCTCTGTCTCGCTGATAACTCATCAGTAGGGAGAGTGAACGTGAGTTCCTTCGTCAAAATCTCAGGAGTCCCTTTCTTCAACTCTGGTACAAAGGCAAGCCCAAGATTCTTCCTCAAGTCTTTCTTGTATGTCCTCTTCACGTCTTGTTTTCCACGGTGGTGGTCTCCAAGCTTGCTGAGCGGCTTGTTCTTTTCAATCTGCGCGCGGATGACGGCCTCTTCTATAGTGCCTTCTTCCACTCCAGCTAAAACGTTCTTAGACTCATCCCCTTTGTTGATAATTATAGAATCTATTGGAACGGACGCTATCTTTTCGAGAACAGACGCAGAAAACATGTCAGAGAATTCGTCATAACGTGAATCATTCGGTGTATAATCTCCATCATCATACCAAATTTCTTCCACCTTGGATGCTTCTTCTTCTAAATCTGACAATAATTTCTCTTCCATAGCGATTTTGGCTTCTTCCGCCAACTTTTCCTCTTCGGCAATCTTATTGAGGCGTTCAATTTCCCTTCTCTCCAATTCTTCCGTCGTTAACAGGTGTAGTTCGCGACGACGGTGAGCGGGCAATCCATCAATCTGGTGCTGGCTATATTTGAACTGGCCTTGGACTTCAACCTTGTGCTCACGCTTACGCGCTGACAGGGAGTCCTTTTTTCTCGAGTTGTTCTTTTCCTTAAGCTCTAGAGCCAAACGCTCTCTTTTTGTAAGCCTAAGCTTGGGAGCAACTCCCTTACGTCCGGTATGGACGTTTATCTGTTCCTTCTTATATGAAACCGGGACTGTAGAAACCTTTACTGTATCAACTGATGCAGCTATCGCATGGGATAGTCCATGGCGCGATAAATCCATGGACCGTGGTGTATTTAATTCTTTTGTCACTGAATTATTCACCATTATAAGTGTTCGATGGGTTTTCTGTACTGACCATCATGAACGACCTCACAAAGAGTGAGATCTTGTGTACTAACCTACGGCGCAACTCGTAGGAATTGTTTTACTTGCGTTATCGAAACCGGAGAATCGAACAGAGAGAGAAAGTAAGGAAATAGTAAAGGAAAAATTAACCAAAACAACTAGAAACCTGGAAAATCTCAAAAGAAACCCGGAACCGACGGTTTTTGGGCACACAGAGTGTACCAGTAAAAACCGACAAACCATGAAAATGTTCATCAGAATAGTTCTTATCATAGATAATAAAAGATCTTGTCTTGAGCGACACGCGGACTTGCGGCGTGCTCATCAAAACAAGACGTCTTAAAACATACAACCATAAGCGGCTGTGGATACGCAAATAGCTTGTGTGAGACATAAAGCGTCACACTGATACTTGCGAAATGCACAGCTATTTACGAACGTGCGTTAACACGTAAACTACTCCAATGACCTGGGGGGGAAACCCCC
>Ga0228707_1000083_pt1 | contig 9702 bp, 4 predicted proteins | sample McNCre117_Aug_MT_FD_181472 | JGI IMG/M metagenome (GOLD analysis project Ga0228707, IMG submission 181472) | Metatranscriptome of freshwater microbial communities from McNutts Creek, Athens, Georgia, United States - 11-17_Aug_MT (Metagenome... | ecosystem: Environmental > Aquatic > Freshwater >...
ACCAATGTATGGCCTTTCACCAAAGGATTCACATCAAGAAAAGCCAAAAAACGTTCATCCTCTGCTATTTTATAACACGGGATTTCACCATTGACTATTCTTGTGAAAATGGATGCCATTACCTTGAGATTGAAATGATTTCAAAATTCATTACACCACCTGGAGTTTGAATTTCCGCAATATCTCCTACTTTTTTTCCAAGTAAGCCTTTTCCGATAGGTGACTCAATAGAGATTTTTCGCAGTTTAATATCCGCTTCGTTCTCCGCTACCAAAGTATATTCGATTTCCATTCCATTTTGTTGATTTTTAATCAGCACTTTGGAAAGAATAAATACTTTACTATTATCCATTTGGGAATCATCAATGATTCGCGCATTTGATATGATGGTTTCCAATTTAGAAATTTTCATTTCCAAAATCCCTTGGGCCTCCTTCGCAGCGTCATACTCCGCATTTTCGGATAAATCCCCTTTATCGCGTGCCTCCGCAATTTGTTCAGAAATGGAAGGACGCTGAACTGTTTTTAGGTGATACAATTCATCCTTCAATTTTTGCAATCCTTCTGGTGTATAGTAATTTAATTGTGACATGTCTTAAAATATTAAACGCAACAAGAGAGCCCATTGGACTCTCTTGAACCTTTACAAAAATAAGTAAATTATTTTAAACTAATCGTAGCTCCTACTGTGTGGATAATTCCAAATACCCCTGCGAAACGCGTTGTGTATTCAAAACCAATTGCACTTTTGTTTTTTCCAACTAACGCATCAATTGAGAAACCGGCCGTTGGACCGATCAAGGCATTTGAGCGATTATCTGCATTGAAAATTCCTGATTCGTAGCAATATCCCGCTCTTAAGTTGAATGCCATATTTTCCGTTGACATTCCATAATCCAAACCTAATCTGAATTGGTCTTTCATGAATGAGTTCGCGGTGAATGCAGCAGCAACTACCAATTTATTGCTTTCATTAAAAATAAAATCATAAGAACCACCGATTCCTAATAAAGAAGGTAACTCATATGTTGCTGAACGCTCTTCAAGGGAAGAAATAAAGCCAGAGGAAACATACGTAGCTTGTTGCGCCAAACCGTCTCCTTTGAAGCGCATTACCGGACCGATGTTTTTCAAGGTAATACCAAATTTGATTTGATCTTGTTCTCCTGAAACATAACGAATTCCTGCATCAATTGCGATCCCGTTTGACTTTAAGTTAGAAATACTTTCAGAAACGACTTTAAAGTTGATCCCTCCATAAATACTTGAAGAGAATTCTTTCGCATAACCGATGTTAAAAATATTCGCTCTAGGAGAGAAATAACCAATATTACCTTCCGGATTCGCTACCGTTGTAATTGGAATATCCCCAAAGTTCATGGATTGAACACTGATAGAGAACACTTCCGAATCAGAGATTCGCTGTGCAATACCTGCAGAATTAAATCCAATAGAAGCACTTCCCATCCAATTTGAATAGTTAAACTTCACTTGAGTTTTTTCTGTAAACGCTAGTCCTGCGATATTCGTAAATGTTGCTTCCAAGCCATTGGTGTTGGCATAACCAGCATCAGCCATACCTGCACTTCTCGACCATGGATTTACCAATAAGTGAGATGCACCAGCGGAACCTACGCGATCCTCATTTCCGGCATTTAGGAGAAAGGAACTGCCTAAACAAATTCCCATCACTATTTTTCTTACATCCATTTTCATCTTGTTCTAATCAATGCTTATTAAATTCCTTGTAAATCAACTTGTCTCATACCTCCGAAGAACTTGATGACTCTCTCACCTACTCCAGGTACGTTGACATGAATCAGGTACACTCCACCAGCAACCGGAATTGCTTTTGAATTTGTTAAATCCCAATCAAGTGATGTTACAGGGCTATCTTTCTTAAATGTTCTCACTAGTTTACCACTAACAGTATAAATATTCACCGTACAACGTTCTGGTAAATTTGTGATTTTCACTTTTGTTTCAATTCTCGTTCTCTCATATTCCGAGAAAGCATAGTAAGGATTCGGAACCACATTGATCATTGCCAATGCTTCTTTCAATTGGTCTTTCGATCCAACTTTCGTTGCAATGTCATCCATGGACCATCCGTACATTGGTTTTCCTCCGTTTTCTCCGGATCCAACGTAGTTTTTGTACTCCTTGTTGATGCGTAGTTTAATCGTCACATCACATGCCAATAAGCTTTGTCCAAATCGCAACATTGGATAAGAAATCCATGTCATGCTTCCGTACAATTCGCGTTTTGCCGTGTTGTCGTTTCCTTCTACGGCCAACCATTTATTGTACAAGAAGTTCGTCGCTGTGTTCTCTCCTTCAGATGGAATATATGCAGGGAAATCAAATCCGTTGCTGAATCCATTGATTGTTTTTTGCTTGTAGCTGAACACATAAACCGGATGCATTCCACCCATCAATGGTGTTCCTACGTTGCTCACCAAACGATCTGTTGGATTCCAAATCATATCCGCTCCGTTTTCTCCACCTAAGAAGGAGTTTTCTCCAAAGGCCATGTACAAACGCGCACCGGATTCTAGGTCAATCGCATAGCCTGGGAACCATCCCATTCCTGTTGTTCCTGAACCATCTGGATTTCCGTTTTTGTCCACACTCGGACTCTTGCGCATTGCACCTGGTGCACATCCGCCAATGTTCAACCCTGCACTGCGTCCAAGTTCAATCACCGGAACACGTGTCCATTTGCTCTTATCGCTCGTGATGACAATGTTCACCGATGGCAAGAAGCTCACCGACGCATTTTGCTTGCTCGATGCGGAGTAGTTTCCATAGTATGCCAATGGCATGTAATCTGCTTGGTGTCCAACCAAACGATGTGGAGCTATTGTTCCTTCTAAGATACTTTCATAGGCTTGTTTTGGATCTACTCCTACTTCATCTGGATAGTTACATGGATTCAAATATGTTGGTCCATCTGGCAAACACTCATATCCTGGATCTCCAACCGTACTATTTGGTGAATAGTCACCTGAACGCACCCAGTTTGTTGGGAAGTACGAATCATTATCCATGACACCTGTCAACCATCGTTTCGATGAATCTGCAAAGTCAATCGACGACTCGATCATGTCTGTTGTTTTACCAGCCAAGTTTCCAGTTCCACTTGGGAAATAGTATTTGTTTTGATAAATCTGTACCGAAATACCCCACGCTGGGATGATTTGCTCGTTCTCTGATGCAATCGAATTTTCGGATGTCGCTGAATCAATCGGTGTTAAGTCACCTTTGTTCTCATAACGATAAACGATCCAACTTGCGGTATCAGCGGCATTTCCAGAAGCATTTGCTGTGTAGTTTCTGAATTTACATTCAAAGTAACCACTCGCCAAGTTTAATGGATCCACTACTTTGATGTTGATTGGACCACGTCCATAATCATACGTTGGATTATCCATATACCCTTGCTCCAAAATCGTTTTCTCCGATTCAGCCGTCAATTCCAATGAACGATTACCGTTTCCGTAGCCATCCAAACGCGTAATCAATGGAGAACTTCCGTAGCTGATCATTTGAGCTGTACCGTCTGCTTCTGGCATTGGGTTGTGCGGTACCGCTGCAACAGGACTAATTGCAGTTCCATCATAACTCAAACGAGATGAGATGTAAGGAATTTTTTGTCCGTCCAATAACAATGGATCATTTGGATTATATTCCTTGAATTGGTTGTACGCATAAGCAACAGCCACATAGTAATAAGTTTTGTGGTTCACTAACTGACGTGCCCCCTGCGCAAAGGCATCTTCCTTGATTTGGAAGGTATGTTGGATTCCTTTATCCGCTCCTTTTACTTTTTCAACCGGAACAGAGAAACCTAATGCTTCATCATAGACAAAGTTAATGATGCGTGCAATTCCATTCTTTTTATCGCATTGCGCCACTAAACGAGATTTATCCGCATCCGCGATATCAGCAATCGATACATCCTCAGATTTCAATTGGAATATTTGGTATCCTTCGAAACGGTAGTATCTATCTACTGTTGGATCAGGGATGTTAACTTCATCCTTCCTTGATAACCTTCTTTGTAATTATTGGAAGAAGATGGATTTTCCAACATTAAAATCAATTCGTTTTCCAATTCTTGGATCGTTAATTTCGGCGCATCTGGTGGAGACAAGATTTTGAAACATGCATCAAACAATGCTTGTGCTTTCGTATCTGCGCGTTTCATTGCTTCTACTGAAGCCATCAAACCACCTTCGCTGCTTCTTCCATAAACGATACCAACGGTAATGTTATTGGTTGCTCCAGGGCGCAATGTAAATGGACCTGCTGATTGAACAAAACGTCTATCACCCGGAGGGTTATTGTTTGTTGACTCATCCCATCCTGCTGGGTACTGTCCCGACATATCTTGCCCACCTGTTGACCAACTTAATGGATCTGATGTTCCAGGGAACATGTAGTCACTTAGAACAGTTCCTTGTGTTCCAAGTCCACCATAATACATTTCCGCACCATTCGCCCATTTACCTTCCATGAAACGGTAGTATTCCGCTGCTGAACCTGGGTCATTATATGGATAAGCCGATGTTGATGTATAGTATGTGAAACGGCGCATACCGAAACGCTCATTATCAATGATTCCATCTGAATATCCAATTCCAATTCCTTTGTATACAATACCTCCATTCGCCAAGGCATCAACAACTGTAGGAACAATTTCCGTTTGTGTTGTTGCGTCAAAGTAAGGACCAGGGTTATCAATGCCATCTGCATCTTGATACGGACCTTCGAAGAAGTCACATCCAATTGCAGGAGGATTCTCTCCATATCCTAATTTACCACCGTCACTTTGGTCATTTAAGTCCCCGTTGTACATGTATCCAAGTCCACGAGAAACATCACAACCAGCGTAGTCATCAGCGTAGTTTCCAACATCCGCATCAAGGTACTGTGCAAAGTAAGTGTTGTAAAGGGTTTGTGTTCCTCGGTTAATTAACTCATAATTGTAGAACGTCATTCGGTTCACTTCGTCGTTAGTTGCAAACGAAAACGCCTGTGCACGAATTTCCATTCCAATTGGCTCTCCACTTGTTTCTGTGTGAATGTTCCCTTTGTCGTTGAATACCCACCAGTGTGTTTCATCACCGTAAAGTGATACACGACGGTCAACACCACATTCGATATCATCGCGTCCTAAGATGTCGTCATACCAAGGATGGTCACCATTATCCGGATTGTAAGATCCATCTCCATCTCTGTCATAGAAAGGAGCCAACCAATAGTCTTGTCCTCTTGTAATGTCACCATGAGCTGGCCATCCATAAATTCGGTTAAGTTCGTCGTTTGTCAGAGCCTGAACGTCATCGCATCCTTCTGTTGTTACCCCATGATTGCACTCCCACCAAATATTAAAACGGATCACTTCAGCTTTACGAATCGTATAGAATTTATCATAAGCAATACATTGATCAGGATCAATGTTAGCTTCACCGAAATCTCTAGTAAAACCTGCTCCTATTGGACTTCCAACTGGATTTCCTGATCCAGTGCCCGGAGTTGCCGTTAACGGGCCAGGCCAGAAATCATTTCCACTACGGTAACGCAACGCAGCCAATTTCAACTGACCATTTACGTCGGTTCCACCCATCCAAAGAGCTCCTGCAAAGATTGCATATCGCTTACTTCCTTTTGGTACCTCATAAGCTGCAAGACCTGCAGCACGATTTTGGAACATACTTCCACCCTGCTCAATTAATGCTTTCACATCATTGAACTCCATGTATAATTTGGCCGTTGCAGGACTACAATTCGCCCCTTTTGGTTTTGGGTTTGGCTTATCCATTTTGTCGTTAGGACCTAGATAGGCTAGTGCGTTAAACACCAAAGTAACCCCAAAAAACGTTGCAAATAATTGCTTTTTCATATCTATACGTTTATTGCTTTCTTAAAAATCAAATTTAACTCCTAAACGAATTGTTCTCGGAGAACTAATATTAAATGGATTTTGAATCTTCATCATGTAGTAATCACGGAAAGATTGCTCATCAGTTTGGTTTTGAATAGATGTTTGGCTAGAAGCAGCTGCTAAGTATCCATCATCATTCCAGTTACCAGTTGCACGATAAACATTCAATTTATTAAATTGATTGAACATATTCGTTACACGTACATAAACATTCAAGAAAGCCACTTTCTTCTTATTGTCTTTGTTTCCATATTGCAAGTTGAACGTCTTATCCAACTGCATGTCCAAACGGTAAGACCATGGCAAACGTGAACCATTTAATGTTCCATTAATACCAGCGTTCAAGTTTCCAATACCCTCATCCGTGATAAACGTTTGAGAAGAATAAGGAGAACCTGAATAGAAGTTAGAGAAGATATTCAAACCTGTGTTTTCAAGGATTTTTGATTTTCCAATCACTGGCCCGTTGTAATCTTTTCCTTCTCCATAACGGTAATCGAATGTTACTGCAAATGCATGACGTTGATCATAGCTATATGGGAAGATGTTACGTAGGTTAGGAAGTCCTGCGTTCACTAACGCTCCCATAGAGGTTGCATCAGAACCAGTACCATCAGCAAACTGCAATGTATAATTAGCCGTCATACGGATGTTTCCTGTTTGTCTTAAATCGTAAGCGATTGTCATACCTTTTACTGTTCCAAAATCTCTATTTCCGTAAGTTTTGTAAGTCGCTGGATACGCTTGGAAGATATTCACCAACTGAACATTGTTACGTTGCTCTCTGTAGAACGCAGAGATTTTGATGGAGGAGGTGCGCGTTAATACTTGTTGGAAACCTAATTCGTAATCTACCGTTTTCTCAGGTTTCAAATTCGCATTGTTAATCACCGCATTACGGGATTGGATGTATTGGTATTCGTATGGGTCAAAACGGTATCCAGAGGTTGGACGTTTTGTTAAGATGTCATAGTGTGCGAAGAATGATGCCTCTTCCGAGATTGGGAATGAGAAGGCAACACGTGGCATCACATTTACTTGTGCTTTATAATCTGCAAACGCATCAGCAGTTGGCGAAGTTAATGAAGGGTCTTGCAACCAGGGAGCAATTCCATTTGGACCTTCTACCAATTTAGGATCTTCAATTGGCGTTCCAGAAGCGTTGAACCATGTCATCCCAGTTCTGAATCCTTTAATTTCCGTTGGATTTTTCACATCGTTTACATAAACGATATTGTCATCTGCCATACCATTTGGAAGATTCACCCATGCATATTGATTTGGATCACTTTCCTTCAACGCGCGAACTTCTTTTACTGTTTTCGCATTGTAGAATAAATACTGGTCTTTCAATACTGGTTGATTCGCATCAAATACATCCACACGTACACCGACGTTAAACACGATGTCGTTGAATGCAAATTTATCCATGATATATCCAGCCATATAAATTGGTTGGAAAGCACCTACAAATCGCTTATAGTTATGATTATCATCAAACTCGTTGAAGTACTTATTAATGTCAGTATTTCCTTTTACTTTTTTACCGGTATGATCAAAACCGTAGTAAGAAACAAATGAATTACCACTATTCAATAATTCGTCAGGTGAGAACATATCAAATTGGAACAATTGAGGATCATAGCTATCGATATCGATAAAGTCATCTCCTGCCACATTTAATCCCAATTTATTACGCAAATTGTAGTCAAAGAAAGATTGGTTGTCATTGTTTAATTGTCCACCATATTCACCTGTACCACTTGTGTAAGCGTAACCAGAATTTAAACGGTCATATGTAATTGCTTTGAACGAACCTGAATCCGAAACAACACCACTGTTCATGTCTAACTCTTTGATGTGGAAGTTTGTCAATTGACGTGCGATAGACCAGATTCCAGTTGGACCAAAATCACCACTTGACCATCCTCGGTCTACACGTTGTTCGTATTCAAACCCTAAAGAGATACTGTGGTCACCAATGATTACTGATCCAGCTCCTGTTACACGGAACTGATCATTTTCAAAACGACCAAATCCATTGTATGGTGCACCAATGTTACTCCAAATTCCGTATACACTTTGAGGAGCATCACCATTTCTCAAGGCATTACCCGCATTGATTTGTGTTAAGTTTTCGTAGTGTCCAAGTGGAGAACCATCGTAGATATTAAAGTATTGTGTTGTAATAGCAGCTAACGCTGAATTTGTTTCTGACGGAGTGAAAGCGACTTCAACATCTTTGAATCCATCATGCACATACATCTGAGTTGCGTCATTGAATGAATACGAAGGACGACGAGTTGTCACAAACTTCCCAACATAACCGTAATTAAATAGATTGAATTGATGTTTTGGATCATATGATTCGCTGAATGATTTCGAGTAATCCACCATCAAACTGTACAATGCAGATTTGATTTTTGAACTACTTCCTTCACGATCATTATTAAAACGTTGCGTTAAACGTCCAAACACACGGTAATCATAAGATTTACTATAACCGAAATTCGTAAAGTTTAAAAGTGACCCACCATATGAATAGCTACTTCCTGTATTATAGTTCATGGATGCACCAAACTGCAAGTTCACAGATGGACCTGTATTCACGTCAATTTTCGCTTGTCCAGAATATACTGTATTACGAGCATTCATTCTCCAAGCAACTTTCTCGAAATCACTTTCTCTTAAGAAAAGTGCATTGTGGAAAGTTCCGAATCCAGTTGAGTTCGGTCTAAGTGGATTAGCTAACAATTCATCGCGAACTTCTTTTTTGATGCGGTATCCACCACCTGCTAAAGGACGACCGTCTAATTGGTCTGTCATATTTGCTGAAATTAAGAAGCCTAATTTCGGTTTGGTTTTCTTTCCTGTTGAATCTCGTTGCATCCAAAGTGGACCTGACAACATTCCTTCTACTAGGTTGTATCCGTATTTATCTAATCCAAATACTTTTCCGTCATACCCATTTGGATCGGCACCTTTAAAATAGATACCTGAAGAAACACCTTCAATAGATCCAAAGTAAACTGCGGAAGGACCTCTTGTTGTGATGGAGATGATACCACCTGTAACGTCACCGTAGTTGGCAGGAACACCACCAGTAATTACCGATACTTCTTCCAACGCAGATTTAGGGATGTTTGCAGAACCCCTTACTTTAATACCATCAATATAATAATATGTACCATCTGAACGAGAACCACGTACCGAAATTGCACCGGAACCTTCATTTGAATTGACACCACCAACTGAACGCGCAACACCGTCAGCAGAACGCACAGGCATGCGGCTAATGTCTTCACGAGTTACGGTTGCTCCAGAAGCACCACCATTCTTATCAATTAAAGGAACTTTATAAATAATGACCTTAACCTCGGCCTCGTCCTTTACTTTTTTGTCTAATGTTAAATTATCCAAGAAAGTAATACGGTCAGGAGAAATAGACACTCCAGTCATTACGGACATATTGTAACCTGAAATCGCATTCGAAAAATGCAAATCATAGGTTCCAGGAGGAATACCATTAATCTGAAATTTACCCTGGGCATCCGTATTGGCACCACTTTTAATTTGGTCCCCTTGTTTTAAAAGGACTTTACATAGTTCGATAGGTTGCCCCGATGAACCATCCTTGATTGTCCCTTTTAGGGTACCTAGACCCGATTGAGAGAATGCATAAGTGCTTGCGAACAAAACACTTAGTAACAATAACTTTAGTTTACCCACCATAAGAATGCGTATAAATTTTA
>Ga0228707_1000086_pt1 | contig 9595 bp, 1 predicted proteins | sample McNCre117_Aug_MT_FD_181472 | JGI IMG/M metagenome (GOLD analysis project Ga0228707, IMG submission 181472) | Metatranscriptome of freshwater microbial communities from McNutts Creek, Athens, Georgia, United States - 11-17_Aug_MT (Metagenome... | ecosystem: Environmental > Aquatic > Freshwater >...
GGGCTAGTCACCCCTGTTATGGATATGGTTTAAATACCAGTCGCGAAAGCACGAAAAGCAAATTACCACAATTTAAATTTGACCACAAAATCTGTTAGTACGAATAGTTCGCTATTGTCAGTACAAGAAATTGTCTAAAATTACGTTGTGAATTTGAAGTTTGTCAGTACGAAACCTAGGTTTACCAGTACGAAATTCCATTTCACAACGGTTTGTGCAAGTTTGCACACTCCCCCCACCCCACCAAATCAACTCGACTAAAAACCCAAAACCCAACCAACCACACCCAATCCTCTTACTTCTAATCAAAATCAGAAAAAGATTCTATGCGTTTTCAAAAGAATCATATATGTATTTGTGTAGAAGATTTGTATTCCATGTGTTCCAAAGTTGGAACTCCAGTAAGTTTGATGAGTATAGTCTGCCAGTCAATTGATATGTAATCCAGCGTTCTCAATGTGAAGTCTCCCCAAGATGAATCAAGAGTATTTGCGCAGCATGTCAGAAACGCCAGAGCAGGAAGAAAACTCACGACCGAAAAAGTCACCCCAACCAAGAAGCATATGAGATGAAGATTCCTTGTGAGCACTTGCATTTTCCCGGAAGATATTGCAAGTGTAATCTTTGAATTGGCTGTGTTCTCCCTGGAGACACAGACCTTCTTTTGCACCACCCCCGTCCCAAATCAACACCCACCTATGTGGGCCAGTAGAGATAGAAACAAAAATTGAAAAGAAAAGAAAGAACAGAAGTGAAGTAACCGATTACTAACCGGTATTTTGGGTTTTACCCGTAATGGAGTCAACTAGTTTGTTGTTACCATCGACTCCCGAATCTTCCACCCCCCTGCCAGTTCGCATGATCACCATGAAGATCGTCGAACGAGATCGTGTCCCGCGCGATACCCGCCCTTTGTACTTTATGGAGGGCATTCACATGCGAGTCCTCTGTTCGGACATTGACCACAATCACCGCACAGAGAGCTACCCAGTCACAGTGAGTGTGGCATGCGATTGTGAATTGCAACTACCAATGTTGCCTCGTAGTATGCGTGCCTTTCCAAGGTACATTGTCGACCTCAAGCCAACGAGAGATGGCCCTGGTCGATGGGTGAACATCCTTTTTGAAGATGACCGTGTCATTCGTTTTTTCACATCCGATTACGCACAGTTGTTCAGATACATTCAAGGATTTTGCCCAGTTTGCGCAGTCCCACAAATGCAATGTGACTGTGTGAGCATTCAAAACGAAGATGCAGTTTGGCAGCTGTATTCTTCAACTCACACTCAAATCATCAACAACAGGACACTCAACAGAGCAAGCTATGAGCCCACACATTTTCTCTATGCTAACCTCGAGTTCCACACCACACAAGTCCAGTCCGAAAAGGTCTACACCACCCTGCTCACAGATCAGAAGGAGTTTGAACCTTTCATCAAGCTGGCTGAAGACATTTGCACTCTCTATTGGTCCTTCCGAAGGAGTGCAGGTTTTCAAGATTTGATGTGTGCTTCCCTGGCATTTGTTCGATCCGTCACAGGCAGGAGCGCATCGTACATGATCAAAGAAGTAGTCGAAGAACTCCTCAACGGAATCGTCGGAACTTCAGTTGTTCAGTCAGACAGACACTGGACCGAAACTCTCAGTGATCTCTACGAGAACTATAATCGAGCAAAAACCTCGATTCTCGGAGAGAGGCTCAAAAGAGTCTTTAACCACATCATCGCTCACAGTGTCTACCACAAGCTCGGCATCGAAGTAGATCAAAAACTCTTCGATGAATTTGAACGCAAGACGATCAGAATCAACCTCATGCAATGTGCCACTTTTTTGGACGCAAGTGTTGGTCTCGTCACCTTCCTCCTCAAGCAAGGAAGACAATGCATGATTCTCAAGTCATTTGAGCCCATGTATATCTCCAGTGAAACAACAGGAGATTGGTTCGAAAGAGCGAAAACAGCACTGATGCGGTTTGAATCAGTGTGTAATCCACAAGCTATCGGTGTCAGCGTACACGAACTTCTTGGAGAACTCAATCAAGTTTTGTCAGAAGGAAAGTCGTTGGCTAAGTTCACTTCACAGAACAAAGCCAACAACTTCTACATTTCAAGGACAGTGATTGAACTCAACAGAACGTACAACGCCTATATCGTTGCTTGTGCAGCATGTGCTACACGAAAGACCCCCTTCGCCATTTGTATCTTTGGATCGCCTGGTGTTGGTAAAGGTTCAATTCTCGACATCCTCTCTACGTATGATTGCGAGTTGCGCAACAAGTCCAAAGACAAAAGTTTCGTCTATCTCCATCCAGCAGACAGCGAATTTTTTGACTTGTTTCGAACGTGGATGCACACGATGGTTTTTGAAGACGCAGCACAATTGAATCCTTCAAAGCTCAATGGAGTCGATCCCTCTGTGCAATTTTTCATGAAAGCCATCAATAACCAACCTTGGTGTCCTCCGCAAGCAGCACTTGAAGACAAAGGGAAAACACCAGTGATGGTGGACACAGTGTTTGTGACGTCTAACACACTTGACCTCAACATTCCAGCGTACTATCAACACACATACGCACCAATGCGTCGTTTTCCACTCCACATTGAACCAATTGTCAAGGAGATCTACCGCACAACTGGTGGAACCAGCATCGACTACAACAAAGCCAAGTCGATTCCAGGACAGTTTGATGACTTCTGGCATTTCAAGATTCGTGCGCCAAAAGAGATGGGCACCAATCCTGGATACTGTGGTGTCTTTGAGGAAAGAACAGAGCTCTATTGTGATGGCATGAAAGAGCTCTTGGCCTTGTACAAGAAGATGTGTCTTGCACACCACGCCAAAGAAGAAGGTATGTTGCAGAAATATGCTGATGCTGCTTCGGTACAAATCTGCTCCAAGTGTGCCGACCCAAAGGTCTACTGTCAATGTGAAGACAGTGAACCACAAGCCAAAGTTGAGTACGACGACGGGTTCAACTCCGCTGCACCAGCAATCGTGAATTCAGACTCCGAAGACAAAAGTGACGCTTCGTATAGTTCATCTGTTGTCTCGATGTCTCCAGATGACGAGTTTTTGTTGTCTGAAATGAAGACGGATGATTCAAACAGTTCAAGTCAGAACTCACTCAGCCCTGACATGGACTGTATTGGATCACAGATCTCTGAACCAAAGACTCTCGTGAAAACGAAAGTGAGTCTTGCGGGGACTGTGCCGGCATTCGTTTCGAAGATGTTCAAAAGTTCTGCGGAAGAGATTCCTAAGTGCAAGTATCATGATGAAACGGTTGCATGCACCACCGAATGTGCAAAGAAGAAGATTTTTGAAGATCATTACGGTGATGAGTTCTTCGCTGAAGCAAAGGACTTCTTCTGTCCTTCGTACAAATTCGGGCAGATTGTGTTCCCAGATGCAGAGCTCGGTGCTTGGCGTGATAGAGACATTGCGAAGAAGAAACCAAGAATTGGAAACAACATCTTGTTCAAGAAGTTCCTCAAGCGATTTGAGAAGCGCAAGTCTCAAGCCATCCAGTATGTCAACATGCACATTAACGACTCTCTCGAGCTTGGTTATGATGACGGAGAGATTGCCCTCGATTTCATTCGTTGGTGCAAAAATGACGAAGAGCGAAAAGCACTCGAAGAACTCGATGGGATGGTTGACGTTCTCATGACAAAGACTGCCCCTGGAGTGGTCATCAAGTCCACATGGGCTGATTACCTCATTCAGTGTGCAATCTACGCGTATTTCCACTACTCTGTTGTCCGCTGGACATTCAACACGATTGGTGGTTATGCTTTCATTCGACGCCGGATTATGCCATTGCTCCGTCCAATGTTGGTTCGTTCGCACAACCAGAAGTATTTCATGCGTGAGCTTGGAAGTTTTTTGGATGACAAGATCGGTACTCTTCCTAACTGGGGCAAAACCTTGGTGTTGGCACTAGGCGCAGCCAGTGCTCTTGCCACGTTCTATGCTCTTGGCCGTGGTGTTATGGCTATTACCGGAGCTACGAAAGAAGAGGACATCCTGTTTACTCGAGAAGACCTTGAACGTCAGACCAATGTTGGTTACAATGATCGTGATTATGAAAAGATGGCTGAAGATAGCACTGATTCGTGGTTCCGAATTGGTCCAAGCAAACAGGATCTTCTTGACAAGCGAACAGGAGATGGCACTGGAATTTTGCCACTCAATGAGGAGCAACAAAAGAAACTCGATGAGAGGAACAAAGCAGGTATGATTGCATCAATGGAATACGATCTTGCCCTCACAAGAGGTGAACCTACTGAAGTTCAAATGGGCACATTCCCGCGTCCACTCAATGAGAAAATGAAAGTGAATCCTTGGGTTGTTCCTGAGCGTACACTCACAGAACTCGATTTTTCAACAAAGCGCATCACAGAGCAGAAAGCTCTCCGAAGAAATCTCGCGTTCAACACTCTTGTTGTTTCTCACCATGGAAGAGACATTGGCGATTTTGTGACAAAGTTTCGTATGCTTGCTCTCAACGAGTACACGTTTTTGATCAATAACCACTCTCTCGAACCACAGGACAGCTATCGACTCGTCGTTCATTTCGGCGTTGTTGGTGGTGGTGATGAAGTGCGCATCCGCATTGAAGAAAGCCAAATCAAACGGTTCCCAACGCGCGATATTGCTATCATCCACACCAAAGCTATCCCAAATCGATTCAAGAAGATTCAGAACAACTTCCCTCGTCGGTCATTCAACAACCCTTGTAATGGGTACATCTTTCAAAAGACAGAGAATGGAGACGCGACAAGATTGGATCTGATCTCTATGGATCGTTCCTTTGTGAGCAAAAGTATCCGAGGACATGAGTACAACTATCAGTGTTATGTTGGCCGCCCCCTGCAACCCACACAAAATGGTGATTCAGGATCGCCATGGGTGGCGGAAACAGCATACGGTGACATGATTGTTGGTATTCATGCCATTCTTCACGCTAACCAAATCGCTGGCTGTACTCTTGTGCACTTGGAGGATATTCATGAGTGGTGCCAACCGATGGTTGCTACTGTCGGCACGATTGAAGTCACAACCCCCATTGTCCAAAATGGCAAGTCTTACATCGACTATCACAAGGAGAAGTACATGACGTACCATGGTGAACTTGAAGGGTTCAGAGCACGCCCAAAACACCACGTTTATGACACAGAACTCGCTGAGCAAGTGTATGGAAAAACGGTTGGTGGAAGTGTGATCGAACGCAGACTGACTGGGCCAGTAATGGACAACTGGCGACCACAGCAAGTCTCTCTGTCAGAGTTTGTCACACCTGTGTGCAACATGAGTGAACCAATTGTTGAAGCGTGTTTCACTGCTTTCTTTGAACACGTTTTGAAGGAGCTGCCACGTTCAGAACTCGAATTGCTTCATCCATACCCCATTGAAGTGGCAATCAATGGAGCGCCAGGAATTACCTTTGTTGATGGGATCAAAAAGTCAACAAGTATGGGATATCCATGGCGCAAACCAAAGCGAAACTTCGTCATTCCTCTCGAAGATGATCGGTTCCAAGATGGCGTTACTTTCACTCCGGAAATTGACGCCAGAATCCAGGACCGTCTTGAGAGACTCAAGCAAGGCATTCGAATGCATCCAGTGTTCAGTGCCTCGCTCAAAGACGAACCAGTTTCGTTCAAAAAGGTGCGTTTGTGCAAGACGCGAGTGTTTTTCTGTTGTCCAGCAGATTTCCTCATTGTCGTGCGCATGTGCTTCATGTCATTCTGTCGTGTAGCACAACGCAATCCTTTTGTCTTTGGGGTCGCAATCGGCATGAACCCACATTCTGTTGATTGGGATAAGATTTACCGACATCTGTCCAAGAACCCAGTCAAGAATACAGTGGCAGGCGACCACGTGTTCTATGACAAGAAGATGCAACTCCTCTTCCTTCGGTATGCAATGTTGTTTGTGATCAAGTTGTATGAGGAAGCAGGACAAGTGACAAAAGAAGAACTTGTCGTCTACTACACAATTGTTGACGACATGGTGAATCCAACAGTTGATTATTTTGGTATGCTCGTGACGTTCATGGGAGGTGAAGTCTCGGGTCACCAGATGACCACAATCCTCAATTGTTTGTTGGACAAAGGATACATCATGTACGCGTACATGGTACTTTTCAAGTTCATTCACGATTTCTTTGAGCATGTGCGAATCATTACACTTGGCGACGATCATGTCTTCACCGTGTCTGAACAACGCAAAGCTCTGTCACACACTGCAGTGCAGTCTGTTCTCAAGGATCTGGGTCTAGACTACACAATGGCTGAAAAAGATGCGGATTCTGTTCCGTTCATCGAGCTGAAGGACGCGCCGTTCCTCAAACGCAAATTCGTTTACTCTTCTGAACTCGGATGCGTGGTGGGACCAATTGAGCGCAACACAATCTTCAAGATGCTGACAATCAATGTAATCTCAAAATCAGCCACAAAGGAAGAACAGCTAGCGCAGTCAATCTGTGCCGCAATTGCTGAATCATTCTTCCATGGAAAAGAGTTCTTCGACGAGTTCACCAGCTTTGTTGACAGTCTCAAAAAGAGTCCTCGTTTGGAAGCGCAAATGAAGAAGTACCCCGCTCTCACGTGGGAACAGTACGTCTCTCGCTTCCATGAAGCCTCAAACAGCAAATTGGCCATTCGGGCTGGTCAAGGCGATGAGCCAAACCAAAAGTCCGCACTTGTGAGCAGTGACTGCTTTGACGAACCTCCCACCCTGCAATCGTTGAAGAGAATGGGCCCACAAGTGACAAATCCTGCTAGAGCGATCCTCGAAATCCATGTTTATGGAAGGTTGGAGCTGGAACCAAAAGACGGTGGTACGGTCGTGCAGTCTGAGTTAACTGTGCTTCCCGACAAGAAACAACTTGCTACCCATCAATCCCTCACCGGCAGTTATGCCGACCAGGCCGTCCCAGAGACGGCAGCACAGTCAACTGACACCGTGCAGGAGACAACGATGTTCGTCAACGAACCGTCTCCAAACATCCTCGACTTGTCCACAAAATTTGACGAAGTCGGGATGAAACAGAGAGCCATCGCCCACCTTGGTGACTTCTTGAAACGTCCTGTTCTGCTTACACAGTACAGATGGACGGAAAACGGTGCTGCTGGATTCAAATTTGCGTTTGATCCATACATGATGTATTTCAGCACCACAGCTATCAAGAACAAGCTTGCTGGGTTCGGTTTGCTGCGTCCAAACCTGCGATTGAAGTTTTTGATCAACGGTAGCCCTTTCTACTACGGAAAATTGGGTGCCTTTTATCGACCTTTCGCAACGTCAGCAACTGAGATGGTTCCAACTTCGATCCCTATCAACCTGCAACAGATTGGGATCTCACAACGACCACACGTTTGGTTGGACAATCAGTCGACTTCGACTGAAGAGTTGGCTTTGCCTTTCTTGAATCCAAATCCATATGTGTCCACAATGACGCTTGCAGAACTGAGCAATCTCGGAAGTGTTGAACTGTGGCAGTACGCAACCTTGCGTTCCGCCAACGGTGTGACTACTTCTGGTATTGATGTTTCAGTGTATGCTTATTGTGACGACTTCGAGCTTGCTGGTCCAACCAACATCACAGTCTTGCAGTCCAGCAAAGAGTACAAGAGCAATGGCCAGATCAGTGGACCAGCCAGCACTGTAGCGAGTGTGGCTTCCCAGCTGAAGAATGTTCCTATCATTGGAGCGTATGCCACAGCCACTGAAACAGCAGCGAACATGGTTGGCTCAGTTGCCAACTTCTTTGGGTTCACCAATGTCCCCGTGATTGAAGATGTGAAACCCTTGAAGCCGATCCCGTTCCAACTTGCCAGTTCCACAATCGGAGAACCAGTAATGAAGCTGGGTCTACAACCGAAACAAGAAATTGCAGTTGGCTCGGAACATTGTGGTGGATCAAATGAAGATGAGCTCCTCATTCAGAAGCTTGTTGAGAGAGAAAGCTTTCTCTGTGGAGCTCTTTGGACAACAACAGCAAGCACCGGTGATACGCTTTTTGTCTCCCAAGTCACGCCTGCTTTGTATGAATTCGATGCAGCAACTTCGTCTGTCATGCACACGCCTATCTCGTATTGGTCTTGTCTTTTCGAGTACTGGCGTGGTCCAATTATCTTCCGTTTCAAGGTCGTGCGATCAGCGTACCACCGAGGACGTTTGAACATCAACTGGGATCAAGCGTGTAAGACAGTGAATTCGATCCCAAGTATCGGAAATGCCAACACAATGAACGTTGTGCTCGATCTCGACGAGTGTGACGAAGTTGAAGTTGAAGTTCCGTATGTTCAAGCAAAGAACTTTCTCAAGTGTGTGACAGGAGGATGGACTTACCCAAATGCTCGAACGTGGGAAAACAGCAACAGTGTGGTCATTTTGAAGAGTGGTGAATTCAATGGAATGATCTCAGTGAAAGTCATGAACCGACTCACAGCACCTGAAGCTACGTCTGACGTGGATCTTCTTGTGTTTGTTCGAGCTGGTAAGGACTTCCAATTCGCTGCACCTTGTGAAATTGATCCAAACTGGACACACTCAGCAATTGAATCAACTGTCTTGCAGTCTGAAAAGATCTACACCCTTGGTAACAGTGGTGATGACACAAATGTGTACAAGGAAGTGTTTGGTGAGCAGATCTCCTCATTACGAGAGCTGCTGCACCGATCTTCTCTGAGTTACAACATCAGTCCTCCACTCGCGGCCACGGCTGGATCGTTCAATTCGATCATTCCAATCAAGCGTTATCCACGACCACCAGGCTTTTTCAACAATGGTTGGGACAGTGGTGAAACTGCTACAGCAGGAACGTACAAGCCCTATAACTTCTCACGAATGACCCATCTGAACTGGACTTTGCCAGTGTTCATTGGGTACAAAGGGTCTGTGAATGTCACTGTCAATGTTGTGAACAACTTCAACGCAAACTCGCTCGATCGAATTGAAATCAGCAGGAGAAACCCCGGCCAGTCGTCTGTGGACACGACTCGTCGCCCCGACTACTTCACATTGGCGGACACTCTCTCCTACTCAAAGCGAGCGAAACAGATGAACACTCAAACGAAGTGGGGTCACGATGGCCTTTCGGGGAGTGCTCTCACCAACCAGAAGACGAATGCAGGTATGGTGGCAAATCTACCATACTACACAATCAGCAAATTCCTCACCACGGATCCCTACGTCCAGTATTCCAACCAGGATGTGATCACGGGATCAAATGATGATTGGTTTGACCTGCAAATCAGCACGTACAAAAACACTGCTGATCTCTTCGCCAAAGGACTCTACTATCAAGTCTTCTACGCAAGTGGACCTGACTTTGATGTGGTGTTCAACCTCAGCTGCCCGGCCGTGTTCTACAAGGACCGAGCTGGACAGTAACCAAAAGTCTTCAATGAAGCCAGTGTACGAGTTGCACTGAGACGCGATACGGCCGCGTTGGTCTTCGGACTTCAAGCACGTAAGCTACATCAACAACCTCTAGAGGGTTTTCAAGTGGCTTTCGGGCCGCAGAGTTTTACCTCCAGAATCAGTCGTAATGTTTAGTTTGCGAGCCTAGCTCGATAAATGCAAA
>Ga0228707_1000088_pt1 | contig 9514 bp, 1 predicted proteins | sample McNCre117_Aug_MT_FD_181472 | JGI IMG/M metagenome (GOLD analysis project Ga0228707, IMG submission 181472) | Metatranscriptome of freshwater microbial communities from McNutts Creek, Athens, Georgia, United States - 11-17_Aug_MT (Metagenome... | ecosystem: Environmental > Aquatic > Freshwater >...
GTATGCTATTTATAATTAAAATGAAAAATTGCTGGATCCCGCCATCTCAAGCGGTTACCCCCAATAGGCCAAACTATTGTTGAACACAAGAAAGCATAAATAATACTACAAAGACACATGAGGTTTGAAGTCCATTGGGATAGCCCTAGGAGACCTAACTCTGTTCCGTAGAAAAATATCTTGAGTTCACAAAACAATATTGTACCAATTTGAAAAAAAAACAGTAGTGGTATTGAAAGTTAATTCACCACCCCATTATAAAAACCGAAGTTATTTTAAAATTGAACATTTTTACAGTGTTCTACTGACTTTTTAATATATTAAAAATGTTAAAAATATTGATCATTTTTACAGCGATCTACTGGCTAATTATGTCCCAATCGTTTTTCTCGTTAGACTCCTTGGTAGCCACAGTTGTTACTCCGGCCAAACCCCAATAAGCATAGCGAGTATTGCTAACAGCACTACGATCGTAACGTACACTAGCAGGTCCAAGCCACATACCACATCTAAATGAGTCTCCAGCGTAGAAGTAAGTGGTTACAGTTGCTCCATGTGTATCTGCTGCAACCTGGGGTAAACCAGGTTGGGCAAAATACATGATACCGTAAGCGCGTGTTCCAGGATTGGTAATAACACCCGGTGATGTATATTTGAGTATACTGTAATAAGGTATCTCCAATTCAATCACATTACTATTTCTAGTAACTACATGGCAAGTTTCCCAACCATTAAGTGCAGGCGCTTGTCCAAAAAGATAAGGGTTACCAAATCCATTTGAGAATACATCCGACTGTATCGTTTCCGACACCTCCTTCTGATCCTCACCAGCTCTTATTCCAATCTGTTGTTCTCCTATTGCTGCTCCAGTAGCGTCATTTGTGAATCCTGTAGCTGGTCTGTTTAAAAAACCAATATACACGACATCACTAGCCGTATCCGTCATATTCGAAAAATCCACTATAATCTTGACTCTCCAATCACCCATGTAGCCTCCATAAGAATTAACTATTCCAGCCCATGGATTAGTAGTCCTCAAAACCTTGTCAATGTCAAATTGCCTGTAAAACAATCCTCTTCCTATCGTCTCTCCTGTTCCTTTCATAGCCATTAGTCGACATCTGTCCGCAATGACAGCTCGCTTAAGCAGATCCCTCATTGATCTTGGTCTCTCAATAAATTGAGTGACTGTGTGAGTGTCCACTTTGTTTTTTTGATTTCCTAAAACATCTGATTGCGCAGTGTTTGTTCCTCTTAAACCATTAAATCCTGGTCGATGCACCTCGAAGTTCTCTCCTCCTCTCATATAGATATTCAAATCTATAGAGCTACTAACTCCTGCTGGCACGACTAAAGGATTTAAGACAGCAATAAACCATTCTCCCAATGAAAAGTAATTTATCATATCCGCTTGCAAATGCGAATAAGGTTTCATTACATTCGTATTGGTGGTTGTTACTGTTCCTCCAAAATATCCAGTATTTGGAGCTGCATCTACCCAACTAGCCCAGTGTTGGTACGGAATCGTGATTTTAAAACAATTCTCTTTACCATTCACCTCTATTACCTTGCCGTAATAGGTTGACGGGTCTATTCCAGATGCCGAAAAATTCGACACTGGCGTTTTCGTGTAGTTCACTCCAAAAAACAGTTTTCCAGTATGATATTGAGATGATATAACCTCAACACACATTTCCAAGTCTCCTCTCCAGTTTACGAATTGCGACGTTAGCCATTGCAATGGCGTTGGTGCATATTCGACACCGGGTCCAGTTAGGCGCCTTAAAGGCGCACAAGCTCCTGAAGCCAAAATAGTTCCAAACGTCTGCGTTGTTGAACACGTAGTCGTAAACAAATATCCTGGCAGCCTTTTGATCCAATCAATATCCATCTCATCCCATCCCACATTAAAGGTATTCTCTGTTGCCAAAGTCACTCCTGAGGGGTAGGCCGAAAGTCTATCAACTGGTGGGTTTCCATGTGACATGAAAGGGTTGCTAACACCCCATCGTATCATCTTTTCCGGGTCCTTGACATTAGATGCCAAGTCTAGTCCTGACATTGCTGTATCAAACGTATCCCCTGTCGTATTCACTGGTGCATTTCCTGTGCCACTATTTGTTACATTAATGGTTTGAAAATTCACAAGACCTTGAGCAGATCCAGCCAGTGGTCTAGGCAGAGAAAGTTTAACATCCAACAATTGTGCGTACATAGTCCATCCTAGTGATGTGCTAGCACCTGTTCCAGCAGCAAGTTTGTTAAAAACATACAAGCCACACCGTCCTAATTGCAAATCCTGTTCAGAAGATAAATACTCATTAGGAAAGCACCAGGTTGTTTCCAGTTCTCCGACCGTATTGTATGAAGCGTTTAAACTAACATGTTGTACCGCTTTCATTGTCGTCCGGTCAGTCATTTTCAATTCCGATTGTCTCCATGCTAAAATTAAACTTCCAGCATGGAATGGTGTTCCGTTTAGTTCGACTCTGAATCGAATTCTATATCTAAAATAAGAATATTGAGTTATTACTCCCTTCCATCTAGAAAAGAATCGATGTATGTCTGAGAGGTTAAAATACTTAAGTTCTTTAGCCTCTGTATCCGTTGTTGTCCAGCTTCCAGATGCTACCCTTACAGGTACCATAAAGAAGTTTTTCATGTTCCAGTCATTTTCTTCTGCAGTTCCTTCATAATTAGCCTTGGTATGATGCACAGTTGTTATCTGTGTTTGCTCATCATATATAATTCCCTGGCGTTTTTGTGAAGTAACTTCTCCTTCTAAATCTCCTTCATGTGCCGTTGATATCATCGTCGGCGGTTGCGTTGTCTGAGTTTCTAGCGTAGTTTTCGTTCCCATGTCTAATGCCCCTATGGCGCTTTCTTCAATGTCTTTATCCATTTTGGTTGAAATTTTTAAGGAAAATGTCCTATTTGATGAAGGCACGCGTGTGGAATCATATTCCCACTTCATTGCCCATCTCACCTTTGGTCTAGCCAAATAGCGAGGTAGCCAAAAGCGCACCTTCGGTTTCCAATTTATACTGTCTTCTTCAGTGTTTGATTTAGCGTCGCAACCCGACGAAGTCTTTGCTGACTTATGTGCCAAGATATCACCGACTGTTCCCTTTTTACAAGGTCTTCCTCGTTTCCTCTTGACACCTTCTTTGTACGTTAGTACCATACTTTTACAGCTTTCTCCTGATTGTTCTTTATTGTCTACAATAGACATTTGCGCATAAGCATTTGGTAATTCCCCTGTTTCCCTAAACAGACGATCTTGATAATCATAGGTTACCAGAGGTAGATTTAACTCTCTCTCCATGCTCACTGTTTTTAATTTCTCTCGATAATGATTATATACTTCTGGTCCCCAAAAATACAGATACTTAAGTGCACACTCCACATTTACTTGGGTGCATTCTAAAGGCGTCATAAATTTTGAATTACTTATCCATATCATCATATTCTCGATTGACTTCAAATCCAGTGTTGGTTTTATATGCGCGCCATCAGCTTTAAATCCTCTCTTGAGAAATGTTGTTTCCCATAAGAGTTTATAAACTGATGTCTTATCCTTTCGCTCTGACGTGGCTGTTAATCCGATTGTTGATGCCGTTTCAATGATCTTTTCTCCGCTAAAGAAGTCTTGCAACTCCTCTGGCAATGCAAAGATATTATCATCTCCACAAACAAAACTCACAACATTTGATGAAAAATGTGTGCAATCTCTCCAATTAACAGGCGCCAAAGTCATCCAATACACTCTCAGTAAAATTTTTGAAACAAGGTTATTCATAACCATGGTCAAAGCATTTCCTGAGGGATTTCCTTTCATTTTCAAGTAAACTTCCCTTCGCACTAAAATGTACGAAAAGACGATTTCATGAAAAAGTGTGTGTCTTACGTTGTTGTCTTCGTTTGTTCCTTTATACCATGCGTTGATGATCTCTAAAGCGCTAAAAATTAATTGAGCGCCCAATGATCCATCAAACCATGTATAATCCAATGCTCCTACTGTCTCGCTCACTCCTAATAATTTATAGGCAAGTCTAGACCACTCTCCGCTTTCCGGGTTGAACCCTGCAGCACATCCTAATTCAATATTATGTTTAAATACGAACGAGGAAAATGCTCCTGTGTACTTGCGCAGTAGTAAAGTAAAATCCATTGGAGGATTCATGAACAAACGTGTGTTTCCATTTTCGATCTTATTCCATCCTAGCGTCTCATCTTTCAATGAGGCTGTCCAAATACTCTTCACTCTTCTTAATTTCTTTGCTTCTTCTTCTCGATAATTTAAAAATTTTTGCATGAGGGGGGATCTGAACTTCCATTCATTCTCCTCGAAAACCAAATAGGTTTCCTTTCCACTCAATTGAGGTAAATCATTTTCTTTTTTAAACCATCCAGTTGAATAAGGATAACCCGCACTGGTGTGCGGATCAATCCTTGGCAAAGTGTCATAACCGTTTAACATTTGTTTCTCGCTTAAAATAGGTCTGGGATAGTGCTTATCAATTGAATGTTCTCGCACAATATCCTCTACTATTTCGTCCATTAACTTCTTTTCTAAATCTACACGAAGTCCTGTGTATTTGTCCTGTTGTTTTTCCAATATGTCTTCTTCTCCTGTGTACCTTGGATCATTGTAATCCAATACGGCAGGGAACTTTTTCTTCTCAAAGATGTCGCTGATTAGGCTTTCTCTGATTGTTGTTTCCGAAGAACCAACTACCTGCTGTCTTTTTGGTACGCACCCAATGAATTCAAAATTGTCATACATGATATGACGTTTAGAAGTTTCTAAATCCATTTCAGGCATAATACACGCCTGAGAAATATTTGGCATAATGCTACTCAATTTCTCCTGTGTGATTACTGCTGCGTATGCAAAATCTGTTCCTTTTATTCCGCTTATGTGAATTCCTACTATTTTTCTAGGTAACCTAGATTCCCTAACTAATAGTGGAGCTCCACAATCTCCATATTTAGTGTTTGCCTTATATTGCCAAGATCGCACCAAAGAAAACCTACCACCATCATCGCCCATGCGATAAGTTGTAGATTCATTTGGTGAGATAACCGTATGATGATATATCCGCATTGGGTCCTTCAATAATAACATAGCTGGTGCTGATGTTATAAATTGTAGATCCTCGTTGGTCACAAAGTAATTAAAAATATCCTTACCTGGTGCCCATGATCTTCCTGCGTTATATATACACCAATCATCTCTTCTATCCAAAGCCGACGAGCTCACGTACAAATCTCTTCCATTAAATGGAATTGTTAATGTACCTGATGTTCCATAAGTGTTATTATCGTATATGAAACCATTGGTAATTTTTATACTAAAATTGTCATCTGTAGCACCATCACTTTTTAAGAAAAAATGATATGGTACGAGAAATAAACTTCCTCTGACATTAATAGCATTCAAATTACCAACTATCTCACCTGCTCTAACCTTCTGAAACTTAACTACATTTTTCAACATGACTTCTGCGACAGAATCGCAGTTGACATCACTACTTGCTTCCGATCTTCCTATTCCATTTAACATATCAACTATGCTAAACAGATCCATTTTCTTTCCTACTAATTTTTGCCATTTATTTGTTAACTCAAGAATAAATTCTTCAGTTAGCAAATTTTCCAGTCCAGTTTCTTCTAAATAGTCCAAATAACTACTCAATCCAAGCATACACTCTTCCTGAGTACTAAAAGTTTTATTCTTCTCCGGTTTGGGTAATTCCATTTTATGTAAATTACCCTCTGCTGAACTTCTACTATTCTTATCATTGATATAATCAACAACTTGAAAAGCAGTTGTACAACTTCCTAATGCTTCCGACCAAGAACTTGTCAAATCCAAAATTACTTCTGGTTCTGCCAAGTGTCCATAACCTGTTTCCTTCAAAAAACTTATATAGTGCTGCAAATACAAGAGTCCTAATGACTTCGGGGAAAAAACCTCATTTGAATAAGGTTTAGGTAAACGATTATTTGACATTTCTGCCAATCGCTTTCCTCTTTTTCTCTTCACTCCATCTTTATTCATATTATTACTCTCTGCTTCTACTACTACTTTCTTTCTTCTTCTAACTCCATCTTTATTCATGTTATTACTTTCCGTTGTTCCTGTTTTATTTTCCATTTCTTCATGCAATTTTTCAATACTGTTAAATTGCAATTCGTCCAAGCTTCTCCAGTAAGGCAACATGTCTAAAACACGCATTGCCCTCTCCATTCTTTCCAAATTGACCGTTCTATCACCTTTCAAATAATCTTCCTTAGCCTGTCGTAACTCTTCTCTCATATAGTACATTTTCAAAACCCATTTTTTATCTTCTGCAGATAACTTGGTGTTCAAAATTGCCCTATCTATTTGAAAAGCTACTATATCCGGTTCCTGTTCCATCGATTTTACGGATAGTAAAATTGCAATTCCTTGCAAAGTTCCTATCAGTGGTCCAAAAATACTATCATTCCTCCTAAAAGCTTCATACATTCCTGCTACTCCACCAATGACTGCTGCTAAACCATATCCTTTTGCTACTACTCGTGTTGCTCCAAGAACTTTTGAAATTCCACTCGATACTCCTGAGAATATAGTCTGTGCACAATCTGGAATATCGCCAAAATACTCCAAAATTTGCGCTCGATTGCCACTGTCTTCTTCCTCATTTATCGATTCTGATGAACAAATCGGATAAACATTTCCTACTTCTGCTACTAGTTCCGGTCTTGACTTCATTAATCTGATCGCATCTTCTGCTGCCTCGTCTTTCAAAACTTGATTACGAGGTCGCATAACCATTTCTTTCCTACGTTCTAACAATCTTGTTTCTAACTCATAATGAGTCTGAAAACGGTCCTTAATCATTTCCTTTAACATATCGAGACCGATATGTGCTCCTAGCATGTCCTTATCACATTCCGCATGTTTAAGCATAAACTTTAGATGCGAAAAATCGTCCTTCGTCTCTCTACTAACTCTAACTGCCTCAATCAGCATATGTCTCCTTTTCAATACTGCTCTCTGGTTATACATCGAAGCTTGCATTGGGGGATAAGCCGTGTTTGTAGTCAAGATAACTAATTTAGCTTGACAAGTTGTTCCTTTCTTTCCTGTCGACTTTGAGTCTAGCGAAGCCATGGGTAAAACCATGGTCTCACATGTGACCCATTGTAACAATTCTGACCAATCTGTATCTACTCTTGCTGCCCAATCGTCTACCACTATACACCACTGTCCATTATATCCATCATAATGTTCAGTGTTTCCACGCGTGTAAATGCGCTTCTCTAGTGGTATACTCATAGGTATAAGTTGTGCTGCTAACTCCCTAACTAATTGCGATTTTCCTATCTGAGATTCTCCTGCTATACAAATACAAAAAGGCGTAATTCTACCAAAAGAATCCTGCTCTACTTTAAAAACTAAATCTTGAAGCGATGCTAATTGCTCCATTTTTGACTTCAGAAAGCTATACTGCCTCCATCCGCCTAAACCTGCTAATAACACTACTTCTTCTGCATCCTTAACAATAGAATCTAACTTCTTCCTACGTTCCGGTTCTAATAGTTCTTCAATTGGTGTTGCCAACAAAATACTTGCTTCTTTAACTAAATTATTTACATTTTTTCCAGTCACCTTATCATACCACTCTAAAATTTGAGGGGTATTAAAACACTTACAAATAAACTCCATAACATATCTAAACAATTCAAAAATAAAAGAAAAACGATGCTGAATTTTTGCAAAAAACGTATCCAAAGTATTATACTTTGAAAAAATCTTAAAATGAGTATCTTTCAGTCCTAACGCTTCAAAAATTGCTCCTACGAATCCAGAAATTGAACCCGTAAGAGATTGAGCTTGATTACCTTGCTCTTCTTCTTGAGGTTTAAACTTGAATTCGCCTCCTAACTTCATCCAAAAATGTTCTAAATAAAAAACAAAACGCCCTAACTTATCTATAAAAGATATCTCAGGGTTATTAAAAACTAAATCCATATCTATATATAGTGTCCTAATATCATTCATAAATAGTGCTATTTTACTAGCCATATTTATTTTTCCAGTTGTTGTTGCCAGTGTACTTTTCGCCGATGATGCTGCTTCTCTCACTTCATCCGCTGCTTGATTGATCTTTGTCATAGTATCAGATACTATTGTTGGGACAAAAGACCAGCTGTTGCTAATCTTTTCCCTAATCATCGGTTCCTTAGTCCTGGTAAAAATTCCATCATCCTTTCCCAATATATAAAATCCATTGTAAATAAATTACGAGCCTTATCTTTTTCTAAAAATGTTCCTGATGAAAATCCGGTAACCCATTCAGCTGTTTTCCAATCACGTTGAAAATCGTCACCTTCAAAAACTATTTCAATAATTTCTGAAGTTCCTACAGATACATAAACTGCCTTAAGAATTCCTGATTGTTGTCCTTGTTGTTCCGTTCCCATTGCCATTTGTGCCACGTTATCTTCCATTATTGGAGATAAACGCTGCTTAACTGTCCTTTCTTTAAAAACTTGTTGTTGTTTATTTTTCTTTTCCTTACGGAGATCCCTTTTTGGTGTTAAAACCAAATAGGGTTCCATAGTAGACCATTGCTGATCTTCAGTTTTTAAAAATTCTACCTTCTTTAAAAAATCTTTAGGTTGATACTTAAAGATTTTTTCTTTTTTCCTGGGTTCCTCCTCTTCATCAGAGAAGAAATCATCAAATTCATCGTCTTGCCATTCAATCTTCGGTGCCTCTACTGTTAACTTTGGTTTGGGTGGTTTGAATTTTTGGGGGGGTAATGGTATTGATGCATGCTTGATATGATCTCCTTGCAAACATCCTTTCGCATTTAATCCTTTTTTATATTTCTTTTTCAAATATTCTCCAAAAATCTTGAAATTATTATTAATATTGCTATTAAAGATAATATCGCCGCTATTGCCAGTATTACTATCGCTAATATCACTCCATTTAGACCGTTGCCAGTCGATGCACCGAGGTGCTGGGTGATAGAAATCGATTCCGGGTAACGTGTAATTACGCCCCGTAGATTGCCTCCCTGCGTCCAATCTCCAAGAAGATTGTTGATCGTACCGTTTAAAAATTCGTTTTGCCTTTTGCCTGATTAAAGATGATTGCTCATCAATAACTTGCATTTCTGTTGAAGGTCCCATGACCTGTTTACTTTGCTGACTTTCCATTTTGTTAATGTGTGTGTTTTCCGTTTGTAATTCCTTATAACTTGCATTATTTTCAATTCCAGCCTTTGAAACTCCCATGAGTTGTTCAATTGTTGACTTTTCCATTTTGGTTGATTTTATTTTCTCTAGTTTATTTCTAGTTAAAAAGAAGTTGGTTTCATTACTTAAAAAGGCTTTATCCTTAGAGCTACTAATTGGCATCATTGAGCAACACAAATGTGTGCTTCCGACCAAATTCATATTTCGCTCACCAGAGTTCATATTATTTGAGTTATAAAAATCCATGATATCTCTA
>Ga0228707_1000092_pt1 | contig 9476 bp, 9 predicted proteins | sample McNCre117_Aug_MT_FD_181472 | JGI IMG/M metagenome (GOLD analysis project Ga0228707, IMG submission 181472) | Metatranscriptome of freshwater microbial communities from McNutts Creek, Athens, Georgia, United States - 11-17_Aug_MT (Metagenome... | ecosystem: Environmental > Aquatic > Freshwater >...
AAACTGACCGTCAATCATCCGTGATGCAATGATTGACTGGCCGATACGCATGGCGGTCGGCCTTTAGTCTTCAGGGCAGGGAATCATGCCTGCAGCTCACTCAAAAAAACGGTGGCGACTCCGACGGGGAAAGAAAACATCTAACCCGAAAGAAGGGCTGCACAGGGTCTCACCCTGTGACGCATCTGCGGGTGTCGTCCCCTCATCGTCTGATGGTGCTGGAAGGCCCGGGGCTTCATCTTCGGACGCATCTGATTCGCCACCCAAAATAATAAACTCGACCGCATTGCGGTTGCCGCCATTCATTCCCGGTCGCATTGCCGGAGCCTCTTGCGGAGAACATCGATGACAAGAGAAGTCGTTGATAACGACAAACGCCGTTTTCTGACCCAGACGGCAACAGTAGTTGGAGCAGTAGGCGCGGGCCTTGCCTCCATACCTTTCATCCAATCCATGAAGCCGAGTGCCAAAGCCGAGGCACTGGGTGCCCCGGTTGAAGTGGACATCAGCAAACTGGAACCGGGACAACTGGTTCGGGTACTCTGGCGGGGCAAACCGGTCTGGGTGCTGAAGCGTCCGGAAGAGACCCTGGCCACACTGCCCAAACTCACCGGTCAATTGCTGGATCCCAAATCCGAGCAGTCGGTTCAGCCTGATTCAAGCCGTAATCCGCACCGTTCCATACGGCCTGAGGTTTTTGTGGCCCTGGGGGTTTGCACCCACCTGGGTTGCTCGCCACTGTACCGACCCGAAGTAGCTCCCGCTGACCTGGGTAGCGACTGGCTGGGAGGCTTTTTCTGCCCCTGTCACGGCTCACGTTTTGATCTTGCCGGCAGGGTTTACAAGGGGGTTCCAGCACCCTCCAATCTGGAAATTCCTCCCTATTACTACATGAGCGATACACGCATCGCCATCGGTAGTGGGGAAGCGGGGTAAAACTTATGGCTCTCAATGACAAAACCAAGGCACTGGTCGCATGGCTGGATGAGCGTCTGCCGGTGACCCAGTTCTGGGAATCGCAACTCACCAAATACTACGTTCCCAAAAACTTCAACTTTCTGTATTTCTTTGGTTCTCTGGCACTTCTGATGCTGGTCAACCAGATTCTGACCGGCATCTTTCTGGCCATGCACTACAAGCCGGATGCCCTGCTGGCATTCGACTCGGTCGAATACATCATGCGTGATGTGCAATGGGGCTGGTTGTTGCGCTACATGCACTCGGTGGGGGCTTCGCTGTTCTTCATCGTCATTTACCTGCACATGTTCCGGGGCATTTTCTACGGTTCCTTCAAGAAACCCCGGGAATTACTCTGGCTGTTTGGCATGGTGATTTTCCTGCTGCTGATGGCAGAGGCCTTCATGGGCTATCTGCTGCCCTGGGGGCAGATGTCCTATTGGGGGGCGCAGGTCATTATTTCACTGTTCGGGGCCATCCCTCTTGTGGGTGAAGACCTGGCCACATGGATTCGGGGCGATTTTGTCATCGCCGATGCCACACTCAACCGCTTTTTTGCCCTGCACGTCATCGCCGTACCACTGGCCATACTGATGCTGGTCGTGCTGCATCTGGCCGCCCTGCGTACCGTGGGGTCAGGCAATCCCGATGGCATTGAGATCAATAAAAACAAGGGCGAAGACGGCATTCCGCTGGATGGCATCCCCTTTCATCCTTACTACACGGTCAAGGATCTGGTCGCCGTTGGCGTGTTTCTCATCGTGTTTGCCTTCATGATCTTCTATCACCCGGAAGGCGGTGGTTATTTCCTGGAAGCTCCCAATTTTGAGCCCGCCAATTCGCTGAAAACACCGGAACACATTCAACCCGTCTGGTACTTCACACCCTTTTATTCGATACTGCGTGCGATTCCCAGCAAGTTGGGCGGGGTTATCGCCATGGGTCTCGCCATTGTGCTGCTGTTTTTCCTGCCCTGGCTCGACCGTTGTCCGGTACGTTCCGTCCGTTACCGGGGCATGGCGTTCAAACTGGGACTTTTGGCCTTTATTGTCAGCTTCATCGGTTTGGGAATTCTGGGTGGACAACCCGTGACCCCCGGCAATACCTTCTGGGCCAGAGTGTTCTCCCTGGGATATTTTGGCTTTCTGGTCTTGATGCCCTACTACTCGCAGAGGGAAGTGACGCGCCCCTTACCGGAACGCCTCACGCACGCGATCATTCCCCTGAAAGAGCGCGAGGGCTGGTTCTGGCGTACGGTGGCCTGGCTCTGTTACGCCTTTCTGGGCAGTGCGTTTTACCGGGTCGCCCGAATGAAACTGGAAGAACTGCTGAGATGGAGTCTGGATCAACTCATGGTGCTGGCGGGCAGACTCTGGGCCGAGGTGAATGCAAGGGCCGCCCACTCGCCGTCGGCACAGGCCCTCATGGCCCGGATCAGGCAGGTGACTGAATGGCTGAAAAACATGCAGGGGAAGAAAGAATGAAACCATTGAGCTATTTACTGGGCTTGCTGCTCACCCTGTTCTCTTCCCTGTGTGGAGCGTCTGGTCAGGCGGGTTTGAGTCATGTGGATGTCGACGTGTTTGATGGCAACTCGGTACGACGCGGAGCGGCCGTCTATGCCAATTACTGCATGGGTTGCCATTCGCTGGGACAGATGCGCTATTCGAGAATCCAGAAAGATCTGAACCTGAGTGAAAGCACCATGCGATCCGAATTCATGCTGGGTTCGGTTAAAATACACGACCTCATCAAATCGTCCATGAGTGCGGAAGACGGGGAATCCATGTTTGGCGTGGCACCACCTGATTTATCCCTGGTGGCCCGTTCCCGGGGAACAGACTGGATATACAGCTACCTCAAAGGGTTTTACCTGGATCCGGGCCGTCCCCTGGGAGTCAATAACCGGGTCGCAAACAATATCGCCATGCCCAATGTGTTCTGGGCCTTGCAGGGCGAACAGCAAGCGGTATGGGGTAAGGAACATGGCGAGGCTGTCATCACCGGTCTCAAACTGGTGAAACCCGGCAGTCTTTCCAGCGACGCGTTTGATGCGAGTGTCACTGACCTGGTCACTTTCCTGGCGTATGTTGCCGAACCCAGTCAGCTGCAACGTCTGCCCATGGGCAAGTTCGTCCTGTTTTTCCTGCTGGTACTGACCGTGGTCTTCTACCGGCTCAAAAAGGAATACTGGAAAGACCTGCATTAAAGGCTTTCGGCCATCCGGCGGACACCCGACACGACAGCGTGCCGGGTGTCTGCCCGGATCGTTAGCCACACCTATCCTTATTCCCACCGTCCGGATACCTTATCAACATGACTTTATTGAAACCTTATTTGCTCAGGGCCGTTTACAGCTGGATAGACGACAACCATTGCACGCCTTACCTGCTGGTCAATGCTGAACTCGAAGGGGTGTACGTACCAACCCAGTTCGTCGAAGATGGCCGCATCATCCTGAACGTCAGTCCCAGAGCCGTACACGGGCTGCATCTGGGCGATGCCCAGGTTAATTTTACCGCGCGGTTTTCCGGCAAACCCATGACCGTGGAATTGCCCATGCGGGCGATACTGGCCATTTATGCCCGGGAGAATGGCCGGGGCATGGTGTTCGATCCGGAAGAAGAGGGCGATGATACGCCACCACCACCCGCCCACACGGAACCGGATGAAGTCAGCCGTCCTCCGGTCAGGAAAAAGCCGGTCTTGAAAATCGTGAAGTAATGGCGGTGGTGGGCCTGTTTGATTGAAGGCTCCCGGAAGACAATCAATTCGTCCCACCACCGTAATGGCCTCGGTTGTCATCGCCCCCTGCGTTGTTCCTGGCCCCCCGTTTGGCGGCAACAGCGTCGCGGGCACCGCCGGGAAGATGTCCACGGGCAACACGAAAGACACCCAACAGATTCTGCATCGAATGCCGCGAGAGCATGGCTGTTACGCCGGCCTAAAGCCGGGATGACCGGCAGGGAGGCCTTGATCAGCGTCCCGGGAGGGCAAGCCAGTCGGCCTGTGACCTTCAAGTTCCGGCATTCCCTTACCAGAACGACGCGTATTTTCTTCATGCGATTGCCCTGAGTTCAATACATGCCCATCGTTCCATTACCCCGTCTTATTCAATCCAAGCTCCAAGGTACATCCGATATGACCCAATTCCCCAGGTTATCACCCGTCAGTTTCAAGCTGGTCGCTCTCATGATGCTGATGGCTTTGACCCGTTACCACTCTGCCGAGGCGAGTGCCTGGTTACCGGATGCCTCTCTGGCAGTATTTTTTCTGGCTGGCCTGCTGTTAACCCAAGCCCTGATGCTGGCCGCGTTTCTGCTGCTGGCCCTCGCTGTGGATTACCTGGCCATCACCTACGGTGGCATCAGCAGTTATTGCGTATCACCGGCCTATCTTTTCCTGCTGCCGGCTTATGCCGCACTGTGGTTTGCCGGCACTCGATGCGCAGGCGGGCAGCAGACTGCACGCAGTCTGCTGGTCTGGCTGCCGGGTTCGGTCAGCCTGGCTTTCCTGATTTCCGAATACGGGTTTTATGCCTTTTCCGGTTATCCGGAAACCGCTGACTGGCAAACCTACAGTCTGGGTGTGTTGCGTTATTACCCTTCCTATGTCCTGCCGACCCTGGCCTATGTCGCGGCTTTTGAAGGGATCAGCGGACTGCTGGGCAAACCGGGCAATCGGCTTGCCGTCAGTCACTGAATCCGTGGCGGAAAGCAACCGCCCTCCGGCCCTGCAAGGCCATTCCTGCCGGTGAGCTGCGGCCCCGGTTCACGAATCATCAGATGGCCGCCCCGTCCCATTTTCCTTTATTCCAGATGTACTTATGGACTATTCAACCCTGCTCGACTCTCCCACTGAACTCGAAACCGATTGCCTGATACTCGGATTTCACGGCAAGCGTAAATGCCTGCCCGCTACCAGCCGGGTGGATGATGCCCTGGATGGACTCCTCACCCAGTTGCTCAAGCGTGACAACATTGAGGGAAAGGCCGGCGATACCCTGCTCATCAATCATGTTCCCGGTTTTCCCGCACAAAGAATTCTGCTGGTGGGACTGGGTAAAAAGGATGAACTCAATGTCGCGGCATACCGGAAGGCCCTGGCAACGGCGGCCCGGGTTGCGGGTGATTCAGGGGCCAGGCATGCGGCCAGCCTGCTGCATGAAGCCTCAGTGCCCGGCCACACCACCGGCTGGAATATCCGGCAGGCCGTGGAAGTGTTTGCAGGGGCCGCCTACAAGTTCACCCGCCTGAAAAAGGAAGAAGAGGAAAAACCGCGTCGTCTCAACAAGCTCCATTTTCTGGTGGGAGAACACGAGGAAGCAGACGCGAGGGAATCCATCAAACTGGGAGCCGCCATTGCCCATGGCATGACCACCGCCAGGGAGTTGGCCAACCTGCCCGGCAATGTCTGCACCCCCACCTATCTGGCAGAACAGGCCGAACAGATTGCAAAACACCGCAAGCTCAAACTCAAGGTGTTGAATGAGTCTGATCTGGAAGATCTGGGCATGAATGCCTTTCTCTCGGTGTCCAGGGGCAGTGAACAACCGGCCCGCTTCATCATTCTGGAATACAGTGGTGGCGGTAAGGCCAAACCCTATGTGCTGATTGGCAAGGGCCTGACGTTCGATGCCGGTGGCATATCCCTGAAGCCGGCAGCCAACATGGACGAAATGAAGTTCGATATGTGCGGTGGAGCCGCCGTGCTGGGCACCCTGGCCGCAGTCGCCGAACTGGAGCTGCCCGTTAATGTGGTGGGTCTGGTTCCCGCTTCGGAAAATCTGCCGGATGGCCGGGCCAACAAACCTGGCGACATCGTCAAAACCCTGCTGGGGCTGACCGTTGAAATCCTCAACACCGATGCCGAAGGCCGCCTGCTACTGTGTGATGCCCTCACTTACGCCAAACGCTACGAGCCGGAGGCCGTGATTGATGTCGCCACCCTGACCGGGGCCTGTGTCGTCGCCCTGGGGCGGCACCCCAGTGGCCTGATGAGCAACAACGATGCGTTGGCCGCCGACGTGACCAAGGCCGCCGATGAAGCCTGGGATCGGGTCTGGCCCCTGCCTCTCTGGGACGATTATCAGGAACAGCTCAAGTCCAATTTTGCCGACCTGGCCAATATCGGTGGCCCGGACGGTGGCAGCATCACCGCCGGTTGCTTCCTGTCGCGTTTCGCCAAAGACTTCCCCTGGGCGCACATCGACATTGCCGGCACCGCATGGAAAACAGGCAATGACAAGGGAGCCACCGGACGACCGGTTCCCCTGCTGGTGCAATACCTCTACAACCGTTCCAGAGCAGAATGAGTCGGATAGACTTTTACATGCTGGCCACCGGCGACCTGCGGAGTCGCTGGGTGATGGCATGCCGACTGGTTGAAAAGGCCTACATCCAGGGACACCGGGTGTACCTGCACGCCCAGTCGGAAGCCGACAGCCTGGCCCTGAACGATCTGCTCTGGACGTTTCGCCAGGGCAGTTTCGTACCGCACGAACTGGCCGCCCAAAAACCGGTTCACGACGCGGTGACACCGGTGCTGATCGGCCACCCCGTGTTGCCGGTGGTATCGGCTGATGTGCTGATCAATCTGGCAGAGGAGCTGCCGACAGGCTACGACCATTACCCCAGGGTTCTGGAACTGATCGACCAAACGGAAACCGTCAAACAACAGGGCAGAACCCGATACCGGGCTTACAAGGCCGCCGGTCACGAACTGCACAACCGTGACCTGTCACAGCAGGACGCGGACTGAAAAGCCCATCTACCTGAAAGCCATGTGGTTTTAGTGACAAAACCGGCAAGACTGATAAAATTCCGCGCTTTTCAAAACCAACCCCAACCCATCCACTCCACCTACCACAACAAGATAGAGGACTGTCATGCCTACTCGTAAAGAACTAGCCAACGCCATACGCGCCTTGAGCATGGATGCCGTGCAGAAAGCCAATTCCGGCCATCCGGGAGCCCCCATGGGCATGGCCGATATTGCCGAAGTACTCTGGAACGATTACCTGCGCCACAACCCCTCCAACCCCGACTGGGCCGATCGCGACCGCTTCGTGCTGTCCAACGGTCACGGTTCCATGCTGCTGTACTCCCTGCTGCACCTGACCGGCTACGATCTGCCCATTGAAGAACTGAAAAATTTCCGTCAACTGCATTCCAGAACGCCAGGTCACCCGGAATACGGCTACGCACCGGGCGTTGAAACCACCACCGGCCCCCTGGGACAAGGCATCACCAATGCCGTCGGCATGGCTCTGGCTGAACGCACCCTGGCCGGTCAGTTCAACCGTCCCGGTCATGACATCGTCAACCACTACACCTACGTGTTCCTCGGTGATGGCTGCCTGATGGAAGGCATCTCGCATGAAGCCTGCTCACTGGCGGGTTCCATGAAGCTCGGCAAGCTGATTGCCTTCTACGACGACAACAATATCTCCATTGACGGCGAAGTACGCGGCCACGGCCATACCCCCGGCTGGTTCATGGATGACACCCCGAAACGCTTTGAAGCCTACGGCTGGCATGTCATTTCCAAAGTGGACGGCCACGATCCGGAAGCCATCAAAAAGGCTGTCGAAGAAGCCCGCGCCAGCGACCGTCCCTCGCTCATCTGCTGCCAGACCATCATCGGCTGGGGTTCACCCAACAAACAGGGTAAGGAAGAATGTCACGGTGCGGCCCTGGGTGCCGACGAAGTCGCCCTGACCCGTCAGAACATTGGCTGGCCGCATCCTGCCTTTGAAGTACCTTCGGACATCTACCAGGAATGGGATGCCAAGGAAATCGGTGCCAAGAGCGAGTCCGACTGGAACAACCGCTTTGAAAACTATCGCAGTGAATTCCCGGAACTGGCAGCCGAGTTTGAACGCCGCATGGCCGGCGACCTGCCGGGTGACTGGGCCGAGAAGGCCGCTGCTTACGTGGCCAAGGTCAACGAAAAGGCTGAAACCATCGCCAGCCGCAAGGCCTCACAAAATGCCCTGAACGGCTTTGGCCCGTTGCTGCCGGAATTTTTGGGCGGCTCTGCTGACCTGGCCGGTTCCAACCTGACCCTCTGGTCAGGCTGCAAGGATGTCAACGCTGACGGCCACGACGGTAACTACGTGTACTACGGTGTGCGTGAATTTGGCATGTCCGCCATCATGAACGGTGTAGCCGTTCACGGGGGTTTCAAGCCCTACGGTGCCACCTTCCTGATGTTCTCCGAATATGCCCGTAACGCGCTGCGCATGTCGGCCCTGATGAAGCTGCCGGTCGTTTACGTGTACACCCACGACTCCATCGGCCTGGGTGAAGACGGCCCCACCCACCAGCCAGTAGAACAAACGGCTACCCTGCGCATGATCCCCAACATGCAGGTCTGGCGGCCCTGTGATGCGGTTGAATCCGCCGTCGCCTGGAAGGCTGCCATCGAACGCAAGGACGGCCCCAGTTGCCTGATCTTCTCCCGCCAGAACCTGCCGCATGTACCCCGCAGCGACGCACAGATTGCCAGCATCAGTCGTGGTGGCTATGTAGTAGTCGATACCGACGGCACCCCCGATGCCATCCTGATGTCCACCGGTTCGGAAGTCGAACTGGCCATGAAGGCGGCTGAAGCCCTGAAAGCCAAGGGCAAGAAGGTGCGGGTAGTATCCATCCCCTCTACCAACGTGTTTGATGCCCAGGATCAGGCCTACCGTGATTCGGTTCTGCCCCCCAGCGTAACCCGTCGCGTGGCGGTTGAAGCCGGTGTCACCGATCTCTGGTGGAAATATGTCGGCAGCAACGGCAAGGTTGTGGGTCTGGATCGCTTTGGCGAATCGGCACCGGCTCCCCTGCTGTTCAAGGAATTCGGCTTCACCGCAGACAATGTTGCGGCCCAGGTAGAATCCCTGTTCTGATAACGGCTCACCAGGCCCGCGCCATCAGTTCTTGCTGAGTGCGCGGGTCTTCAGGTGATGCACCTGACGTTTTCAAGCCCTGATTCCTGAATCCTTGCACCGCCACCCCATCCTGCGGCTTGTGGTTCAGGAAACAGGCACCTGTCCCTGTCAGACCGCCCTCCCGAATCCCCGGACTCCGGCGAGCGGCCCCTCCCATAGACTGTCCATGCGGGTGCATCCCGCAAGCCCGCCCCGCCAGGGCAGCAGGCATGCCCGCTCACTCATTCGCAGCGGGGCGACTTTTTCCCTGCATGCGAAAGTCCTGACCATTCCGTCCCGCACACAGTACCCAACAGGCACAAGGCCCTTGATCCGGCTCTGTGTGTTTCACCCCCAACACTTTAAGAGGCCCCCCATGGCATTGATATCACTCAGACAATTGCTCGATCATGCTGCTGAATACGGCTACGGTGTACCGGCGTTCAATGTGAACAACATGGAACAAATGCACGCCATCATGGAAGCCGCCCGGCAAACCGACAGCCCCGTCATCGTGCAGGCCTCAGCCGGTGCCAGAAAATACGCCGGCGAACCCTTTCTGCGTCACCTGATGTTTGCCTCGGTAGAAATGTACCCGGAC
>Ga0228707_1000094_pt1 | contig 9456 bp, 8 predicted proteins | sample McNCre117_Aug_MT_FD_181472 | JGI IMG/M metagenome (GOLD analysis project Ga0228707, IMG submission 181472) | Metatranscriptome of freshwater microbial communities from McNutts Creek, Athens, Georgia, United States - 11-17_Aug_MT (Metagenome... | ecosystem: Environmental > Aquatic > Freshwater >...
GCCCCTCTCCGATCAGGAACCGACTACAGAAAGGCTTATGGCATTTCCGTCAGTTCGCCAGCAGGAATGGCACCGTCTGAACGACCCTTCAGGTAGCCGTACAGGCCGTCAATGCCCTGTTCAACCTGTGCATTGCCCTGGAACTTCGGCATGTTGCCCTTACCATTCAGCACAATGTTCGTGAACTCTTCCTTGGTGCGGGTCTTCAGTGCGACCAGCAGGTTGGGGAAAGATGGGCCGCCTTCTGCGGTTGCACCATGACAGGTTTCACAACGCTGACGCTTGTACAGTTTCCAGCCGGTAAAAGTGGCCTTGTCCACGCTGTTACCCTGTACGGTGTAGTCTTCTGCCTGCGCCACGGAGCCGAATGCAACGGCTGCGGTAACCAGGCCCAGGACGGCAAATTTCTTGAAGCTATTTTTTTGCATGGTTTCTCTCTTATTAGGGATAAAAAAACATCGTGCCGGGAGGCATCGGGAGGGTCGGTTTCAAACCGACTTCTGGTTGGATTGACCCGGTACGCCAACTGGCCGGTGAATTATCGCATGAGTTGTCATTTGTCTCACCGGTTGCCGACGCATTCACAGGAAAAATTACGGTTTTTGTCGCACCGACGGGATCAGCACTGTTGCAGCGACTGATCCCGATCACACCACAGACTTATTCCAGGTCTACGGCTTTCATACTGAGCCTGACCCGTCCCTGCCGGTCAATTTCGAGTACCTTGACTCTCACCATGTCGCCCTCAGCCAGCTTGTCGCTGACTTTTTCCACATGCTCATCAGATATTTGCGAGATGTGTACCAGCCCATCCTTGCCGGGCAGTATGGTGACAAACGCGCCGAAATCCATCAGACGCGCCACGCGGCCTTCGTAGGTTTTACCGACTTCCACCTCAGCCGTAATGGCCTCAATGCGGCGGCGGGCTTCCACACCGGCTTCCTTGTCTACCGAGGCAATCTTGATAATGCCGTCATCGGTGATGTCGATGCTGGCACCGGTTTCTTCAGTGATGGCGCGAATGGTCGAGCCGCCTTTGCCAATCACATCGCGTATTTTGGCAGGATCAATACTGAAGCTCATGATGCGGGGGGCGTAGTCGGACATTTCCTGACGGGGGGTCGCCAGATTCTCGGCCATTTTATCGAGAATGTGCAGCCTGCCCGCCTTGGCTTGTTCCAGTGCCTGGCGCATGATTTCAGGGGTAATGCCATCAATCTTGATGTCCATCTGCAAGGCAGTGATGCCATCAACGGAGCCTGCAACCTTGAAATCCATGTCCCCCAGATGATCTTCATCACCCATAATGTCGGACAGGACGGCGAAACGATCACCCTCTTTAATAAGCCCCATGGCAATGCCGGCTACCGGCGCAAGCGTCGGAACACCTGCATCCATCAGTGCGAGGCTGCTGCCGCAGACTGAGGCCATGGAACTGGAACCGTTCGACTCGGTGATTTCAGAAACAACACGGATGACATAGGGAAACTCGTCCATGTTGGGCATTACGGCCTGCACGCCACGCTTGGCCAGTCGGCCATGACCAATTTCCCGGCGTTTGGGGGCACCAATGGGGCCTGTTTCACCGACACAGAAGGGCGGGAAATTGTAATGGAACATGAAGGGATCCTTGTACTCCCCTTCTATCGCATCAATCAGCTGCGCATCGCGGCCTGTGCCCAGTGTCGCCACGACCAAAGCCTGGGTTTCACCGCGTGTGAACAAGGCCGAGCCGTGAGTGCGCGGCAAGACCCCGGTGCGAACGGTGATGGGTCGAATAGACCGGAGATCACGACCATCAATGCGGCGACCTTCATCGAGGATTCTGGCCCTGACGATGTCGCTTTCCATTTTTTCCAGCATACCCTTGACGGCATGCTCGCTGTAACGGGCATCGGTCGTGAGCGATTCAATCGCGGATTTGCGGATCGTTTTGAGTGCCTGTTGACGTTCCTGTTTGTCTGCAACCAGATATGCGTCACTGATGGCAGCACCGGCAAGCGCGTTGAGTTCAGTAGCCAGTGCCTCATTAACCGCCGGTGCAACCCAGTTCCAGGGCTTGACGCTGGCGATTGCAACCAGTTCATGTATGGCCCTGATCGCTGTCTGCATCTGCTCGTGGCCAAATACCACGGCTCCCAGCATCACATCTTCCGGCAGCATGGAGGCTTCCGACTCCACCATAAGCACAGCCCGCTCCGTTCCGGCGACGACCAGATCCAGACTGGATTCCTTGACGGCCTGTGTGGATGGGTTGAGAACGTACTGCCCATCCATATAGCCGACTCTGGCGGCTCCGATGGGGCCGTTGAAGGGAATACCGGACAGCATGAGGGCTGCCGATGCTCCCAGCATGGACGGAATATCCGGATCAACCCCTGGGTTCAGGGACAGCACGGTAGCCACCACCTGTACTTCATTGGTAAATCCATCCGGAAACAGGGGACGTATGGGCCGGTCGATGAGACGGGCAGTCAGGGTTTCCTTTTCGCTGGGTCGACCTTCGCGCTTGAAGAAGCCCCCCGGTATACGCCCGGCAGCGTATGCCTTCTCCTGATAATTGACGGTGAGGGGGAAGAAATCGGCTTCTGACGAAGTTTCCTTGCGACTCACGACCGTCACCAATACGACGGTTCCTGCCATGTCCACCATGACGGCGGCATCGGCTTGGCGGGCGATTTCTCCGGTCTCAAAACTGACCAGATGATCGCCGTAGCTAAATTCTTTCCGAATCGGATTCACAACGGTACCTTATGTTAGGTGACGACTATTTACGCAGACCCAATCGTTCGATCAAGCTCTTGTAACGATCGGTATCCTTACCCTTGAGGTAATCCAGCAGCTTGCGACGCTGGTTAACCATACGCAAAAGACCACGACGCGAGTGGTGATCTTTCTTGTTCTTGACGAAATGCGGGGTCAGGTAATTGATTCTGGCGGTCAGCAACGCCACCTGCACCTCCGGGGAACCGGTATCGTTGGTACCACGCTGGTACTGCTGCACGACTTGACTCTTCTCTACGGCGGTAAATGCCATCTAATGTCTCCTCTGGATTTTCAACTGTTCGTTAAAAGACTTGCGATTGTAACTTTAGCCATCCCTCTGTTTCAATCCATTGCTGTTCCCGTCCGGGGGAAATCAGGGTGTTCCCGTTAATTTATTGCATCAGTGCAGCAGATTGAGCAGGCGACGCGGGGCAACGCGACCGTCGTCGAGAACCACGCCCATCCCCATAAACCCGCTCTCCCGTGCATACAGCCTGACCCAGTCCGTAACCGGTGCCTTTGGTACCAGCACCGCCTGGCCCCTGCGCACATGGAACGCCATCTCCTCACTCAGTTGTACGGCGGGAAGGTGTTCCACAACGGCATCCGGCGGCAGCAGTGTGGCCAGTAAATCGGCATCGGCCCGTTCGTTCAAAGCGGTTTCCGTATGGGCAGATGCCAGAGAAAAACAACCTGCGTCACTGCGTCTCAGTGCCACCACATGTCCGCCACAACCGAGTGCCTGACCGATATCTTCTGCCAGGGTTCTGATGTAGGTTCCCTTGGAACAGTGCACGTCCAGTGACAGGATATCGCCCTCCATACCCAGCAAGGTCAACGCGTGAATGCAGACAGGGCGCGCCTCCCGCTCCACCTCAATACCCTGACGGGCCAGTTCATACAGACGCTTACCCTGATGCTTGAGGGCCGAGAACATCGGCGGCTTCTGCAGAATGTCCCCCCTGAAGGGAGCCAGAACCCGTTCCATGATGTCCTCCGACAGGGGCGGAACAGCGGTTGTCGTCAGGATGGCTCCCTCGGCATCACCGCTATCTGTGGTAACCCCCAGGCGAATCCTCACCTGATAACGCTTGTCGTGATTCAGAAGGAAACCCGAAAGCTTGGTGGCTTCACCCAGACAAATCGGTAAAAGCCCTGAGGCCAGAGGATCAAGGCTGCCGGTATGGCCGGCCTTTTTGGCGCGGAACAGTCGTTTTACCCGTTGCAGGGCGGCATTGGAACTGAGGCCCGTGGCCTTGTCCAGCAGCAAAACGCCGTGAATGTCACGGAGTACGGGGCGCGTGTTCATGACTGAATAAGCCTGCTGTCATGCGGTCTGTCAATCCTGACCCTGACCTGTCGCAGCATCCGGAGCAATGCCAGCTCCGTCCGTCAACTGGTGGATGAGGGTATCCATGCGCATACCATCCTCGATGGAACGGTCATAGAGAAAACGCAGTTCCGGCAGGTTGCGTATCCTGATGCGTTTGCCCAACGCCTGGCGCAGGCCCGGGCCGTATTCCTCAGTCAAAATCTTCACACTGTGAGCGGCAGATTCAGTGCCAGCCATGAAGGTTACATAAACCGAAGCCACGGCCAGATCCCGACTCAAGCTCACCTCACTGACGGTGACCATTCCCAGCCGGTTGTCCCTGACATCCTGCCGAATGAGTTCTGCCATTTCCTTCTGAATCTGTGAGGCGACCCGGTCACTCCGGCTAAATTCTCTGGGCATGGATTTTCAATCAAATCTGACGCTGAATTTGTACTTTCTCAAATACTTCAATCTGGTCACCCACTTTAACCTCGTTGTAGTTCTTGATTCCCATGCCGCATTCCATTCCTGCCTTGACCTCGGCAACATCGTCCTTGTAACGCCGCAACGAATCCAGTTGCCCTTCAAAAATCACCACGTTCTCCCTGAGAACACGAATGGGTAAATTGCGCTTGACGAAACCGTCGGTCACCATACAGCCGGCGATAGCCCCGAACTTGGGATGGCGGAATACATCACGCACCTCGGCATTGCCGACAATCTGCTCCCTGAATTCCGGCTCCAGCAAGCCTGTCATCGCCTTTTTCACTTCGTCTATGGCTTCATAGATCACGCTGTAATAATGCAGATCAATGCCCCGCTCTTCTATGAGCTTTCTGGCACTGGAATCGGCGCGTACATTGAAGCCTACGAGGATGGCAGTGGAAGCCAAGGCCAGATTGGCATCGGTTTCACTGATGCCTCCAACCCCTCCGGCGATCACCTTCACCTTGACCTTGTCAGTGGAGAGGCCTGTCAACGAGGTTTTGAGTGCTTCCAGACTGCCCTGCACATCGGCCTTGATGACCAGATTGAGTTCGATACCCTCGCCGTTTTCCATGCGGGTGAAGATGTCTTCCAGTTTGGTCGCCTGCTGTGCCGCAAGTTTGGTGGTTCTCAGCTTTTCCTCACGCTGGGTAGCGATTTCGCGAGCCTTTCTCTCATCGGCCACTACGATGAAGTCATCACCGGCATTCGGAGCAGCCGAAAGACCCAGCACTTCTACCGGCATGGAGGGCCCAGCTTCCTTGATGGGCTTGCCATTCTCGTTGAACATGGCCCTGACCCGGCCAAACTCCATGCCGCAGAGAATGAAATCACCTTTGCGCAGCGTGCCTTGCTGTACCAGGATGTCGGCAACGGGGCCACGCCCCTTTTCCAGTTTGGATTCCAGTACCACGCCTGTCGCCGGTATGGAGACCGGTGCCTTCAACTCCAGCACTTCCGCCTGTACCAGGATGGCATCCAGCAGATTGTCGATACCCTGACCGGTTTTGGCTGAGACATTGACGAACTGGGCATCGCCACCCCATTCTTCCGGCACTACGTTCAGACCCGACAACTCCTGTTTGACCCGATCTGGATCGGCTTCGGGCTTATCCACCTTGTTGACCGCAACCACCAGGGGAACACCGGCAGCACGGGAGTGATCGATGGCTTCCCGGGTTTGCGGCATGACACCGTCGTCGGCAGCCACCACCAAAACCACGATGTCAGTCACTTTCGCACCCCGGGCACGCATGGCGGTGAACGCCGCGTGGCCTGGTGTATCCAGAAAACTTACCGCGCCGTGATCTGTTTTAACCTGGTACGCCCCGATATGCTGGGTAATGCCGCCGGCCTCTCCGGCAGCGACCCGGGTTTTACGGATGTAGTCCAGCAGTGAGGTCTTGCCATGATCAACGTGACCCATAATGGTGACGACCGGTGCCCTGGGCAATTGCTCGGCATCTGCGGCCAGACTCATGGTGGCGATGATTTCAGCCTCCAGCGGATCTTCAACCTGGGCAAAGCCCTTGTGCCCCATCTCCTCAACCACCAGCATGGCGGTGTCCTGATCAATAATCTGGTTGATGGTGGCCATTACGCCCATACCAATCAGGGTCTTGATGACCTCGGTGGCCTTGACCGACATACGCTGGGCCAGATCGGATACGGAGACGGCAATGGGCACTGCCACATCCCTGACGACGGGAGCCGTGGGACGCTCAAAACCATGTTTTTGTTCGGGCGGAAGAGCCGCTTGCTTGCCCGGCCTGAATTTTCTTTTCCGGCCACGGCGGCCATCACCTGAGTCAAAGCCATCACGAAAATCATCTTCGCCCGGCTTGTTGCCACCACCGGCAACCCTTTTCTTGCCCCGGCGGGCATCATCAGCCACTGCGCGTACACCCGCAAAATCTTCCCGCTCAATCACCGGTTTGGGGGCGGCTGGCTTGGGCTTCTTTGGGGGGGCATCAATCGGGCCTTTGCGGGCATCAGCCGACGGCATCGCAGTCTTGGCGGGGGGCTCGACAGCAGGTGCCTCGCGGCCTCTTTCGGGAGTTGGCGTGGCGATGGGACGGTCTGCCGCCCTTTCCTCGCGTGCCGCTGAGGATTCGACAGCCAGTGACTCACGCTCTTCGGCATGCACCCACTCCGGTTCCTTGTCCTGTTGCCGTGCGTTCGCGCCTTCCCGAGGCTTGTTCCGGTCGGAGGCTGACGGCTCACCGGCCTTCCCCTGCCCGACATCAATCAATGCCTCCGCTGCCTGTCCCGGTGTGGTATCCGCTGAAACCTGAACATCTCCGGATGCCTTCTGAATCGACGGGGATTCCGCATTCAAAACGATCGGAACCTCACCAGTCTCAGGAGCCAGTTCGACCGCTTCAGGCACTTCACTACGTTTCACGTAGGTTCTGGTTTTGCGAACCTCGACGCTGATCGTCTTCGCGCCCTTGCCAGGTATTTTGCCCTGCTTGAGCTCGCTGACCTTACGTCTTTGCAGGGTGACGCGACTCGGCTCGGCAGCGTCCTTCTGCTCCTTGCCGTGGCTTTGTCTGAGGTATCCCAGAAACTGCCGCTTCTCGCTATCGCTCAAAGTGTCATCCGGACTTGCCTTTTTCAAGCCCGCATCAGCCAACTGCGTCAGCAGTTTCTCTGGGGGAAAACCTACTACCTCAGCCAGTTGCCTTACTGTCACATCACTCATTCTTTACTTGCCTCTATCCTGTTCGATAAATTCCCTAATTTTCAGCAAACCACGGAGACCGGGCAGCCATGATCAGTCGTGCAGCCGTTTCCTCATTCATGCCGCCTATTTCCAGCAATTCATCCACTGCCAGTTCTGCCAATTCCTCAATATTCGCTATACCGTGAGCCTTCAACCGCTCAGCCAATTCGGGCTCCATGCCCTCCAGTTCCGTCAACTCACCGGATGCCTCGGCCGGTTTGAACTTTTCCTCACTGGCTATGGCACTGATCAGAAGCGCGTCCCTGGCGCGATTGCGTAGCTCCTCCACAATATCCTCGTCAAACTCTTCTATCTCCAGCAATTCCTTGGTGGGAACGTAGACCATTTCCTCAACCGTTGAGAAGCCCTCACGAACCAAAACCTCCGCAATATCCTGATCCACGGCAAGTTCTTCCATAAATACCTGGATAAGCTTCCTGGTTTCTTCTTCGTTCTTGGTCTCAGCCTGGGTGGCACTCATGACATTCAGCGTCCAGCCCGTCAATTCCGAAGCCAGGCGAACATTCTGACCGTTCCGGCCTATCGCTTGCGACAGATTTTCATCCGCCACAGCGATGTCCATTGAGTGGCGATCTTCATCAACTACGATGGAGACAATTTCAGCCGGAGCCATGGCATTCACCACAAACTGCGCCTCGTTACTGCTCCAGAGAATGATGTCTACCCGCTCACCCGATAATTCGTTGGTCACGGCCTGTACCCTGGAGCCGCGCATACCAACACAGGCACCGATGGGATCCAGACGAAGATCGTTGCTCTTGACGGCCACTTTGGCACGAACACCCGGATCACGGGCCGCGCCCATGATCTCAATCACGCCCTCTCCCACTTCCGGCACTTCCAGTCGGAACAACGCGACCAGCAACTCGGGATCAGTGCGACTCACAAAAAGCTGTGGCCCACGCGACTCAGGCTTTACTGCCTTGAGATAGCCCCGCAACCGGTCGCCCGTGCGCACGGCCTCACGGGAAATCATGTCTTCCCTCGGGATGAATGCTTCAATGTTGCCACCGAGATCCAGGTAGACATTGCCCCGTTCAACCCGCTTGACCACGCCGGTGACCAGTTCGCCAACCCGATTGCGGTAGGCATCGACAACCTTGCGTCGTTCGGCATCCCGTACGCGCTGCACAATGACCTGCTTGGCGGTCTGGGCTGCGATACGACCAAACTCTATGGATTCTATGGCACGCTCCAGGTAGTCACCCACCTGAATGCCCGGGTTTTCCTGCCTGGCATCTTCCAGCGATATCTCAAGCTCAGGGATGTCACTCCCCTTGCTGCGAACGGGCAGTTCACCCTCTACCACCTGCCAGCGGCGAAACGTTTCGTACTCACCCGTCTTCCGGTCGATGGCTACCCGGGCATCAATCCGGTTTTCATGTCTTTTGATGGTTGCGGTGCGGAGTGCATCCTCTATCGCGACGAAAATCACTTCCTTATCGATTTCCTTCTCATTGGATACGACGTCCACTACCAGCAAGATTTCTTTGTTTGCCATTACGTCGTCCTGAAAATTATTTATCGAATTCCGGCACCAGACGTGCCTTGTCTATGGATTCAAAAGGGATGCGCAGGACGAGTTCGCCATCCTGCAAAAGCACGGTATCGTCTTCCAGTCCCAGCAGAACGGCCTTGAACCTGCGTTGACCATTGATGGGCTGAGTCAATTGCAAGCGCACACTGCTTCCGGCAAAACGCTCAAAATGACTGGGTTCATAGAGGGGTCTGTCCAGACCCGGTGACGAAATCTCAAGCTGATACTGTCCCTGAATGGGCTCTTCCACATCCAGGAAACCACTGAGGTGGTAGCTCACCTTCGAGCAATCATCCAGCGTGATGCCCTGCTCATGATCAATGTATACCCTCAGGATGCGCTGCCTCGAATCATACTCGACCCCCACCAACTCATAGCCGAGGCCACTGACAACAGGCCCCATCAACTTGCTCAGGCGTTCCTGCCCACGCATAATACCCCCTGAAATAACCGACAAAAAAAGGGCACGAGGCCCGATGTTTCAAAAATCCGCGCTAACAAAAAAGCCCCCTGAGGGGGCAATTTCGGGTGGGTGACTCCCGAACCGACTCGGTAACAGGGGCACCCACCAAATTTAGCCGCTACTCTACCACACCAACCCCCTTA
>Ga0228707_1000096_pt1 | contig 9441 bp, 7 predicted proteins | sample McNCre117_Aug_MT_FD_181472 | JGI IMG/M metagenome (GOLD analysis project Ga0228707, IMG submission 181472) | Metatranscriptome of freshwater microbial communities from McNutts Creek, Athens, Georgia, United States - 11-17_Aug_MT (Metagenome... | ecosystem: Environmental > Aquatic > Freshwater >...
ATGGGCATTCATGAAAGCCGGGGCACTGATGCGCTTACCACCCGGCAGTTGTACTTCCTGTAGCCGGAGGATGCCATCCCCCGTTGCCACATCGAGTGTTTTCCGTCCCTCAAGCACGTAACCGGGGGCGTGCCCGGCGGGTTCTGCCAGAGCTTCGGCCTGCCAGATTTTGAGGATACGATCCTGATAACGGGTTTCAGCCGAGGGCCAGGGGTTAAAGGCGCGGATTTTTTGCTCAATGCGGAGAGCCGGTTCCGTCCAGTCAATGGCGGCTTCCTGTTTTTGCAGTTTTTCGGCGTAGCAGGCAGCACGGTCATCCTGCGGCACCGGGGCAAGTCGGCCCTGCTCTACTGCGGGCAGAAGTTCCATCAGAGCCTCCGCCCCGAGATGCGAGAGTTGGTCATGCAGACTGCCACCCGTTTCATGCGCTGCGATGAGGTATTCCTTGCGAAGCAGCATGGGGCCTGTGTCCAGTCCGGACTCCATCTGCATGAGGGTAATGCCGCTTGAGGGATCGCCGTTGAGCAGGGCGCGTTGAATGGGGGCGGCTCCGCGCCAGCGGGGAAGCAGTGAGGCGTGGATGTTGATGCAACCGTAACGGGGAATATCCAGCACCGACTGGGGCAGTATCAAGCCGTAAGCCACCACCACCATCAGATCAGGGGCAAGCTGCCTCAGCGTGTCAATGTCGGCATCCTGTCTGAAGTGTTGTGGCTGGTAAACGGGCAGTTCGTGCGCCAGGGCCAGGGCCTTGACCGGGCTGATTTTGAGCTTCATGCCGCGACCGGCTTCGGTATCCCGGCGGGTATAGACACCGACCAGTGTGTGTTCACTGTTCAGGAGGGCACGCAAGGGGGGAACGGAAAATTCCGGTGTGCCTGCAAAAATGATTCTCATGGTATTGGGAACATGCGATGAGGAGGCCCGCCGGATAAGCCCGGGGGCCTTTGGCCGGGGGGAGATCAGGCCGGTGCCGGTTTGCGTGCGGCGGATTGGCCGGCTGCCCGGTTACGCTGCTCTTTTTTAAGGCGGTTGCGCACCAGTTGCCGTTTCAGGGGGGAGAGATAATCTACGAACAACTTACCGTCCAGGTGATCGATTTCATGCTGGATGCAGACCGCCAGAAGACCTTCCGCCTCCAGGGTGCAGGACTCGCCGTCCTGATTCAGGGATTCCACCACGATTTTCTCGGCACGGTTTACCTTTTCAAAAATGCCGGGAACAGACAGACAGCCCTCGTCACTTTCGCCTTGTCCACTCTTCTCCTGAAGAACAGGATTGATCAGGCACAACGGGGTATTTTTTTCCTCGCTGACATCCATGACGATTACCCGCTTGTGGACATTGACCTGGGTGGCGGCCAAGCCGACCCCGGGGGCGGCGTACATGGTCTCGAACAAATCAGCCACCAGTTGACGGATGCCATCATCCACCTGCTCAACCGGCAAGGCTTTTTTGCGCAGACGTTCATCGGGAAATTCGAGTATGGTGAGTATGGCCATTACTGCTTGTGAAGGGGGTTGGATTACGGTTTGATCGGACACGGTGCCATTCTAACGAAATGCACTGCTTATTTGGAGTGTATGGTATCCGTTCGTGCGTTTATCAAGTCGCTCGGCACACTTATCCTGTCAGTCATGCCGTCACAATCGGTCTGGAGACTTTGGCGTGTCACCCGCTGACCGGCCTGTTGCCGCATGCTCTCCATCCTGGCAGGGACGATCCGGATTCACCCCTTCTGCACCCGGCTATGGCTGTTCTGCCACCAGAATCTCACCCTTGCCCAGACTGCACAAATCACCGGCATAGCGACGTACCCGCTTCAACGCATCAGCCATGCTGGCGTAGCGGGTGTCCAGTTCGGCAAAACTTCTGAGCATCAGGGGAATAAAGCCCAGGGTGTGCATTCCGCAGTCACTGAAGGTCGCCGGGATGCTGGCAGGTGCCTGAGCCAGCAACAGGGTGCCACGGCCCATGGCATAACCGGGATATGCACCCACTGTGCCCAGTACCGCGATGGTACCCGCCGTCATGCGGGAGCCGAGATACGCACCGGCATTGCCTTCAATCAGGATGGCTCCGCGTCTCAGATGGTCGCCCACCCGGTCACCGGCATCACCTTTGACCAGCACGATGCCGCCGGCCATTCCCTTTTTGTTGCCCGGCAGCGCGGCCCCGAGAAAATCGCCGGCATTGCCGTGAATGACGACTGTGCCGCCTTTCATTTCGCAGGCCGTGTAAGCATCCACGCTGCCTGTCACCAGGATTTTGCCGGCTTTCATCTGCATGGCCAGATAACTGCCGGCCTGGCCCTCTACCTGAATCTCGCCGCCGCTCATGCCGCGACCGATGAAGTCCAGTTTGGCGGAGGCCTTGCTGAAAACGAGCCGGGTGGTGTCATCGCCTTCCACCAGGAACGCCTCGCCTGCCTTGAGGGTGCGTTTGCCATATTGCAGGGGAAGATCAGCGATTTCAGCCGGACTCAGGCCATTCAAACGATCAGGTGTCAGGGGCGAAACATCAAGACGCTGTTTCAGTTCGGTGTTCAGGGTGAAGCGCAATGCCGTCATGCCATGATCTCCTGCAGGTGAAAGAGGAAGGGGCCCAGTTTGCCACCGTAGTTACCCGCACTGATGCGGCGTATGCCGTTTTCGGTTCCGAGACGGCAAGCGGCTTCTATCCCGACCCGCATGGCCTTGCGGATGTCGTTTTCGCTGAGTCCGTCAATGACGATCTCCATGACCGATTCAATCTCCGGTGACAGATCGCTTGCGGTTTGTCCCTTGAGTGTGGGGCAGAAGGCATCGTTGGTGGAGGCGTTGAGGGCTTTGTATTTTGAACCGACCTTGGAGCCGGAGCGTACCACGCCGCCGGGAAAGGGCATGATGACGTTGGGGAGCTTTCTCATGGCCTCAATGGCGGCTTCGCAGGCGGCCAGAGCCTCAGGTTGCGATTCGGCCAGAATGAGGAAGTTGCCACCGCCTATCGCCGGTACCATGCGGGTGGTTTCCTCACACAAAAACTCGCCATCCATGACCGGAACCCGCCAGTACCGCTGGGCACCGATGCGCTTGGAAATCTGGAAACCGTCACCGAAGAAGCGAAGATTTTTGCCCAGGGGAATTTTGTCGCCTTCGTGCAGGCCGGCAAACAGGGCGGAGGTGGGAGAGGTCAGGACGCACTGACCGGCGCGGGTTTCGAGTTGTTTCGCCAAACCCTTGCCGCCCATGGCGAAAATCATGGCGGAAACACCGGGACGACCGTCGGGGGTTTCGGAGGGGGAAAGTTCACGTTCGATACCGGCTTCACAACCACAGGCAATCACTGAAGTGGCAAACCCGGTCATCGCCTGAGCCGAATGATAGGCCCATTTCAGATTCTGGGCAGTGATGATGACCCGAGTCGCCTTCATGGGGAAAGCTTCAGCGAAGGTAGGGTCAATCTGGACACCATTGATGTGCATGGTTTTCCTCGTATTTGAAATGAATAACGGTCTGCTATCAGTGCTTGGTTGTGCGACCGGGTTTTACTGCTGATGAGGGAGGTGGGGAGACGGATGAATCCCCCCGCAACCGGGCCCTGATACTTGGAATGACTTCAACATCGTCATCTTCTTCCTCATCATCATAACCTGCCTCTTCCCTGTAATATCCGTGCCCGCCAACGGGCCTTGTGTCCCGGGACTCAGGCCCCTCTGCCAGTGCAGAATCGGGGAGCTTGGCATTGATCCCTTTGATGATATCAAAGCCAAACTTTACCATCATGAAGTAATTGACGAAGGTGATCGGTATTGCCGTGACTGCAACAATCTCATGTGACACATCCGGGATGACCTTGAGCAACAGGGAATAGACACCCCAAAATGTGCCCACTGTCAGCAGGACAGATACCACTGTGACAGTGAGAGCGAGAATCGAAACAAGGATAATACCCAGCACCAAAAAACCTGCCCTTAAAAGCGGAGATAATCCATCGAGTTGCGAACGTCGTTCCATTATCGAGGGCTACACGGATGTATTAAAATTTTACTGCGACCATCCCCTTCAATTTCACTATCACGAATAATGAAGTTGTCCATTTTCATCGTATGATAACGATTAAAATAATCCCGCAGGCGGTGTTCAATGCCGCCCCGGTCAAACTCGGGCTTGACCGTATGGACATTACCCCAGACGATCTTGATGATTTCACCATGCCTGACGACCAGTTCCCCGTCCTTGAACACGTAATCCGGCCTGCTGAACATGGCTTCCTTGTCATCCAGTTCGGTGTAGACCGTAATATCGGCAGCCGCACCGGCCCCCAGGTGTCCCCTGTCCTTTAACCCCAGTAAACGGGCAGCCCCGGCCCGGGTCATGATGGCGATTTCATACAGGCTGTATTCGCGGTCAATGCTGCCCAGGGTACTGAGGGCTGCGGCATCCACATTGAGACCGGCCAAACGATCGTTGCGGAAGGATTTGTCCATCAGCAAACGAATCAGGTGCGGGTAGGTGGTGAAGGGAGCCCCGTTGGGGTGATCGGTGGTCAGGAAAATACGCCAGGGGTCTTCGGCCAGCAGGAAAATTTCCAGGCCGATACACCATTGCAAGGCATTCACAAAATTCTGATCCCTGTATTTGAAGGGAACGACCCCGCAACCGGCATCGCACTCAATGTCCATGCACACCCACTTGTTGGGTGAGGCATGACCCGAATTGGCGAACTGGCGCATGGAGTCACCGGAAGCTGTCACGGTTTGACCAAACAGAATCTGGCCTACATCCATGGTGATGTTGCGATTTTTGTTGAAGGCTTCGGCGATCTGTGCGGCACCCGAGGAAAACTTGCGGTCACCCTCAGTGCCGTAACTGTGAAACTGGATGTGGGTGAGGTGCATGGGCAAACCTTCAATGCCACTGATGGTTGCCAAAGTGGTGTCGAGATTACCGGGTACCCCCAGGTTGCAGCCATGAACATGCAGGGGGTGCGGAACACCCAGTTCATGAAGGGAACGCGCCAGGGTTTGCAGAATTTTCCGGGGCGTGACACCGTAGTGGCGGTGCTGTTCATCCAGATCCAGTTTGCGCTGGTTGAATTTGAAGGCACTGATGCCACCGGGATTGACCACCTTGACACCAATGCACTGGCTGGAGTGTAGCGTCCAGGCGACATAGTCGTTGATGAGGGCCTGATCGGCACCGGAGGACAACAAGCGCAGAAAGAAATCATCACTGCCCAGCATCACATAGCCGCCGACATCCATCAGCGGCACATCGGCCATTTCCATGTGGGCCTGACGGGCATTGATGGGCAGTACGGCCGGCTCAAAACCTGCCGTGTAACCCATTTCCGCATAACGATAGCCGGTGGTCAGGGTGGACGGCACGGCGTGGCCGCATCCGGCACGCTCCAGCCCCTTGCGGGCTACCGGGTCGCCCCGGTGATCTTCCGGCAGGAGATTACGGGCAATGGTCACCTTGCCACCGCCGATGTGGGTATGCATGTCGATGGCACCGGACATGATGACCTTGCCCCGGCAATCGAAGGTTTGATCCGGGCTCATGCCAGACACGGCATCGTCTGCCACTATGCGGCCGTCACGGATATGGATGTCCCTGATTTGTCCGTCTATGCCGTGGGCCGGGTCGTACACCTTGCCGCCCGTAAGTTTGGTCAACATCTGAAGCAACTCCTCATGGGTTTTGGTAAAACCCTCAATTTGTACGGGAAAAAGGACGCGATTATACCCTCACGCCGCAACAGGCAGAGGGACGGGATCGGTGGGATGAATCAAGCTTATCCAGGTAACGGTCTGGTCAGGCACGGTCTGGAGAGGGGACAACGTCACAAACAATAACCTGACTGGCCTTTGCAGAAGGGGAAAGCAGGGCGGCTTTGCGTCGCATCACGCAGGGATGGTACGACCACAGGCAGGGACGCTCACAAGGCTGGTTTAGTGCTTTTCGCCTTCCAGTTGGGCTATGGCCTGTTTCGCCAGTTCGCTGAGCCCGGTTCCTCCGGCCTGTCTGTGGCCGATGATGGCCTGCCTCATGCGGGGTTCCCAGAATTTCCGGATATGGTCAGCAGTACCGTTGACGGCAGCGGTTCGGTCGGGTTCTGCGTTGAAAAAGTTGCTGATGTCGTTGGCCATTTTGACCAGTCGTTCTGTTTCCATGGGTCTCTCGTAATCGGTGGTGGGATGAGCCGGATGGCCGGTCTGTTATTCATCATCCGTGTGCAAAATCCTTGCGGGGTGGCTGTAAACCAGGTAGCGATCATCGCGGGCAAAGCCCAGCAGGGTGAGCCCTGCATCACGCGCCATGCGCACGGCGAGTCCGGTGGGGGCTGAAATGGCGGCCATCAGGCTTACGCCCATGGCGGTACATTTCTGCACCATCTCATAGCTGGCCCGACTGGTGACCAGTACATAGCCCGCCGCAAAATCAGTCTGGCTGCGGGCCAGAACGCCCATGAGCTTGTCCAGTGCGTTGTGACGGCCCACATCCTCCCTGAGACAACAAATCCCCTTGCCGGGAACCGCCCAGGCCGCCGCGTGAACCGCTCCGGTTAACTGGTTCAGACGCTGGTGGCTTTTGAGTACCCCGAGTGCTGCCAGCAACTCAGAAGACTGCACACGAACCCCCGGGCCTACCGGTGGACTGCGACGTATGGCCTGGCTCAAGGTGATGGCACCGCACAATCCACAACCGGTGCGTCCGGTCAGGTTGCGCCCCTTGTCAGCCAGTCGGTTACAACAGGCTTCCGGTATTTTGAGCCTCACCTCAATGCCTTCACTGCGGGTGAAAACCCGAATACTTTCGACTGCATCAGGCGTGGAGACAATGCCCTCGGTCAAACTGAAACCCAGGGCAAAGTCTTCCAGATCCAGTGGCGTGGCCAGCATGACCACATGCGGTTCGCCGTTGTAAACCAGGGCGATGGGGGCTTCTTCAGCGATGTCATCTTCCTGGCTGAGATGCTCTGATCCCCGCCAGCTCTCAACCTTGATCCGTTGATGGGCCGGCCAGCCGAGTTCTCCGGCAAGCAGTGTCATGTCTGAATCAATCAGCAGTGGCTGCCCGTTGTTTCAGGTGAGTCAGTTGCTGATCGGTGAAGGTTTGATATTCACGCTGCCATTCCGATGGGCCGTTGACTTTGGTGACCTGCACCGCCGTCACCTTGTATTCCGGACAGTTGGTGGCCCAGTCCGAGTTGTCAGTGGTAATGACATTGGCACCGGATTCGGGGAAGTGGAAGGTGGTATATACCACACCCGGTTGCACCCGATCGGTGATGACGGCCCTGAGTACCGTTTCACCGGCACGGCTTCTGATGCCCACCCAATCGCCCTCGTTGATACCCCGGTTCTCGGCATCGTGCGGATGAATTTCCAGACGATCTTCCTGATGCCAGACATTGTTCTGGGTACGACGGGTCTGAGCCCCGACGTTGTATTGCGAGAGGATACGGCCTGTGGTCAGAATCAGCGGGAAACGGCTGGTACTGCGTTCTTCGGTCGGTACATACTCGGTCAGCAGGAAACGCCCCTTGCCACGCACAAAGGTGTCGATGTGCATGGTAGGCGTGCCCGTCGGGGCCTTGTCATTACAGGGCCACTGGATGCTACCCAGCTCGTCCAGTTTGGTGAAGCTGACACCGGTGAAGGTGGGCACCAGACTGGCGATTTCATCCATGATTTCCGACGCATGGCTGTAATTCATGGGATAACCCAGGGCATTGGCCAGCATCTGGGTAACTTGCCAGTCCTCATGGCCCGCCAACGGCGGCATCACCTTTCTGACCGGCGAAATACGCCGTTCGGCATTGGTGAAGGTACCGCTTTTTTCCAGGAAGGAAGCCCCCGGCAGGAAGACATGAGCGAACTTGGCGGTTTCATTCAGGAACAGATCCTGTACCACGACGCACTCCATCTTGCGGAGAGCCGCATGGACATGCTGGGTATCGGGATCGGACTGCGCGATGTCTTCACCTTCACAGTAAAGTCCCATGAAGCTGCCTTCCAGAGCGGCTCCAAACATGTTGGGAATACGCAAGCCCGGTTCGGATTCCAGCGTCACACCCCAAACCGATTCAAACAGCGTGCGGGTTTCGGTATCGGAGACATGACGGTAACCGGGCAGTTCGTGCGGGAAAGACCCCATATCGCAGGAGCCTTGTACGTTGTTCTGGCCTCTGAGCGGGTTCACGCCCACGCCTTCCCGCCCGACGTTGCCCGTCGCCATCGCCAGATTGGCAATGCCGATGACCGTGGTCGAACCCTGGCTGTGTTCCGTCACACCCAGTCCGTAATAAATCGCGGCATTACCGCCGGTGGCATAAAGTCTCGCCGCCGCACGCACGGATGCAGCCGGTACACCGGTGATGGATTCGGTGGCCTCAGGTGAATGGTGCGGCTGACTGACAAAGGTTTTCCATTTCTCGTAGGAGTCAATCTCGCAACGCGCCCTGGCAAATTCGTCATCGACCAAACCTTCGGTGACGATGACATGGGCCAAAGCCGTAACCAGGGCTACATTGGTACCGGGCTTGAGCTTGAGGTGGTAATCCGCCTTGATGTGGGCTGAATTGACCAGATCGATGTCACGAGGATCGGCCACGATCAGCCTGGCTCCTTCGCGGATACGACGCTTCATCAGCGAACCGAAAACCGGGTGACCGTCAGTCGGGTTGGCTCCTATGACCACGATGACATCCGCCTGCATGACGGAATCAAAGGTCTGCGTACCGGCGGATTCTCCCAGCGTTTGCTTGAGACCGTAACCGGTGGGGGAATGACAGACGCGGGCGCAGGTATCGACATTGTTGTTGCCGAAAGCGGCCCTGACCAGTTTTTGTACCAGATAGGCCTCTTCGTTGGTGCAACGACTGGAGGTCAGCCCACCTACGGAATGACGACCGTATTGGGCCTGAATGCGTCTGAACTCGGAAGCCGCGTAGTGGATGGCTTCTTCCCAGGAGACTTCCTGCCAGGGATCGTTGATGTTCTTGCGGATCATCGGTTTGGTGATGCGATCCGGGTGCGTCGCATAACCAAAAGCGAAACGCCCCTTGACGCAAGAATGGCCGTGATTGGCGTGACCATCCTTGTTGGGCACCATGCGGATGACTTCAGCTCCCTTCATTTCGGCCTTGAAGGAACAGCCCACACCACAATAGGCGCAGGTGGTGACAACGCTGTGTTCGGGTTGTCCCCGGTCGATGACCGACTTCTCCATCAGGGTGGCGGTTGGGCAGGCTTGCACACAGGCCCCGCAGGAGACACATTCCGATTCCATGAAGGGCTGATTCTGGCCCGGTGATACCCTGGAATCAAAGCCACGTCCGTCTATGGTCAGGGCGAAAGTGCCCTGCACTTCCTCACAGGCGCGAACGCAACGCGAACAGACGATGCACTTGGCAGGATCATAGGCAAAATAGGGGTTGCTTTCATCCTTGCTG
>Ga0228707_1000098_pt1 | contig 9388 bp, 3 predicted proteins | sample McNCre117_Aug_MT_FD_181472 | JGI IMG/M metagenome (GOLD analysis project Ga0228707, IMG submission 181472) | Metatranscriptome of freshwater microbial communities from McNutts Creek, Athens, Georgia, United States - 11-17_Aug_MT (Metagenome... | ecosystem: Environmental > Aquatic > Freshwater >...
CGGGGATCTTAATTGATCCCCGTAGTTTGTTTTGGAAAACTCTTTTCTCGAGTTAAGCTGATAATACAATCATCTGTATGTTGAAACCGTTACAGGCGTACTTGGGAATCATTAACCAAGACGTGCTGTTCGCTTGTTCATCTGCAGACTGTTAAGTTCAGATACTTGAGACCATCTTTTAAGCCGTTGCTAATAGCAAATACGGCTTACAAGCCGTATTGGATACTGATGGATTATGAGAATTCTTAAGCATATAAATATTTCTGCTGCTGGTGCATGTAACACCAGCAGGATAGAAGCTAAATAAATACTTCAACCACTTCAAAATGTTGGGGAAGGCCCAACCCCTTTGTGACGTTGATAACTGCCATTCGTGGCAGCAAACGTAATCGTTACTAGGACTGACCTGGTCTTACTTGCCGACCAGTAAATAAACGCACTTATAAAATTTCTTCGTGACATTTGGTAAAGCGCACGCGGTCTTTGACTGTGTGTGATAACTCCCGTAGTTGTCATTGAATGACGTAGGTATAACACCCTCTAAATAAGAACAGTGTAATCATCGAGTTGCTAATCTGAGTAACATGCTCCGGAAGGGCGTGTGAAATGTGCAGTGTATCTCCGTGTAGGTTGTGGTTAACCCGTTAAAAACCTCTCCTTGCTAAGCTAGGGCAGAAGTGTGCCGTTGAACTAGTGAGTAATTTCCGAGGAGGACGACCCAGCGTACAGGGATCCTCGCCTAGGTAGGCTCATTAGGGATATTGTATAACCTGCCATTTGGCACATTGGCTAGTTGCCGTGTCATCTAAAACGTGTTAGTCTCCGAGGACTGCTAAGAGACAATTTGTGCAAGGGAGCAGCGTATTCCACTATGGTGTACAACTTCTTAACGAGATTTGCGAGAGGAGTGAGAGTAGGATGCGTTCCGGCAGTCGAAAAGATTATTGACGTGCTCGTGCCGACACCAGGCACAGCTGCGGACATGTGGGACGAGACCACAGATCGCCTCACCAGCGCGTTCCAGCGTACTGGTGTTCAGAGGATGGATCGTGGTTTTGATCTCACCCATGATGTTCTAGTTACTAATATTCAGTGGGTTACTCGTAACCCTACTGCGTCCTTACTAGAGGGACGAACAATGCCCAAGAGTGTTCACGTGACAGGCGTCACTACAGCGGCTCAGCTGTATGAGACCGTCTTTGATGTTATTGGCGATTTCGATCGTCGTCCTGATTGGACGTGTGATGTCGTAACCCGCGAGTGGATGTGTGGATTCTACCTTGAGTTTGGTGGTAGATTAATTAGAGGCACCGACTCGATTCCACTTGCTGCCTACAACATGGGTCCAGAAGCAACTGTAGTTTTCAGGTTGTGCCCCCTCCGTGGTGGAGGCTGGTTTACGCGATCGACAAAGGTTGCTGTCACCGACGAACTAGGTGTCGTGCTGAAGGGCGTCAAGCTTGTCTGTGCCAATCGCCTTCGTATGATTGATGCGCGCTATGATTTTGAGTTATACTCCTTCGTGGACGCGCTGATCACGACGTGGAGCAAAGAACTAGCAGCAGGTAGACGAGCTAAGTGGACTATGAATCCGAGGTACACGCTCTTTTTTGGTGCTAAACCATTGAGACGCGTCGGACTTCCGTTGACGACGTATGGACTGCGTGATGGTGCCACAGTGAAGATTGAATTCTACTACCTGCAGGGGGGTGCCACTTACACTCATGTAGGTGAATGCGAACAACAGATCATTGCAGAAAATGTCCACAGATTCGTCGCACAATCAACAGAAGGCTCCTCTGGTGTGAGACCAGAGGACGTCCTATTCACGTTTGGCGTGCGCGGACTGATGAAGATGTACCCGCAGTTGTTTAGGGACTCTGACTACCTCCCAAAGCTGATCGAGGATGTGTATATCCTGATCTATAATCTGGGGCGTTGCCAGAGTGTGCGAGACGCGTACATGGCTGTCATCACATATGTGAAGTTGCGTGATCCAAAGAGCTTGATGCAGACTGATGTCGTCAAGGCTCTGATGGAGTATGTGACAGACCTATTGTCTGGAAACCAGGCGCAGAGTGCTGAGGATATGTTTAGCTGTGCGCGCCAGTATCTAGACCAATATGATGAGCTGCGGAAGGCACCAGTCTTCTCGAAACTGTATAAGTTGGGCATGTACGCTCTGTCTTTTTCTCTCTTTGAGAAGTTGGGCGTAACATTTGACCGGCTCCGTTACACTACGATTGAGGCTGAGGCGATTCGCAGGAAATATCACATGGGAGTAGATTTTGTGCACACCATGCTCGACACGCTGTTGTTTTTGTGTGAGCGTGGTTACCAGTGCATGAAGACCGGTTCACTTGACCCGATCTACCATGGTGGTTCATCGTACGAGCAGTGGTTTGATAAGGCTACTAAGTTGCGTGCCAACGCGGCATACTTGGCATTTCCTGAGGCGCATGGGTTCACGACCTTCGAATACCTGGCAGACGTCAACGATGTCATTGACCAGGGAGAGTCCATCCATAAACATGCAGTACGCATGGGCGCATTTGAGCGCAAGCTTGTAGGTAGTCTGGTTGCTGAACTACGCATGATCAAGGCGAACATGATCACCAAGCGAGAGGCGCAGAAGGAGCGTGATGCCCCCTTTGCAGTCCTTTTGTATGGTGGCTCATCCATTGGTAAGAGCACGCTAACGAAGGCGTTGTTTTACCAGTATGGTAAGACCTTTGATCTGCCGTTGGATAGTGAATTCAAGTTCACGCGCAACGCTAATGCAAACTTTTGGGATGGCTTCAACTCCACCCAGTGGTGTGTTCAGTTAGACGACATTGCGTTCATGCATCCGAATCAGGCGACCGGAGGTGATCCCACAGTGATGGAGATGTTACAGGTGGTCAACAATGTGCCGTTTGTGCCGGATCAGGCTTCCCTAGAAGATAAAGGGCGCACGCCAATGCGCGCTAAATTCGTGATAGCCACGACCAACTGTGAAGATCTAAACGCGATTCATTACTTCCAGACCCCCTTGGCTGCGCAGCGGCGTTTGCCATACATTCTGGATGTTGTGACGAAGCCAGAGTACACACGTGATGAGTGCATGCTTGATAGTAGTGCTACACAAGTGGTGGATGGCGAATGGCCCAACTACTGGAAGATCACGGTGAAGCGTGTGGTACCTGTTGGTACGGAGCGACGAGGGCAGAGAGCGAAATCCGAAGTCGTCGAGGTCTTTGAGGAGATCGATGATTTTCTAGCTTGGTTTAGTCGTGTCGCAGTAGAGCATGAGCGCGTCCAGCGCTTGGTGCGGGACTGTGACGACGGAATGAAGAACATCGTTATCTGCAAGGCATGCTACCGTGTGGAGAGCAAATGCAAGTGTATGCAAGCGCAAGCCGGGGAGGTCGTAGTGAGCACCTCATGGAGCCGCTACATTCTGTGGTGGTTCTTGACCTGCTCATTCTCCTGGTATTGTCTAGGCATGATAGTGCGGTCGAGCTACTTCTGCAACTGGTACACCACGGCAGACATTCCCGTTGAGCGTCAGCGAGCTAGGATGATAGTTGCTGGAAACGCTGAGGAGCGCGCGCGTGGATCACACCGCATAGTGCGCAACTTTGCACTGGCTCTGGCCGGTGCTCTTGCTGCTTGGAAGCTGTACTCGACTCTCACCACCTCTGTGACGAGGGAGGGGGAAGATGACGCACCAAAACAGGAGTGTGTAAATCTTGGACCCCAACCCAAGGTGGAGGTCTCTGAACAAATCGCTCAAGTGCTTGTGGTGGCTCCCCGATCGAAGGATGTGGGAACTCGTCCAGTCGGCCAGGATGAGAAGCAGAACGTCTGGTACAAAGACACATTTGAGTTGACCACGTTTGATGCGAGTCCATTGACCACTTCCTGGAACGATCAAACGCACGAGCAGGTGTGCAATATCGTGTGTCGGAATGTGATCAACATCAAAGTCCGACGCCAGATTGAAGGCGGAGCGTGGAAACGAACAGATTGCAAGGCCTTTTGTGTTGGCGGAAACCTGTATGTGACTAATAATCACAACGTACCCTCGGATCTGTGTGAGGTCGAAGCTGTCTTGGGCCCTGTGTCAACTGGTTTGAAGAATGCTATCAAGTTTCAGCTTGGAAGCTCAGTTGTGTACCGAATGCCCGAGCGCGACTTGGTGTTCTTTCGTTGTAGAGCCATCCCCCCGAAACGCGATCTTCGCGGTCTCTTTTCTAAAGACGGGATTAAGGGTGGTGTCTACAAAGGAACACTGATGACGCGCCAGGAAGACGGTGAGATCATGAAGCGCAAACTGGACGCTTATCGCTATGTTGGCGAACTGAACTATTCACTCGCTCGCACCAGCATGGGTATGGTAGGCAGGACTGTGCCTGCGACCCGCGTTGGAGATTGCGGTGGTGTAGCCCTTTTTGAGACAGGAAAGGGCCCCATATTAGCGGGCATCCATGCTTGTGGCGATCAGGATCAACCAACGGTATCTGGTGTAGCTCAGATCACACGCACTGATATTGAAAGTGCCCAGGCGGCACTGAAGATTACAGTGGTGAGTGAAGGGCGACCAGTGATTGATGGTGCCTCTCAGCCTAAGAGTCTTGGTGACCTTGACAAGAAGTCCGTAGCTCGCTTTATCGAGCAAGGGAGTGCCCAGGTATATGGGTCCCTAGACGGTTTCAGGACGCGAGGCAGATCTGACGTGGTGCCGACCCACATCAGGGATGCTGTAGTGGAAGAAGGCTATCCGGAGAAATTCGGAAAACCCGCCATGTCAGGCTATGAACCATGGAGGAATGCGATGTTGGAAATGGTTAACCCCGTCACGAACATGGATCAGGACATCTTGATGGAGTGTGTTGAATCCTTCAAGAAGGATATTGCGCGTGAGCTTCCTGCTGAGGCGTGGAGTGAGATCCACGTCTACGACGACTACACTGCTATGAATGGTGCTGTTGGAGTTGCCTATGTCGATAAGATGAATAGGAACAGCAGTGCCGGTAACCCATACAAGAAATCCAAGAAGTTCTTCATTGAGCCAACTGAGGGACTGGATGGAAACCTAGATGCAGTGAAGCCAAATGCAGAGATGCAAGCGCGTATTGACCACATTATGGGAGAGTATGCCGCGGGGCGGCGTTACCAGCCTGTGTTTTGTGGCAACCTGAAGGATGAACCCCGTTCGCTGAAGAAAATCGCGTCGAAACAAACACGTGTCTTCACTGGCGGGCCCATGGATTGGACGTTTGTGGTACGTAAGTACCTACTGAGTGTGGTGCGGGTGATGCAGAAGAACAAGTTTGTGTTCGAGTGCGCACCCGGCACTAACGCGACGTCCACCCAATGGGGGGAGATCCGATCTTACCTAGTGCAACATGGTGTAGATCGACTTGTTGCTGGCGATTACCGCCAGTTCGACAAGCGTATGTGCTCGGATTTGATTCTCGCTGCATTCGACATCCTCCGATGGATGTGTGAGCGAGCGGGTTATAGACCTGAGGATCTGCTGGCGATTGATTGTATCGCGGCAGACACTGCGTATCCCCTCGTTGATTTCCATGGTGATTTGGTGATGTTCTTTGGATCCAACCCCTCTGGACACCCCTTGACAGTTATCATCAATGGTCTCGCTAACTCTTTGTATGTTAGGTACACGTACCGAGTGCTCAACCCTGAACGTGAAGTCGCATCATTTCGGAGCAACGTAGCTCTGATGACGTATGGTGACGATAACGTGTTTGGGGTGAGTGAGCGCGTGCCGTGGTTCCACCACACTAGTGTCCAGAAGGCTTTGGCCGACATTGGCGTGGGTTACACCATGGCAGACAAAGAGGCAGAGAGTGTGCCGTATATCCACATCGATGAGGTCACGTTCCTAAAGCGCAGTTGGCGGTGGGATAGTGATTTGCGTGCGTGGGCTGCGCCCTTAGACGAAGAATCCATCGGAAAGATGTTGACTCGTGTGGTCAAATCTGATACTCTTTGTCCTGAAGCGCAGGCGGTCGCTGTGATGGAATCAGCACACTCTGAGTACTTCTTCTACGGTAGGACGATCTTCGAGGAGAAGAGCAAGATGTTCCAACGTATTGTGGAGAAGTGCGGGCTGGAAGCCTATGTGACGGACCACACATTCCCATCGTGGAATGAATTGTTTGACCGTTTTTGGCGGTCGTCGCAATAGGCACCCAGGTTGTCCGACTAAGACAGTAAACTGGCGAGTAGTTTGGTGAACTACTCTGAAGCGAAATCACCACGTATGTACATATACTGCATTTTTTTGTATTTTATCTCTTATTACTGATGATGAGCGTGGGTCATACGTTAGTCGCACCAGGGCGTTCCCCAAAGTCCCTATTTAGGGAAGGAGTAGGTTCGACTCCACACAAAGAGATATGCATTTGATAATAGATATACTTCATTTCGCATTTTTATATTTATCTGGAAACTTTATAAATACATTTATTACATTTAAAAACGAGGAGGAGGTGAAATGCCTCACATGTAGTTGTACCAGTTGCGACTCACCGAGTCGTGCTACAGGCATGAGTAATGTCAACTGGGTGTCCCAAAGTGACGAGGCGACTGAGAAGATCGAAGAAACTGTCGGATTTGCTGATCAGACGCCAGGCAAGCACTATGGTATGCCGGCTGCCCCAGATGCACTGTCTAAAGAGGATGTCATTGATGTGGCTTCTCTGCAGCAGTTTCTGAAGCGCCCTGTGCGTATCGCTAATATCACGTGGTCTCAGTCAGATGCGACGGGTTCCTTCTTGTCAGACATATTCCCTTGGCAAGCATTTTTCACCGATGCTAGAGTGCAGTATAAGTTGCACAATTTTGCTTTTATTCGGTGTAACTTGAAATTGAAGATACTTGTCAACGCGTCGCAGTTTTACTACGGTAAGGTGGCAGCTTGCTATCAACCACTATGGAATGATGTCCCATCTACCATCACGGATAGCACACCTGCTCAATATCTCATCCCCTATAGTCAACGGCCGACGGCATGGCTGAACGCTGGTGAGTCTGAGGGTGCTGAGATGACATTGCCCTTCTTTTACCCAACAACGTTCATGCCTGCTACATCTTCTACGAGCTTTCAGCAGATGGGTAAATTGAGATTTCTCAATTACACACCACTACGGAGCGCAAATGGAGCTGTAGGCCAAGGAGTGACTATTCAGGTGTATGCGTGGGCCGAGGATGTGGAGCTGCAGGGTTACACGATGGCCCTTGCAGCTCAGTCCAATGAAGTCCTCGAGTATGCCGATGATCGTGTGGATGTAGCATCGTCGCAAGTGATCGATACCCTACCCACGAAGAAGGATGAATATGGAGAGGGTATTATCTCGCGTCCAGCATCTGTGGTCGCAGCTGTTGCAGCGCTGCTCAAAGGGCTTCCAGTTATCGGTCCGTACGCTACCGCCACTGAGATTGGCGCTTCAGCCATAGCGGGCGTAGCCCAGATCTTTGGGTATACGAATACACCCGTTCTGGACGATACGAAACCCTTGAGGCCGTCAGCTTTTCCCCAGATGGCATCCACTGAATTGGGCTTCCCTGTGGAGAAACTATCTGTAGACCCCAAGAATGAACTTGCTATTGGGAGTTGCGCATCCGGCGTGCCTATGGAAGATGAGTTGACAATTGCAGCGTTTACGCGGCGCCAATCCTATTGGTATTCTTTCACGTGGGCCACCACAGACGCCACGGATACCAAGCTCACCAGTTTCTCGATTACGCCTGATATCTTTGTAGCCAATGGTGCGTCTGGGAACAATGTGCAGATTGATTCCACCCCCTTGGGCCATCTCGCCCGCTTGTTCACATATTGGCGAGGTGATATCATTTACACGTTTGATATTGTGGCCTCGAAGTATCATAAGGGTCGTTTGCGCTTTACGTGGGAACCTTTCACAGCTAGTGGAAATAATGTGACCACCAATAGCACTAATACGAATACTGTGATTAACAAGATCGTGGACATTGGAGAGACAAGTCGATTTGAAGTGCGCATTCCCTACCAAGCGCGCGCTGCTTACCTTCGTACACTTGCTACTGCTGGCGGCGTGGATTATCGCAACTCCACATTGATGCCTACAGCATCCCAGGGCAACGAGACTTATACCAATGGAGCTATGGCAGTGCGAGTTGCGAACACGTTAAGTGCACCCGTTGCTGTTGCGCCTGTTACTGTACTTGTGTCGGTGAGAGCAGCTGATAACTTTGAATACGCAAACCCCATCCAATTAAAACCAAATGAGACTTTATTTGTTCCGCAGTCTGCGGAAAAAGAGGAAAAGGCTAGTTTTGAGGTTGATGACGAACACGGCATTGATCCCCGTCGTCTGCGTATCTATCAGGGCGAAACGCTGCATTCATTAAGACCCTTGCTTCATCGGCCAACCTACGTGAGTTCCACTGTCAGCACGACTGCAATTACTGGCATGCAGTGGTTGACCGCAACTCGGGGCTTGTTACCCCCTGTCTATGGTTATGACCCCACTGGACTGGACCTTGCGTCGAAAGTGATCGGCACTGGACAATCGAATTTCAATTATACTCCAAGTAAGGTAGTGGATTGGATTGGGGCATGTTTCGTTGCGTACCGCGGCTCGTGTGTATGGACCGTTAATTCCAACTCGATCACCCCCACTAGTGAGGTCTCCATTGAGCGAAACAACACTAACACAGGGACGATTGGCGATCTAATGGAGTCAACTATCATCAGTAATTACAACACCATGAGGCGCAATTTAATGACGCGCAAGAACACAGCCGCTGGTCGAGCACTTACCACAGGTTTTGTAAATAGTGGTTTGTCGGCGCTTGTGCCGATGCAATCCAGGTTCAAATTTATGTACAATACTCTCTCTGCTGGAACTACTTCAGCAGCAGCAGATGATAAAGGACTTAACCTGGTCACTATTAAGATGAGACAACCAGCTGCTCCGGGTGGGGAAACGATGGATCTCTACTGGAACGCAGGTCCGGATTTTACGTTCAATTTCTTTTTGAATGTGCCAAGTGTTGCGACACTTACGGCGATTCCGGCAGCAATCTAGTGAGACTTAGAGCGGGGACCCTCAGGGACAGGGTCTATAAAGATAATGTGCCACGAGAGAACAACTCGTGATCAAACCGGACTAAACCGTTAAAAAGAAAGGGTAACCGTACGGTGGTTACCGCCTACATGAGGTAGGAGGCATTCTGGCGAGAATTGACGCTCGCATCCAACTTTCAAGATTCGTACTACGGTCGTATATTTGAGGACTTTTATATTCCGGTTGGAGAGCGTCAGCTTTCCAGGCGGATGATTTTTATCCTGCGATATACCGTAATTTTGATAGATTTGGAGCGGAATAGACCGTAG
>Ga0228707_1000103_pt1 | contig 9239 bp, 6 predicted proteins | sample McNCre117_Aug_MT_FD_181472 | JGI IMG/M metagenome (GOLD analysis project Ga0228707, IMG submission 181472) | Metatranscriptome of freshwater microbial communities from McNutts Creek, Athens, Georgia, United States - 11-17_Aug_MT (Metagenome... | ecosystem: Environmental > Aquatic > Freshwater >...
AAATGACCCAGGACGATTAATTGCGGTTCACTTAATGCATACAGCCCTTGTGGCTGGATGGGCGGGATCTATGGCTTTGTATGAATTAGCAGTATTTGATCCATCTGACCCAGTTCTCAATCCTATATGGAGACAAGGTATGTTTGTTATGCCTTTTATGGCACGTATCGGTGTCACAGATTCTTGGGGCGGCTGGAGTATTACAGGAGAAAGTATTTCTAACCCAGGATTCTGGAGTTTTGAAGGTGTTGCTTTAGCTCATATAGGATTGTCAGGACTACTATTCCTTGCTGCCATTTGGCATTGGGTATATTGGGATTTAGAATTATTCAGAGATCCAAGAACAGGAAACCCCGCACTAGACCTTCCCAAAATTTTTGGTATACACTTACTATTATCAGGAGTTTTATGTTTTGGATTTGGTGCTTTCCATATTACGGGAGCATGGGGTCCTGGGATTTGGGTATCTGACGCATATGGAATTACAGGTAAAGTCCAACCGGTTGCTCCAACATGGGGTCCAGAAGGGTTCAACCCATTTAACCCAAGTGGTATAGCATCACATCACATAGCTGCAGGCATTCTTGGGTTTTTAGCTGGTATTTTCCATATTGCTGTTAGACCCCCACAAAGACTTTATAGAGCTCTTCGTATGGGTAACATAGAAACAGTATTATCTAGTAGTATTGCAGCTGTATTTTGGTCTGCGTTTGTTGTAACAGGTACCATGTGGTACGGTAGTGCAACTACTCCTATAGAATTATTTGGTCCTACACGATACCAATGGGATAGTGGATACTTCCAACAAGAAATTGAAAGAAGAGTTGAAAATTCTCTTAATGATGGTCTATCTTTAAGTGATGCCTGGTCTCGTATTCCAGATAAACTAGCTTTTTACGACTATGTAGGTAATAATCCAGCGAAAGGCGGTTTATTCCGCGCCGGACCTATGAACAAAGGAGATGGTATTGCTGAAGCTTGGTTAGGGCATCCTATATTCCAAGACAAAGAAGGAAGAGAACTAACTGTAAGAAGAATGCCTGCATTCTTTGAAACATTCCCAGTTATACTAGTGGATAAAGATGGAATTATTCGTGCAGATATACCTTTCCGACGAGCAGAATCCAAATATAGTATCGAGCAAGTCGGTGTAACAGTAAGTTTCTACGGAGGTAAACTAAATGGACAAGTCTACACAGATGCACCAACTGTGAAAAAATACGCAAGAAAAGCACAGCTAGGCGAAGTATTAGAATTTGATCGTACTACTCTAGAATCTGATGGAGTCTTCAGAAGTAGTACTAGAGGTTGGTACACTTTTGGACATGCAAACTTTGCTCTGCTATTTTTCTTAGGACATTTATGGCATGGGTCTCGAACACTGTTTAGAGATGTATTTAGTGGCATAGGTGCAGAAATTACAGAACAAGTAGAATTCGGTGCATTCCAAAAACTTGGTGATCGAAGCACAAAAAAAAACAAGGCGCAGTTTAATACTTGCTAGAAATATAGAGTAAAATATATAGAAGAAATAATAATTATCTTATGGAAACATTAGTATACGTTTTTTTACTTGCAGGAACTTTAGGTGTGATCTTCTTTGCAGTCTTCTTCAGAGACCCACCTAGAATAGCTAAAAAATAATTCTTTTTAAATAAAAATAGGGATAGGAAAGATATTAAATCAAAACCTATCCCTACTTTTATTTTGTAACTCTAATCTTGTTAAAGTCGATACTCTTTATTATGAGATATCTCTTCTTCAAAACCGTACGTGAGATTTTCACCTCATACGGCTCCTTGATCGATAAGGCGCATCTCCTTTGCTTAATAGTCTTACACAACTACTTTCTATCCAGTAAGTTCTGTATGTAGTAATTTCTAATAACGATAAATTTAGTCTCAATAAGAACAAAACTTATCAAAAACAAACAAACAAATAGGTAAAAATCTCAACTATGAAAAATCTCATGCTTTAGACAATCTTTCAAATCACAGAAAATTACATAGAAGTATGAACTATGCCTTCAGTAACAAATTAACATGTAATCTGTAAACTTTAAAATATTTAACTCAAACCAAATAAGAATCATATTCTTAGATGTATACGTAGAATATAGAGTTTCAGCTTTCAATTAAATAGAGGTTATAATTATTAGAGAAACGATCTTTTATCCAAATAAAATCCCAAGATTCGGTACAAATCCAAATTAGTACTATACGCGTCTGTCAAAATTTCTAGAAAAATTAAATTTCAACCTATTTTTGTATACCGCATATCAAACTGTGAATTTACACATCTTAAAATTAGAAAAATTATTGCTCAAATAAAAAGAATGCACATATTTATAAGGTGAAAATCATAGACTAAATAACATTTCTATTCAAAAGGCAAGTTCAAGTATACAACAACTCACAAATTGAATACCTTAGCATTAAAATTCTTTTTAGCACTATGAAAGCGTATCTCATTTTAGATGTAGAAATTAAATATTAATTTACAAAATTAAAAGTAAAAGCAAAAATAGAAAGAATTTTAGGTAGCTCATATTGCTTTATAGACCTTACAATTTACAGGAAAAATGTCCCCAGAAACTTTTTGACATACTACTACTGATAAAAATAACTTATTTTATAAATTATTTTGTAAAATCTACGGTATCGATCTGTAGGGAATTACCCCTCATCCTACCCAATTCTCAAATAACTAATAACCAAAATAGTAAAACAAGAATTGTTTTTATTCGTTCCATGATCTAATTAGTTTGTTAGCATTAGCTATTATCCAATTCATTTATGCAATTCTTAGGGAGACATTTACCATCATGAAGGAAATGCAAGAAAGTTAAGTTATACAAAGAACTTAAGTATCTTCATATACAGAAGCATAAACATTTTTTATAGAAATAGCATAGTAACCTACGATACCCCAGTGTACAGTGCAAGTTGTCTGTTCTGGTTAGGCTGTGTTCCCCAGCTTTCAGTTTGGATAAAATCCTCCGTGTGGGCACTTTCGCATTAATTTCTCCCCAAAATAGTAGGACTTGATACTATAATCTCACCTACATTAAATCATAGTTATGAAAAGAGAGAATTTTCACCTCAACTTAATAAAAAATTTACCTTCAGTTGAGAACGAATCGCACCATGATCTTCGAATGGATCCCTCAAATCCTTTGACCCAGGTCCAAATGCAGTATACATTGAATATCCAGTTACACCAAGAAGCAAACTAGCTATAAAAATAATAAGAACTGTTGCAGTTTCCATAATACATCTAACATTGAAATCAGTTATTTTTTATAATACTATTAGTATAGTACTGTAAAAACAAAAAATTTCGCTACTAAGTATACAATGGCATTAAGAACAAGATTAGGTGAACTTCTAAGACCTCTTAACTCTGAGTACGGTAAAGTTTCTCCTGGTTGGGGTACTACTCCAATCATGGGGTTCGTTATGTTATTGTTCTTTGTCTTCCTACTGATTATCCTACAAATCTATAACTCTTCTTTAATAATTGAAAATGTAGACGTTGATTGGGCTAGTCTTGGGGGATAAAATCTTTTCAATAATAAAAAATTAAAGACACAATTAAAATAGTTCGAGATCGGGAACGTTTTTATTTACTAAAACCCTCCCGATCTCGAACTATTTTGATTTTACAACCTCAACAACTTCATCTAACGAAAAGTTATTTGTATTTACACCACTGTAACTTACCTTCTCAAATCTAACCACAATTGGATATCGTATCCCACTAGTATCGATAGTAGCTACAGTACCTAAATCTTGATACCAATAAGACTCTTTTCTTAAAATACGTACTTGCGATCCTCGTTTTACCATGGTTTTAAAATTTCAATATTGCAAAGTTATACTGATATAGAATAACGTAAAATAAAGAAGAAAAAAAAATTTTAAGTTTTATAACCAAATAAAAGTACTTTCTTACTAAAAATTTACATAGGACTTTATTCATAAAGAATTTTTAGAAAATCTAAAGTATTACCGACTTTAAAATTCTTTTAAGACTGGTTAGAATTAGTAAAGTAATAATTCTAATTGGATAAACATAATGAAAATCTCGTGGAAAAGTATCTTTCTCTGGTCTTTACCAGCCTTAGTAATTGTATTCTTTATATGGCAAGGTTTTAATAATTCTAGTAATGCAGATTTTGGAAAAAATGTGATAAGCTCCAGAATGACATATGGAAGATTTTTAGAATATCTCGATATGGGATGGATTAAAAGAGTAGATTTATATGATGAGGGACACACGGGAATCGTAGAAGCAGTAGGTCCTGAATTAGGAAACAGAGTCCAAAGAATTCGAGTTGAGTTACCAAACACAGCACCAGAACTTATTACAAAATTACGTAAAGCAAATGTAGATATAGACGCACATCCCACAAACGATAGCTCATCAAATTGGGGTTTAATAGGCAATTTACTATTTCCACTCCTTCTGATAGGTGGTCTAGCTTTTCTTTTCCGAAGATCTAACAACATACAGGGAGGCCCAGGACAAGCTATGAATTTTGGCAAATCGAAAGCTAGATTTTCAATGGAAGCAAAAACAGGGATAACATTTGACGATGTTGCGGGAGTTGATGAAGCAAAAGAAGAATTTCAAGAGGTTGTTTCTTTCTTAAAAAGACCCGAACGATTCACAGCAGTAGGTGCTAAAATTCCTAAAGGCGTTATGCTAGTTGGACCTCCAGGTACAGGAAAAACGTTACTGGCAAAAGCAATTGCAGGAGAAGCTGCTGTACCCTTTTTTAGTATTTCTGGATCAGAATTTGTAGAAATGTTTGTTGGTGTAGGTGCGTCAAGAGTCCGAGATCTATTTAAGAAAGCAAAAGAAAATTCTCCTTGTATAATTTTTATTGACGAAATAGATGCCGTCGGTAGACAACGAGGTACTGGAATCGGAGGTGGTAATGATGAAAGAGAACAGACTCTTAATCAATTATTGACAGAAATGGATGGATTTGAAGGTAACACAGGTATTATAATAATTGCAGCGACAAATAGAGTAGATGTCTTAGATACTGCACTACTACGCCCCGGAAGATTTGATAGGCAAGTAACAGTAAATATACCTGATATTAAAGGTCGATTAGAAATCTTAAACGTCCACGCAAGAAATAAAAAACTGTCTAGAGAAATTTCACTCGAGATTATAGCAAAACGAACTCCAGGGTTTTCAGGTGCAGACTTGGCAAACCTATTGAATGAAGGTGCAATACTTACAGCGCGAAGACGTAAAGATTCCATGACAATGTCAGAAATAGACGCATCTATCGATAGAGTAATTGCAGGTATGGAAGGTACAGTTTTAATAGACAGTAAAACAAAAAGGCTTATTGCTTATCATGAGGTTGGCCACGCCATTGTAGGAACACTACTAACCCATCATGACCCTGTCCAAAAAGTTACATTAATTCCAAGAGGTCAAGCTAAAGGTCTGACCTGGTTTACTCCATCCGAAGACCAATCTTTAATTTCAAGATCGCAAATACTAGCTCGAATTATGGGAGCTTTAGGAGGTCGAGCTGCAGAAGAAGTAGTTTTTGGATATCCAGAAGTAACCACGGGAGCAGGAAATGATCTACAACAAGTAACTTCAATGGCAAGACAAATGGTAACACGATTCGGTATGTCAAATATAGGTCCCTTAGCATTAGAAAGTCAAAACTCGGATCCATTTCTTGGGCGAAGTATGGGATCTAGCTCGGAGTATTCAGAGGATATTGCCTCTAGAATCGACATGCAAATGCGATCTATAATTCAACATTGCCACAATGAAACAATACAATTAATTAAAGAAAATAGAATCGTAATAGATAAATTAGTCGACTTACTCATAGAAAAAGAAACTATAAGCGGAGAGGAATTTAGAGACATTGTCTGTGAATTCACACATGTCCCTGAAAAAAATATTTATAAACGTCAACTATAATGTTTACTAAATCGGGATCGACGGGGCTCGAACCCGCAACTTCCGCCGTGACAGGGCGGTGCTCTAACCAATTGAACTACAATCCCATTTTATAAGCTTATATTTTTATATGACTAAAAAAACCCGAGGAGAGGAAGAGATTCGAACTCTCGGTATGATTAAATCATACATCGGATTAGCAATCCGACGCTTTCGACCTCTCAGCCACCTCTCCAATTATATACACTGTATTAATTATAACAAATTTATCCTAAAAATCTCAAGAATTCTAATATATTTAGATTTAAGTAAATCATTTTTTATTTATGGCTTAGGCGGGGCTTGAACCTGCGACCTTGGGCTTATGAATCCCCTGCTCTAACCACTGAGCTACTAAGCCTAAAAACACTATAACATTTTATTATACTGACATCAATAAAAAGGGTATTTTAAGAAAAAATTCCCAGACTCCTGTAGAATTCTATAACGTAATAAACTAATATGTTAATATAGATGTAAAGAAAATTTAGGGTATTATTGTCCGAAATCTTATAAATGCATTCATTCAACGAAACCTTGTTTTAGTAAACCCGAATAATTTTGTAAAAAGCAATCTGAATTATTTGTAGCATCCTTTTCTAATTACTTCTACTTTTCTACAATGCATATAAAATAAATTACTTGTTGAACTAAACCAGCTCTAAATAAATTTAATTTGTAATAATTTAAAATAGCACTACAATTTTGAACAGCTGACAATTTAATCAAAGATAACTTTATGTCTGATTTTTGGGAGAACATATTACGCTTTCCTAGATTCTTTATTTCTTCTACACTTGGATTAATATTAATTATAGTAGGTCCATTTTTTAACCTGCTCCAACGTCCACAAACTACAGTGTTTTTAATAATAATAATAGTCACAATAACCAGTTTTTTGTCTCTTACATTAAGAGCTATGTTAGATATACACTAATTATAATACGATAAATTTATTCTATACCAGAAACGAGGTCTTACTTTTATGCTTTCAACAAATTTAACAAAACGAGAAACTACAGGAGCTTTTGCACTAATAGATAGTTTAGTGCGTCACGATGTCAAACATATTTTTGGCTATCCTGGAGGAGCTATTTTACCAATTTACGATGAACTTTACGCCTGGGAAAAAGAAGGCTTTATCGAACATATACTAGTCCGACACGAACAAGGTGCGGCACATGCAAGTGACGCCTATGCTCGATCTACTGGAAAAGTGGGAGTTTGTTTCGCAACGTCTGGACCAGGAGCTACTAATTTAGTTACCGGAATTGCTACAGCACACATGGATTCTGTACCAATCGTAGTAATTACTGGACAAGTAGGCAGATCTTTTATTGGCACTGATGCATTCCAAGAAATTGATATTTTTGGGATAACCTTACCTATTGTCAAACATTCTTACGTTGTACGTGATACAAAAGAGATGTCGAGAATTGTAGCCGCGGCATTTTTTATTTCTAAATACGGAAGACCGGGACCTGTTTTAATAGATATTCCAAAAGATGTAGGTTTAGAACAATTCGAATATAAGCCTATTGATCCCGGAAATGTAACTCTTTTAGGCTGCCCTCCTATAGTTGGACATACTAAAAAACGTATTGAACAAGCCATAAACCTCATACTACAATCTAACCAACCGTTACTATATGTTGGAGGTGGAGCTATAATATCAAGCGCGTACAAAGAAGTATCCGAACTTTCAGAATATTTACAGATACCAATTGCCACAACCCTAATGGGTAAAGGAATTATAGATGAAACTAATCCTCTATCGTTAGGGATGCTAGGAATGCACGGAACAGTATACGCAAATTATGCAGTTAGCGAATGTGATCTGTTAATAGCTTTGGGTGCAAGATTTGATGATAGAGTTACTGGAAAGTTAGACGAATTCGCATGTCATGCGCAAGTTATACAAGTAGATATAGATCCAGCAGAAGTAGGAAAAAATAGAATTCCTCAATTGGGGATTATTGGAGAAATTAAAGATGTTCTTCAAGATCTTCTAGAAACACTGAAAAAACTTGGTAAAGTAAATTACGAACAAACTCAACCTTGGAGAAAAAGACTCAATCGTTGGCGTAATGAATACCCATTATTAATACCAAAAAATGCCCAAAGCTTATCACCCCAAGAAGTTATTTCAACAATTAGTCATCATTCTTCGGAAGCTTACTGGACAACCGACGTGGGACAACACCAAATGTGGGCTGCTCAATTTATTAAAACTACACAAAGAAAATGGATAACAAGCGCAGGACTAGGTACTATGGGATATGGATTACCTGCAGCTATAGGAACCCAGATAGCACACCCAAATTCACAAGTAATATGTATATCAGGCGACTCCAGCTTTCAAATGAATATGCAAGAATTAGGAACAGTTGCCCAATACAGTTTGCCTATAAAAATTATGATCATAAATAACAGATGGCAAGGAATGGTACGGCAATGGCAACAAGCTTTTTACGGAGAAAGATACTCACATTCCAATATGGAAAAAGGAGCACCTAATTTTATCTATCTTGCAGAAGCATTTGGAATTAAAGGTATACTAATAAAAACAAAAGAAGATCTTATAAAAAATATAGAAATAATCATGGAATATGACGGCCCAATAGTAGTAGATTTCCAAGTAATACCAGATACGAATTGTTATCCAATGGTTGCACCTGGTAAAAGCAATGCTCAAATGATAGGAGTATAAAAAAATGGGACGGGTTGGATTTGAACCAACGTAGGCGCAGCCAGCGGATTTACAGTCCGCCCCCTTTAACCACTCGGGCACCGACCCATAAATCTTAAATTATATCTAATATGAATATTAACATAAAAATTAAAACAATTCAAGACGCCTTCTGGATAGTCTAAAAAGACTATCCAAAAATCATTCCTAACTAAACCTCTGTTGTAAACGAGTAGCCTTCCCAAATCGCAATCTCAAATAATATAATTTAGATCTTCTAATTTTTGAACTACGCAACACTTCAATACTTTTGAGTTTAGGTGAATGCAAAAGATATACCCTCTCCACACCAACTCCTTGCATAATACGTCTCAATGTTATAGTAGTGTTTAAACCAGAATGTTTCCGAGCTATCACAACACCCTCTGTGAATTGAATTCTTTCCTTGTTACTTTCTGTAATCGATACACCAAGTTTCAGTGTATCTCCAACATTAACAATAGGTAAATTTGTGTTAAAAAAAGTATTTTCAATATCCGCTAAAAATGAACGAGTAATTAATTTCATA
>Ga0228707_1000105_pt1 | contig 9174 bp, 1 predicted proteins | sample McNCre117_Aug_MT_FD_181472 | JGI IMG/M metagenome (GOLD analysis project Ga0228707, IMG submission 181472) | Metatranscriptome of freshwater microbial communities from McNutts Creek, Athens, Georgia, United States - 11-17_Aug_MT (Metagenome... | ecosystem: Environmental > Aquatic > Freshwater >...
AATACATTCATTAATTGTTATGGAGAATTATTCTGAGTAAAGTGATTCTGTATATATATTATTCTTTCTTTCTCCATGACTCCCCAAAGTCCACATTCCGTACTTGTTGCGATGTAGTGGCATTTTGTTCTGCACGATGTGGTGGTTTATCCAGTTCCCGTGCCAGCAGTTTACATCCGATACTGCGCAAGATGTGCATTAATTTGCTGCTTGCTTTTCCCCTTCCTTTACATAGATTAGGATACGAAAAATTTCGGTTGGATTCTGCCCTATTGTGGGTCAATGAAGGGATAACCTTCTAAGATGAATTCCAAGTTTACCTCCTAGTCGCAGCTTGTTTGTCGCGTCCCGACCTCCCTACTATGAATATCTCTCAAAATAAAATTGTTTCTTTTTCTGTCCCCAAAACCAAGCGTTCTTTTAGACGTTCAAAGAAACGCTTTGGTGAATCTGTCCAGAACGTTGTTCTTCCTTCTCCTGTTCCTTGTTCTGTTAAACCTATCTGCCCTATTGAAGATAAGTTTATTGAGTCTGTTCCCACTGTTACACGTTCCGGTGTTGAGTTCCGTTTCCCTAGAGGGTCTTGTATCGAAGACAAGATCAAACATCGTGATGTTAAACCCGATTTTAAGCGTGAGAAAGTTCGCTATAATGAATATTTGGATGACCTCGATCTTCCTCACCAACCTATTCCAGTCCGTACTCGTTTCTTGCCTACTCATCATGATCTTGAATTTAGGCAAGATGTCTCCCAATTTGACTCTGATTCTTTTTCTCTCTCTGTTCCAAAAGACATTGATTTATCTTTTTCTCCTGTTCATATAGCTCCCCTTAATTGTTGTGACGATCTCTGTTCTGATTATCGAGATGTCACTGTTTCGGTTTCTGATGATGATTATTTTAGATCTGCTGCCTTTATATTCATTTCTACTGCTCCTGTTGGTTCTGGCCAAGATTCTTTCGTTCCTGTTAACTTTGTTCCTGTTGATTGTGTTGGTTTTTCTGATTTTCCTATTACAGTACCAACTTCTTCTGTTCCCGATTCTTTTCTTGATCATATTCTTGAGCGTGATTTATTTGAGTGTCAAAGCGGCGGTGATAACAATGATCCTGTTTCAGTTGTTTCTCCTTCTTTGTCTCACCATGAACCTCTTCCTGGCACTATGCACTGCTGGATTTGTGATACTGACCATTGGTCCACTCCTGTTGGCGTTCCTCAATCTGCCTATTATGTCCTTTTGTCTCAAGCTTCTTCTCTCGTTCCACACAATTCTAATTATCGTGAGGTTCACCCTAGTTCTGTTCATACTTTATTTCTTGATCATGTAAGTAATTCCAAGTTTCTTTTAGGAATTGAAGTCCAGTTACCTTCTTTCACTCGTTTCTTTACTAGCCTTCCTTGTTATGATCCACAGGACATCAATTCTGTTGTTTACCATTGGGCTGCTTGGCGTACTGTCGGTGTTCTCCTTTCGCAAGAAGATCGGAAGCCTGTTTTTGATTATGTAACAGGTTTCGAGAAGTTCATTTCCTCTTTACCACAGTGTCAATTTGAAGCTCAGGGTTTTATGGACACTATTTTTGAGCGCTTAACATTCTTTTTCAACGCCATTACAACATGGGTTGGCAATGCTATTGGTCCAGTTGCTGACTTTATTGCTCATGTGAAGAGAAAGTTACTTGAGATTATCCAAACCGGTGTAAAGAGCGTCCTTGATTTCTTTGTAAATGTTTGCGTCGATTATGTGAAAGAGAAGATTGCGGCTTTCAAAGATGCTGTGTATGACACAATCATGTATGTTTTCTCACATGCTGCTTTTCAATCTTTCATTAAGACTGTCGTTCGTTTTTGGATGGAGTATCCTGTTTCTGCTTTGGTTCTTGAACTCGCCTGGGATGCTGCCCTTATTCTGGAAGGAATTGATGTTTTTAAAGGCTTATTTGAGATCGATTGGCAGGCTCAGGCCGAAAAATCTCCTATGTTTATCTTGAGTATGCTTCTTGCTTCTGTTATGGCAATTGTTGGCAAGAAAATGGGTGCTCCTACCACTATTGATGCTGATGTTTGTTGTCGAGTTTTTGAGCGAGCTGGATCTCTCGCCACCGCTGCTGATAGATTAGGTTTGTCTAGTCTTTTTAATACCTTTTCTGATTATGTTTTGGGTGGCGAGCCTAACAAGCAAGAATTTGATCGTTGGCGTTTGTTGTTTCCTGGTACCATGGATTTTGTTGATCAGTACGTTCATATCGCTACCTCCCCTGTTGTTGTCCCTTCTGATATTTCTATCCTTAAGTATTATTATGGTCTCTATCTTAAAGAAGCGTGTCGGTTTGCCGAAGATCGTCCTCGTATTATGTCTTATTGTGCCTGTGCTGTTAAGTTTATGAATGAACATAAATACGCTGCTTCTGCCACCGCTCGCAAGGAACCTGCTCTTTTTATGCTGGCTGGTGAGCCTGGTCTTGGTAAATCCCTCATCGCAAAGTGGTTGGCTACGTTGTGTGCTGCTTGTCGTATTCGTGATTTTAAAGAGCCAGCTACCCGCATTCCTGAAGATTATATCTATGCTGTTCAGACCATGGATAAGTACTTGTCAGGTTATATTCAACAGGATATCTTCTGTTTTGATGATTGGTGCCAAGCTATTGATTCTGTGAATGATCCTTCCCAAGATATTGCTCTTTTGTTCACTCTTATCACTGCCTACCCGATGAATTTGAATATGGCTGCCGTTGAAGATAAGGGTAGAAAAGGCAATTGTAATTTAGTTATCGGTGCTACGAATGTTGAATTTTTCCAAAATGGCTCTTTTACTCCTGATGTCCTCAATGCTGTAGTTAGGTCTGTTCACAAACCTGAAGCTGTTCGTCGTCGTCTTACTTACATCGTTAAACCTATTGTCAATAAGCCCTATGTTCATAATGTAGCTGCTGGTTGTATTACTCTCAATGGAGTAAAAATTGATTTGTCCAACCGTGTTGATCCTGAGGTTCTTTATAGGTTTATCATTTTTGGTACTGACAACAATCGTGTCGTTGGCAACAATCCCGATGGTTCCTTTTCTTGGCGTGGTTTGTGTAAATTTGCTTATTCACATTACAAGGCTTGCTTAACTTATTCGTCTCCGGAAGCTGCCGTTTATGATGATGACATCAGTTACATGCTTGCACAAGCCAATGAAATTCTTCCTGATGATCTTGATCTTGGTTATTTTACTAGTCGTGAGAGTGCTTGTGATTATGTTGGAGCTGTACCTTATGTTAAGCCTGAAGGTTGGTCTACTCCCTTAACTGTTGATTTCCTTCCCCCTGAGTGTGTTCCTTCTTCTGAAAATTCTTCCCCTCCAAAGAAGTGTGATTGCGATCTACCTGCTGCTTATTTGGGTAAAGCTTGTTGGTGTAAAGGTATGTTCACTCATCATGCTGAAGTGTGTGTTCGACAAAATGCTCCAGCTCTTGCTGCTTGTGGAACTTCAGGTTGGGTAGAAGCTTATGGTTCTCTTAAGCTTTCTTGTAATGCTGTTGCTGTTGCGCGTATGACTGACGAGCTGTATGAAGGTTGTGATTCTTCTTGTTTGTGGAAGCTTCGTCCCGCGGAAAAAGTTGTTTTTACCCCCGAAACTTGGAGGAGGTGGTCGTCTAAATTGAATGCTAAGGAACCTCTTTTCTTTAGTGTAACCGCTCCCGTCACGTTTGGTCGTTTGAAGTTGCTTCCTGATGATCTGTATTATGCCGCTCCTGTATTCATGAAACAATGGTACACCTTTGCATATTCCCCTCTTCAAGATCCATATGCCATTTTTGGTGCTCTTCTCCTTGGCATCACATTCACAGTTGCAGTTCATTACGCTACACGAGTCATTGTTTCTGGTATTTACAACAAAGTTGCTGCTGCTGCTGATTTTGCTTATACGAAGGTTACCGAAACCCTTCCTGGGTTCGTTTATGATGATGATGAGGGTTGTTTCACGTTCACCGCGCAAGCCAATCCGATTGTGACAGTCAATGGTGTTAAGTTTGTTCTCATACGATCCGCGGCTGGTCATTATAAGTTGTACGAAGCTGCTACATATAAGCCCCAAGCTATTCCTCTTTCAGAAGTTCTTGTCCCTCCTCGCTTTAAAGATCAAATCCATCCTATTTCTAATAACATCTATGCAGTCGTAGACGGTGCTGAAAATCTTCTTGGAAATGTTCTTGTTGTTGATGAAACTCATTTTGTTACTCCTGTTCACGTCGCCCAATTGATAATGAGGTGTGGTGCTTATCTCCGTTCTGCTGACCATATTGTGAAGTTAACTAAGAACACATTCGGTGAAACTTCTATGGAGTATGAAGTGATAGGTGATGATCTGGCTTCAGTTTATCTTTATACCGATGTTGTCCCGAAGGTTCGTTTCGTTTGCGGTAAGACACTTCATTCCAAATTTGTCAATAATGATCATCCTGATTTACCTGCTGGCGCTGCTATTTTTCTTCATAGATCTTCATCTGGTGCGTTGTCTTCTACTGAGTGTGCTTTCTGGACTCCTCGTGCTGCTCCTTCTTATGTCTATGCAGGACAGACTTTTTCTGTTGCCCCTGATTCAGCTCGACTTGCAGATAGACTCGGTTTCAAAGGTGATTGTGGTGGTGTTTATTTGTACCCTTCTGGGTTGGAAAGGTGCATTCTCGGGTTGCATGTTGCCGGGAAGAAGAATTCTGAATCCTCAGTTTCAGCCATGACTCTGTTCACACGCCCAGTTGTTGACCGTATCAAATCTTCCTCTATTGGTACGGGTTTTCCTGTCGAGAATGGACCATCATCCCCTACTGGTCTGTGTTCTGTCTTAGGTGTTCCATCTGCCATTTCAGCTTTCAATCCTGTTCATCCTCCCGTTGGTAGTGTTGCGTATTCTATTTTCCCCGATCTTTCAGATGAAAAATACGCGTTGGCTCGCATGTCTGCTGTTAATGGAGTTGATCCTTTGGTCCGAAATGTCCAAAAGATTGCTAATGCTCGAGTGGCACAGGCTGATTGTCCTGATATGTCTATCCCCCTTTTTGTTGTCTCTGCTAAATTGAAGTCTGCTAACTTTTCTCCCCCCCCCGTTATTCTTGATTACCCCGCAATAGTTGGTTCTGAGTGTGATCTTTCTGCCATTGATAAAACAGCTTCATCTGGCAAACCTTTTGATCTTATAGGTTCTACCAAAGCTATAGCTTTCGATTCTGATGGCACGTTGAAGAGAGATTTTCTTATGTTTTTGTATCAGTGTGAAGATAAGTTGTGTCCACCCGATTGGAACACCCGTAGTTTTGAAGATTTTGAAGTTCTTGATGCTGCTTGCGTTGCTTCACTTAAGGATGAGCCTCGTCCAGTTGAGAAAGTTGAGCTTGCCGCTACCCGTGTGTTTACTGTTAGTCCTATACATGAGTTCTTTTTGGATCGTAAGTACTTCATTGATCTTTCCAGATTGTTCACTAAACGTAACCTAGCCGTTTGTAGTGCTCTTGGCCTTAGTCAAGAAGATTTTGGTGCTATTCATGAACATCTTTCTCATTCAAATATTCTTGCTGCTGATTTTTCTGGATTCGATCAGAGTTTTACGCCCCGTTTCATGAAGTTGGTTGCTCGTGTTATTCTTTCCTTTTATCCTAATACAGATCCTATTACTCGTGTTGTTGATCCTGACCTTCCTCCACTTGATCGTGATAATTTTATGCGTTACAGGCTCCTCAAACGTTTGTTCAATTTTAAAGCGTTTGTTGGTGGTGAAGTTGCTCAATTTGGTATTATGCATCCATCAGGTTCTTTCCTTACTACGATCATCAATATTATTGGTCAGATGTTGATCTGGGTTGACGCTTTCCTCGTTGCTGGTGTTCCATTGTGTTCTTTTTGGGAAGAGGTCAAGATGGTTTTCTTAGGTGACGATTCTCTCATCGCTACTCGTAGTAAGCTAGACCTTGATGCAGTTATCGCTCGCATCAAGGTCCAAGGTTTTGTTGTTACTTCTGATGTTAAGGATCATCCCTTATCTTATTATGAGCGTTGGGATCCTATGTCTGGTACGATCTCTGAGTATAAGTTTCTCTCTCGTCATTTTGCTTCCTCTGTTGACCAATCTTGCATCTATGGTGTTTTATGTTCTGATCGTCTCCTTAAGTCATTAGCCTTTACTGATTACAAGAATGCTGTTTTGAATCTCCCCTCACAAGTTGTCTCCTTCCTTTTTGAGTTGCGTTATTGGCAGCGGCACTCTCCCGGTTGTATTGTTGTTACAAAAGGTAAGGAAATTCTTTCCCCCATTTTTGGTGATCGTTTTGTTGATGATTGTTTTTCAATGGAAGATTTTGCAAATTATGCTATGAAGATTGTTAATAAGAAGATTATTCTCAATCCAGAGATTACGTTTGCTCATAAGTGTAAATTTGAATTTGAAGCTCAGGCTTTGAGTTTTTCTGATATTGTTATGGATTATTCGTTTGAAGCGCAGAGTGGTGCTTCTGAGGATACTGTTTTGGCTGATTGCAATGGTCATGAAGAATTTGATGCTGTTTCTGGTCATGGAACTTCTTTGCCCTTTGAAGGGATTGATACACAAGATCACGCACCTGGTGATATATTTGGACGTCCTTTTAGAGTCGGCACCTTTAATTGGCTCAACTCAAATGCTCAATCTTATGAGGTTGCTCGTATCAATGGTCCTTCCTCTTTCTTCAACAACAATATTTCTGCTCGTACAAAGTTATACGGTTTTGCTGCTCTTAGGTGTACTTTTTGTGTTCAGTTTCGTATTACCCCATCCCCTTATGCTTGTGGAAAGCTGCTTGCTTGCGTTCGTCCTGTTGGTCCCATGCCTTCTTCTGTCATTGAAGCTACCTCTGATATGAGTGAAGAACTTTCTCCTAGTGCTGGTAGTTGTCTTACAATGAAGGTCAATTTCCTCTCTCCTAATGGTTGGTTGTTTACCACGGCGTATGATGCTGATTCTCCTGGTCTTCTTAATTTCGATTTTTGTATTATTTCCTTGATGGTTTTGAATCCTCTTAACCAGGTCGTTGCTACTTCTGTCCCTGTCGCTGTCTATTGTTGGTTGGAAGATGTTGCCCTTCGTATTCCCTCTGCTGTTGGTGGTCTTGTTGCTCAGGCTCCTCCTCCTAAAAAGTCCGAAAAGAAGAAACCAAATACTTATGAGAAGATTGTTGCTGCGGCAGCCTCCCGTCCCGCTTCGCTTACCCCCGCTCCTGGTGATGAGGCTATTCTTTCTGATCCATTGTCCAAGATGGTTAAGAAGTTTGGAGCTTATGTTCGTACTTATGGGGGTACTGTTGTTGACACTCTCGTTTTTGGTTCCAAGATTGCTCTTGCTATTGGCCTTAGCATGCCTTCACATGCTGCAAATACTAATTTTATGACTCAAAGAGATGCTGCTTACCAGGCTAATCTTGTAGCCGAGACTACTTGCATAAAACTGGCTTCCATTGCTACTCAGAAAATTGTCTTGCCACAGGGAGTCTTTGGAGTTGATGCGGATGAGCTGGATATTAATTATTTTTGTTCTAGAAGGGGATTAATAGGCCAGTTCACCATGACTACATCAAATGTTGCCAATACTATCCTTTATAAGTTCCAGGTTTCTCCTTTTATTCCTTATTTCATCAATTCTACCGATGCTTACTTCAACCCCCTTGCTCTTGTTGCTTCTATGTTTCAGTTGTGGAGAGGTGATACTTACCTTTTTGTTTCGACAGACAAGAATGCTTTTCAATCTGGTGAAATTGAGATTTCGTGGAATGGTGGAATTGCTGATGATGATCCTTCTGGTGAGAATGATTTTGCACTCCTCAAGCGTGTTATTTGGAATTTGAAGCTTTCCAATGCCGTACAACTTACTTGTCCTCAAAATGAACCCCTTACTTGGAATGTGACGCGCCTCGTTGTTCCTCAATTTTTAAATTGTTCTTCTGCTTCTCCTGCTGGTGTCATCTATTTTCGTGTTCTTTCTCCTCTCATTGTTGCTGATGGTACTGCTCCTACTTCCATAAACTTTAATATTTATACTTCTTCCACTAATATTCAATTTGCTCGTCCTGGTTGTTATTCCGGCGTCACTCCTGTTCCTCGTGATGTCGCTCCACCTGATTCCCTTTCTCGGCATGGTCGCAATCTCGCTGAGATTCAGAAGCGTGAGATGAAGGAGCAAGAAGGTGAGTGGGAGGCTCAAAGTGGTCCTTATGATGATTCGGTTGATGAGTCCCCCTCCCCAGAATCCACTTCCACACCCTCGAAGATGACTAACTTAGGTAAGATGATGTGTATTGGAGAAGATATTGGTAACTTGCGTTTGTTGTTGCATCACATGAGACGACCTCGTTTTGAGAATAAGGGTATTGACACCTACTCTGGTCACGAAGCTATTTGGTTCTTGGATTTTCGTGCAATGAAGTGGAATACTTTCTTTAATGCCATATTGCCCAGTTTTGCTTTTTGGACTGGTGGTATGAGAGCACGTTTTCATTACACTGTGTTTGACAACGCTCCAGAGCCCGTTTCTTTTAATGTCATTTGGCGTTCTGTTCACCTGGAGGGTTTTCAAAACGGTCCTACTGCTAGTCCTATACAGCTTTATGGAACTCCATCATATTCCACTTATGATAATTCTGAGGTTTTTAATGTTGATGTTCCTTATATGTGTCCTACCCCGTTTTTGTACACTCCTCGTCTCTCTGAAGATACTCATCAGATTTATGCCGGTCCCACTCGTTTGGTTATATCAGCCTATCTCAGTGTTCCTGTTTCCTCATTGGTTTGTCAAGCAGATTTTTACACCCAAGTTACTGCTGCTGATGATTTTTCATTTGGTTGGCAAATAGCCCCAGGCAAGTTTACTTTTGCCTCCGGTTCTACTAATTTGCGACCTTATTTTAATTATCAGCTGGCGTATGGGACCCCTGAGTAATTCTTTTCCCTATTTCTTTTTCCTCTCTAAACCAACACAGGGTTTGTACTGTGTGACTGCAGAGTCTATTCTGTGCCTTCGTAGGTGGCGTGTATCTACTTGTATATATTTCTTTCTCTATTTCTTTTAAAAGTTAAAATATTGGACCCTGCCGTGGGCTCATAACGGCATTTCTCGTGGCACGGGAAATCTAGACATTGTTGACGGTTTCCCGTCCCAATTTCTCTGC
>Ga0228707_1000107_pt1 | contig 9118 bp, 13 predicted proteins | sample McNCre117_Aug_MT_FD_181472 | JGI IMG/M metagenome (GOLD analysis project Ga0228707, IMG submission 181472) | Metatranscriptome of freshwater microbial communities from McNutts Creek, Athens, Georgia, United States - 11-17_Aug_MT (Metagenome... | ecosystem: Environmental > Aquatic > Freshwater >...
GCCTTGATTTTTTCGTAGAGTGTCATCATGCTGCCCTTACAAGTGATGCTTGGAAAAAGGTCTGTGTCTGAGAGCCGCCAATAGTCGGAGCTGTGTTACCCCAGGCGTAGCCTTCCAGATAGTCGGTTGTTCCATTCATGTAGATCAACGCAGATAGACCCGCCCAGTTAGAGCCGTTGGAAGTCAGAATCTGATTTCCTCGCTTAAACGCAGAGCCGTTCTTGAAGATGTTTGCGAAGGTCGAACTGCAGTTCGAGCTTGGCGAATAGTCGATGCCGATGTTGACTTGGTAGTACCCCGCAACTGTTGGCATGAAAGCGTATGGAGGGATGCCACCAACAGCACTGCCAGTATTGTTAAAGTTTGAATTGGTATCAAACTCCTCGGTGTTGAACTGCACCTTGGTATAGATGGTCGCGCTAATTGCTTGGTTAGCACTTGCATAGGCACTGAATGCGGGGCCATTACCAGCCACGTTTGCAGCCAGCTTGGCCTGAGTCAAAGCAGCATCAGCGACCTTAGACGTGACCACTGCACCGTCTGTGATGTAAGTCGAATTCACCGCACCAGCCGTAGCAGGGATAGCGTTCAACACTGAGCTTACATAAAAAGACTCAGTAGTAACTAATGCACCTGTGGGAGCACCTGCAGTAAGCACCACAGTAGTACCATTACTAGCCGTAAAGTCTGCTGCACCTAAACGAACACCGTTTAAGTACACATTAATAAACCCTACTGTATATGAAGGTACACTAAAGATTGTTTGAGCATTAGTTGCTGTAAACTCGGTTACAGTTCTATATGCTGTGTTTGTAACACCACTCGCAGGAATCCCCATATAACGTACTGAAATGTTTGCAGTAGCTACAGGAGGTGCCTGAGAGAATGTCAGAGTAGTACCTACCACAGAGTATGTAGAAGGGTCTTGTAGTACACCAGAAACCGCTACGAGTACTGAAGCTGTGTTTGCAGGTGCCACCGACATGGTGAAGGTAGTACCACCATTACCGCTGAATTGATCAGTGACAAAGGCAGCATACGTAGGTTGATTTCCGATGTATGACATTTATTCTCCTTGTTGATCGGCTGGTTCAGGGATGTTACCTTCGGATAGCCATTGAAGGTATTGTTGGTAGTCTGTGTTGGATGGGTCGAAAGGGATGAAGGCGTTGTCAGAAAGACGTTGCACAGTCATAGGCTCCCCGCCTCTTGGGTTTGCAATTAATTTGTACATTTACAACTCCGCAGAAATAGTCATAACAGAAGTGGCAGTAGCATCACTACCTATCAAAGCTGAGTACCCTGCTGTAAAGGAGCCAGAAGCAAGTGTTGCGTCAAAACAAACCGCATCCGCACTTGATAGGTTATTTACAGTATTTAAAGCAAATGATGCACTTCCTGACACTAGCACTGTTGTTCCTGAAAATGCAACAGAAGGTGCGGACCTCATTGGTATTGCAAGTGGGATTGTTAAAGCAAACACCGTTGTTGAGTTTCCAACAGTACCAGACGCATATTTTGTATATGCTGAACTACGCATAACTCTTGCATACCGCTGACACAAAGCCAACTCAGTACCATACGGGCGGTAGTCAAACGATGTGGCTGTGCTGCCTTTTTCAACCTGCACTTCTGCAATGTCAACGTAGACACTATTACTAATGCCAGATCCAAAGTTGATGCCGAACGCTTGACCCAGATTAGCAGTAGAGTTCAACGTGCCAGTGACAACTATGGTGTTTAAACCAGAGTTTAGTGTGATTGGTGTATTGATGGATGATGTTACTGAACCATAGTTATCAACTACCGTAGGTGAAATCGCATATACGAATGCGTTTGAAATAGACGCACTGCACCACACTTTGGCCTTAAACGTAACAACTTGGTTTGCCAAGTCACTTGTATTGAGGCTTTCAATGCGTTGCTCAAAGTTAAGATAGTTGTTGCCTGTTGCGCCTGTAATTCGGAAGGCTTTGGCTGTTTCTGTGTTTGTGCCAGCGATTTGCTGACCAGTAACGTTTGCACCAGAACAATAAATAAGCCAACGATCAACACCGTAGCGAAGACCTCCAGTGGTCGCCGTGTAACTTGCACCAGCATTACGCTGGTCAATCCGCATATCGCCATTAATAATACGATTCTTAAACCCATAACCCAATCCCGAGATTGAGCTAGAGTCAATAGTTGATAATGCCATTATTCCTCCTGTGTGGGTGTCATAGCAGCTTGAGCAACGTAATATGCAGATACTACTTCAGGTGTCCATACTGTTTGAGCAATAGCAATAACGTTTGCTGGTTGACCTGTCAGGTCTTGACCGGGTGTGAGTGATGTGCGGTGAAATGTTTGAGCAATCTGTTCGCCGTCTTTTAAGATGCGAGTTGCTTCACGGTACAGCACAACGCCGTTTTCTGTGACGGTGATTTGGTCGATGACTTTGGATTCTTGGAGTGACATGATGTATTCCTTTGTTGTGTCTAACCTGACCAATCCAGTCAGGCTAATGAGCTCTTAGGTTGATGTTTCGTATACAGCGTTTAAATAAATTGCCGAAGTTGTTGCTGCCACTGTTGGCGTGTATATGCGATTAAGAACAAAGATAGAACTAGCCGCACCACTGTAAGCAACAGACCAAGTAATTCCCTGACCATCATTAATCGTAGTAAAAGGCAAGCCTGTAATGTATGAACTTACTGCGGTAAGAGTTACGGTTCCGCCCCCAGTACCATAAAATAATCCACAAATATAGACTAATCTGCCAATTTTTGTATATCGAAAATTAGCGGATGTAATTCCTCCAGAGGAAGTTACGTTAGTATATGACGGTGTCCAAGTTCCCTCCTCGTAATCATCCAGCGTGTTTGCGTCAGATGATGCTGATTGAGCAGCGGGGAAAGCAATACCTGTACCGCTTGATGGGGTAGCTGCACCAAGACCAATACCAAAATAATTTGCTGTGTGTGACACAACGCCGTTATTGCTAAATTGCGTGACAGCCCCAAGCATTGACATATCAGCACTATTAGCTACACCATCACTTAATCTTTGTGTGACGTTGTAACCTGCACCATTTGTTTTTGAAATAGCAACTACATTACCACGATGTGATGTACTTGTACCCAATGATGCAGCAACTAAATTACCGTTAGTATCCCAAGTAGGCGCACCAGTAGACATCTTAGCTGGAGTAATCGAACCATCAATTACTTGAGAATTACCTACAGTACCTGCACCTGGCTGAATAACCTGAGTGATAGGTGAAGTATAACGTACATAGACGTTATTAGTCCCAATAGAAGGAGCACCAGTAAATGTAATTGTGTTACCAGATACAGTATAAGCTGTAGATGGGTTTTGTTTAACGTTATTAACAGTAACTTCTACCTGAGCTACTGAAGCTACTGGTCTTGATAATGTAAAAGCTGTTTGTGAACCTGTACCATTAAAGTAGTCTACTTGTGGAGTAAAAGCTTGCTGTGTTGGTGTATTACCAATATAAGACATAGACTCTCCTTAAGTAATATTGAGTACAGATGTAACTACGTCTACTGAAGATGCTGTAGATGAAACTACTTTAAGAACGTCACCAGTAGTTAGTACTACCTTTTGATCACCACCAATTAAAACAATAGCTGAACCTACAGGTACTAATGCGCCTTTAACTAAGTAGTAGTCTACTGCAGAACGTGTAAAATAAGCATCTACCGTTACAGGTGATGTGGTTGTATTAGCACATGACATACCAATAACGGTTGTTTGTGTTGCAGACGCAACTGTTACGACTGTCGCCGCTGATGTACCTACGGACTTGTTACCGTAAGATGTAAATGTATTTGCCATTTATTTTCCTTTTGAATTTTCTAGATATTGGATAGCTCGTTGGAGGATACTAATATCATCTCTAAGGTTGCCAATACCTGTGTTACAGTTACCGCATAGCAAACCTCTAATAACACCTGTATCGTGGCAGTGATCAACGGCAAACGCTCTAGCACCTGGATCATTAGTACCACAAATAGCACAGCAACCTTGTTGAGCTGCTAGCATATTTAAATATTCTTGATAACCAATACCAAATGCTTTTCTTAATTTACGGTCTTTATTCTTTTCATAACTATAATTAGATTTAGCTTTTTCAGCATCATATTCAGAGCGATTTGTTTCGTTTCTGCATGCTTTGCAACTGGGTCTATAACCGCCTTTATTAAGGATTCCTTTATGAAATTCTGAAAAAGGCTTTTCTTGTTTGCATGTATTACACTGTTTCATACTCAGCCCAACGCAATCGCCATTGCGACACCAACACCTGCAGCATCATAGATAGTTGTACCATCAATGTTCTTGTATAAGCTTGTTGCTGAGTCGTATGCAATGATGTTTTTGTCTGTTACTGAAGTAATGAGTACGTTATGTAGTTCTTCTAGTTCGTAACCATTAGCGATTGATACAATGATTTCACCCTGAGTAGCGTGTGAACGTTGTACTACACCTACTTTAACTGCATGGTTAGGTGCAACTGGTTTTGTAGTAGTGTAACCACCAGCTGTTGTTGGTGACAACCATAAGACTTGTCCAGCTGTAAATGCTGATGTATCTAAACCTGCTACAAGACCACCTGTGACTGCATCACCGTTAGTATTAGTCGCTAAGTCATAGCGAATAACACCGAATGTACCTGAGGAAGTTGCCTCACTGTTTGCTTGAGCTTTGATTGCTAAAGGTTTGTTACCTGAGTTACCACTTAATAAGATAACAGTACCAGCTAAATATGTCGCACCTGACTCATTACGTACAGTAGTTGTTGCTGATGTAGAGTAGTTATATGCGTTAGCTGCTGATGTAGCTGCGCTAGTAGCGCTTGTAGCAGCATTAGTTGCAGATGCTGCAGCACTAGTTGCTGAGGATGCTGCAGCTGTTGCACTGTTAGCTGAGTTATTTGCTTGAGTAAGCGCAATACCAGCTTGTGTAGTAGCAATACCCGCTTGAGTTGTCGCAGTAGTTGCACTAGTAGAAGCACTCGTTGCAGAAGTACTTGCGTTTGTCGCTTGAGTAGTTGCTGTAGTTGCGCTTGTTGAAGCGCTAGTTGCACTCGCAGCAGCATTAGTTGCGGATGTTGCCGCAGCTGTTGCGCTATTATTAGCTGCAATAGCAGATTGTGAAGCAGCGTATTCTGGGCGTTCCCATACAGAGCCGTTGTAGAAACGAATTTCTTGTACAGGTGTGTTCCAGTACATTTGACCTGCAACAAGAGGATTACCGTCATTATCTACTGTTGGATCACTATTCTTAGCACCTAAATAGATATCATCAAAGTTATCAAATACAGTTTGAACAGCAACAAGAGTAGCTGCAGCAGATGTTGCGGAAGCAGCGGCATTAGTAGCGCTTGTTGAAGCGTTGGTAGCTTGTGTAGTTGCAATAGTAGCTTGGTTAGTGGCTGTTGTAGCACTGTTAGCTGAACTAGTTGCTGACGTAGCTGAAGCAGAAGCGCTGTTAGCACTGTTAGTTGCAGATGTAGCAGCTGCAGTAGCGCTTGCTGAGGCTGAATTCTTATAAGATAACGCATTAGCCTCTGATGTTGCAGCAGCATTTTGAGAAACTAAAGCAGCGGCGGCAGATACAGCAGCAGCATTTTGAGAAGCTAATGCGGCAGCAGCACTAAGAGCCGCAGCAGCAGCATCTTCAGCGCCTAAGATCTCATAGTTGTGGGAGTTGACTGTGTCTAAGTCGTCATACACCCCACCACCTGAGATGTTACCCGTCATACCGGGTTTTTGTTCGTAGCCCATAGACTCTCCTTAGATATTACCGTTAGTGTTAAAGTTCGTTTGAACGTTACCACCAAGTGCTCTACGCATTTTCTCTTCTTTGTTCATGGACTGAAGTGTCTCAATAAACTTTTTCTCATATCTCTTTTCCATTGTATCGTCAAATAGGTACGCACCTAAATTATACAATGCACCCCATACAATCAATCTTTCATTACTGTCTCTTAAACAGTTAGATACTTCTTTACCAACAAACATTTTAGTTGTTACTGTTGAGTTGTATGCTTGAGCTTCAGCTAATGTTTGGAAACACTTCTGTACACCACCTGAAGTAGATAGATATAGGTTAGTTCCACCTGAAACAACAGGTGATAAATAAGGTTGTTCTGCATCAGCTAAACCAATAGTATAGTTAATAGGTGACACATCATAAACTGCGTTTAATGCAGGTAGTCTACGATAGTAGTGAATCTCTACTTTAGCACCTACAGCTAACTGTGGGTGAATAAAGATTTTACCTTCCATCCACATCCAGTTATACACTGAGTACTTCTCACCATAAAGGTCAAAGAAGGTACGTTTATCAGTAATTTCATTGAATACTTTACTGACGTTGGATGGGTATGTTGAGTATGAAGTACCAGCATTTTCTTGAGCTAATGTACGTACAAACACAAACTGTGTTAAATCCTCAGGCATAGCAAATGAGGTATACGCATTACCAAAAGGTAGACCTAAGCTATTCTCACCTGTGTTATCATCAGCAGTCACTGTGTAGATTACAGAGTGTTCTAATGGAGGGATTCTTAATTGGCGATAAGACTCATCAGCAGAATAAGCTAGGCAATCACCAATGACGCTGTCGGGAATAGTTTGTACTTCGGGTTTGTTTGACCAATCTCTTACTTTTGCTACCAGAGCGTCAAATTTTGGGGTACTCATAGGGCAATCCTTTCAAATGTATAACCCTTATGGGTTTTTCGTTTTCCTGTAATACAGTTGCTTACTCGACCTTTGTCAAAACCAAGTGATTCCATATGGATACTTCCAGAAAGAATTAAAGTAGAACCGTCTTTTATATTTGTAGCTTTAATTTCACCTTTAAATTGGTGATTGTTTTTGCCTGTAACTTTTAATAAAGTCTCAGCTGAAACTTTTCTGTTTGTTTTAGCTATAGACATTTTAGTTTTTGTTTCTTGTGAATGTTTCCAACCAGAAAGGCCGTCACCACCTAACGTTAAATTACATAATTTGTAATTAGCTTTTAGTGATTGTATTAAAGATTTTTCTCGGTTAAAAGCTTCTTGTTCAGTATCAAAATAATCTAATATCTCTACAACCAATCCGTGTTTTGAAACAATTCTATTCCACCATACGGATCTTCCACTTTTCCTATAGGCTCTGTTTTGTTTTCCTTTACCTACATAAAATGGTTCACCATTATTGTTGTAATGAATATAAACATAGAATTGTTTCATTTGTTCCCTTATAAGGCTCTTACGTTACTTGTTTTGAGCGCCAGATATTCGGTGTCAATTAGTTTCTTTAATTTACGTAGGTTAAGAGGGTCATGCATGAAGTCGGGTGCATGAATGTCTAAACCAAATTTAGTTAACATATCAATCGCTACAATATCTGGAATAATAGCAAATGAACGATATGTTCTTCCGTTAGCTGCAAATGAATCGCGCTCACGGGAAAGGGCAGCATAGTCTTTGTATGCCTGAACGTCTTGTTCTAGTTTAAAATCTTTTTCATCAGCCTTAACTGTGAAACTATTTTTGTTATCTTCTTGTGATAGAAACCCCATTGTGTCCTCTTATAAATTAATTAGATAAAGCTGCTACAAAAGCACCGTCAATGGTGAAGCAACCATATTCATACTTAGCAGCAGATACATCAGTAACAACTACTAAAGCACCTGCTGTGGCGTTAGCACCGTCATAATATTTACAACCAGTAATTTTACCACGGACAACAGTGGATGCAGCGTAGTCAGAAGCGGTAGTACCAGTGTCGGCAGCAACAGTAATCTGAGCAACATAGTTGTCAGGGATATATGTGCGAACGCCATTAGATGCGGTAATTCTTAGAAATTCCATTTTAATTTTCCTTTATATTAGGTCTGAAAAATGACGCACTCTATGGCAATTAGCACATAGTAAAACGCATTTATCAAGTTCTTGTTTAGCTTTATCGGTTAAACCTGCAGTATCTAATAAGAAATGAGCTGGTTCTTTATTAGCTTTGGTAGAAGGATCCTCATGATGGAACTCAAATGCCGCTTGGTGAACTACTTGAAGACAGTCATTACATTTACCACCTTTGTAAGCAATTGCTTCTGCCTTAGTTTTTCTAGAGTTATCTCTACGAATATTTGAACGACATTTTTTACAATCACATTGGTATTTTACACCACTTTTCTTTAGTTTAGTTAACACAGAAAATTCTGTTATAGCTAATTCTTGTTGGCATGTTCTACAAACTTTTAGTTCCATATGTGTCCTTATAAAATAAAATAGGGATAGGACATAATATCCTACCCCTATTAGGTACCGATTAGGCTAGGGCAATATTAAGCGCCAGACAAACCGAAAATTAGACCCGCTCCCTTAGGATTTCTGCACTCCAAGGTACCCTCTTCAACGATTTGACCGATGATAGAGTCACCAAGCTGACCTAGGTCAACTTCTTGTAGAGGACGCAATGAAGCGTAGCTGAACCACATTGGGTCATAGAGGAACGCGCTGAAGTTAGCAGCTTGGTCCAAACCAGAAACAGAAGTGTTGCTGATACCCATTACGTAGTTAGGAACTACCATGATGTCGCCGAAGTCAGACATGTAGATCTCGACTGATTGACGGAGTTTACCGTCAGCGTCGATGTTACGACGAACGTTACCGTCACCAGCGTTGCTTGTGCTAGAGCCAGCAGACTGAGCCTTAGCAGAGAACACACGGCGGTTAGCAGGAGACAACATGAGTTTAGTGGCTTTACCACCGTTCTCATAGATAGCTTGCATTACGGTGTCAACGTGTGACAACTGTAAGCTGTTCTTGTCAGAGCTAGTAACAGTAGTGAAAGTACCAGCTTGACCACCACCCATGTTGGTAGGTGCAGTGTACTCACCAGCAGTAGTCAACACGTTCAATGCTGTAGCAGGAGTAGTTGTAGCAGCAGTGTAGTTAACCCAAGCTTGGTAGCCACCGAATTTACGAGTGCCAGAACCGTTTGAGCTGTTCCATGAGTTGACCAAGTCGAACTCTACGTCACGGCGCAATTCAGTACCACGCTTCTTGAGTTGGTATGCGTATTCGTCAGCAACACCAGCTTGATCAACAGCACGCTTA